>JAABUH010003028.1_pt1 | contig 15119 bp, 27 predicted proteins | sample 5559121 | NCBI WGS metagenome assembly JAABUH01 (sample SAMN10711871, study PRJNA513364) | rock metagenome | isolation source: Antarctica rocks | place: Antarctica: Victoria Land, Battleship Promontory nord | collected 2015-12-28
GTCTACTTTGTAGAACGACCCGTGATGTTATTACAAACGCACCCGCTCTCTCCATGCACAGCTGGCCGACAAGCGCAGGCACACCGACTTATCGCAGGACATGCACACGCACCGGGACAGGAAAGATGTCTCGGAAGCCGAGGTCGGCGCGCAGCGCGGCGCTGTCTGCCAGCAGCGCCTGCAGCGACTTGAGCAGCAGCCCGGTCAGACGGTCAAGGAGCGCCGCAATGAAGTGCTCGCCCTGCCGGATGCGCTCCACATAGCCATACCTGCATGCATGAGCATGGTTACATAATCACACCTGCATGCGTGAGCACTTGCTACTTCTTCCTGGCACCCTGCAACATGCGCCCCGAGGACCCTGCAACATGCGCCCCGAGCACCCTGCAACATGCGCCCCGAGCGTCTCCTTACCAAGCTGCAACACAGCCTGTCTACCACTTACCTGAGTTACACAGCGCGCATGCTGACAGCAACGGTGGGCACTAGAAGTTAAGCCGCAGTCTTTCTTATGCTAGCATGACCTAGCATGACCTCGCTCTTGAAAGTCGCTCTTAAAAGTCTGACTGGAAGCAGACCTCGCGATCACATGGTAGAAGCCGGACGCCTCCAGCTGCTCGACGAGCAGCCGCTCACGCGGCAGCACCTCTGGAATGGGGACATTCCGATTCGTCAGGACAATGTTGACCTCGTACAGCATGGGCAGCCGCGTCACCTGCGCACAGACAGCGTGTAGGCTTGCAGGCTTAGCTGAGACAGCGGACTCCAGCACGGCCAGGGGTCGCATGTTTACTTTGTGCAGCAAGGTGAAGCCACAGGCTGTTTGTCGACAGAGGCATGCAGCAGCGCACAGCAGTATGCAGACATATGTCGTAGAAGCGGGAGCACGCACTGACTGAAGCATCACAGGCGGCATGCCCCGGATCTCGTTGCTGTAGTACACCCCCACACCTGCATGCGCAGAGGCAGCTCTGCTGACTTTGAATCACTGATCTCCACAGCTGTCTTCGGAGTAACATTGCTTGCATCTGCGTTTCAAGGTTGTCAGCAAGTGAGCAGACTTTCCGCACCCCGCGCGCGCTTGATGCTCGACCCGGACGCACTGAGCTGCACCTTCTGCTGCGCGATGGTCATCGACAGCTGGTTGTCCGAGGCCTGCCCCAGCTTCAGGAAGCTTCCCAGCGGCACCGTCATGCGGCGGAAGAAGGCCCGCTTCTTGCTGTTGCCCCAGAACCAGAGCAGCATGAGCGAGGCGTTGACGAAAGCCAGGCACAGCGTGAACCAACCGCCTGCGCGTGCACAGCTCGGGCGTGTAAGCCGCTGCACGCAAGGAATGAAAAATAACCTCATTGCAACATGTATAAGTACTGCAGTAAAGCCAAGCCATTGCTTCTGCTGTCAGACGCTTGAAGGCAACAAACAGCGCGGCGCAGCGGGCCACACCGTTGGGGATCTTGATGAGGGTTGAGCTCCAGAAAGTGGCCTCAATGGGAGCAAATGCGATGTAAAACAGCGCGCAGACCCACAGCGGCAGCTTCCAGACAGTGAGCAGCACCAGCGTCATGAAGTGCGTTGTGAGCAGCATATCTGCCAGCACCGCCACGCCTGCCAAAGCATGTGATACATTCATGTATATCATGCTGCGGTGGTAGCCGCACACAGCGCTTGCTCCGCTACACTTGCACATGACAGCATGTCACATGCACCGGCCATGCTCACGGAAGCTCATAGGTGTGAAGTCATGTCCGCACCATAGGCTGCACCCAGGCGGTCTGATGTCTGAAAGATGCAGATGACCACCAGGCAGAGCGCATACAGCGCGTAATTGACAAAGGGTATGTACACCTGCACACAATCCGAGTACATCAGTCAAGCGCATTTCCCTGCGGCTAGACGTCCCAGAGAGCATGGCGAGTCTGCAGGTATCAAGCGGCTGCATCGCACATAGCGATTTCCCGCGTCTGTACAGGCGGGGCTTTGCACCTGGCCCTTGTGCTCGCGCGACTTGTGGTACACGTGGAAGCGCGGGAAGAAGCCCTGCGCGATGGCCTGATACGTGATTTGGAAGACCGCGGAGATGAGCGCCTGCGACGCCACTATCGCCGCGAGGAGCGCCACGATGAACATCGGCCAGAACAGGCCGGGACCGCCCGGCAGCGACCTCCAGAACGTGCCGTTGTGCGGCTGCGGGTCCACGCTCGCCGGCACGCCGATGATGTATGCGCCTGCCCAGAGGCACAATCAAGTTCACGTGCTGTGACCAGCTTGCAGGGTGGCACCCAGAGTGCGCATTGGCGGATGTCTTGCAGCAGCGCACGCATCAGACTCAAGGTTGTGACACCCCTGCAACGGACTGCGCTGGACAGGCGTCTGTGTGCATGCATGTCGGGGTCACGGTAACCCAGGGACTGTGCATGGACACGGGATCAGACCGTGATCTGTGGATGAGCACAGAAACGTACAGCACATTATGTGCAGCTGCACAGGGCGCTCGGCATGCACACCTTGGCCGATGTAGGCGGCGAGGACGCAGGGGTAGACCATGGTCATGGTGCTGATCTGCATGGACGTCCGGTCGAAGTGGCCCAGGTCCGCAAAGAGAGCCTCCGCGCCTGCAGCCGCCGAGCGAGGTCACTTCACGGCGAAATGGAACACCTGGGGCTAGGCCATGGCAAATCATGCTTGTGGACGTCACGCAGTTAGGTCGCAGAGCAGCGCCTGATGCGCCTTGTGCTTGCTTTTGCTCTGCGATGCACGCCTGTGATGCAGAGCACGAGTGAGCCGAGCAGCCGCCAGCCGTCCTGGCCCTCGCGCACCAAGAACATGATCCAATAGTGCGGGCTGATCGCGCGCAGGACGGTCCAGTCCCAGCGCACTATGTTGTAGATGCCAATGCCTGCGTCGACACGTCTTCAATAATAAGTGCCCTCTTTATCTCAAAGCCTGTGCCTGCCCACAGGGCGCTGTCAGTAGAAACAAGAACACAGACCACTGCAGAAGGTAGGGGGTGAGACCGCGGGCTCCCACCACAGATGGAGGCGAGCCATGTCAGGATGATCGGGGAGAAGAGGTAGCCGATGGCGCCCGTGCCAAACTGCTGCATCAGGAACAGGATGGTGATGACGCCGCATGCGAGGCCGACGATGAGCGCTGCGCGCGCTCGGGAGGAAGGCTTGGCGGCCAGAGTGAGGAGACATGCGGCCCCCTGCGGGGCTGAGACAGGGCACTGACAGAGCGGCGTGTGCAGGCGTGCTTCCGCTCCGCGCAGTGCGCAAGCGCTCAGGAGCGCGGGGGTTGACTTTGTCGCCGCGGAGCAGGGAGCAGGGCTTGGCGGGGCGCACGCGTGCCCTTCTGCACGCTGGGGATGGCCACAGACAGGCCCTCCACGGCCGACAGCACGGACACGGAGGGCGTCAGGATGCCGTCGCCCAGGATCATGCCCACGCCCACCACGACGAGCGTGCGGATGACGTTCTGCATGTGCGTGTTCTGCGCGGAGAGGGGACGCCCCCGCATGTCAGGCGACCAAGGCGTGAAAGTGGTGGTTGTGGACGAGCACGCGCGACCAGTGCCCCACACCCGCATGAAACAGTAACGCTCCCGCGGCCCCTTTCTAGGCTCCTATAATAGAATGATAGGAGTCCTATTGCACACCCCGCAAGAGCGCAGCGGCGCACCGATATGAGGCGCTGGCGCCAGTCATGCGCAGCGCGGCCCTCGCCGCCCGGCGCTGCGGCCGCATGCCTGCCGGCCGCGCCCTGCTCGGGGCCCGGCTGGCCGCGGCCGCCGCCCGCGCGCCGCCGCAGCGAGCGCGGGGAGGCCGCGGCCGCGCCCGTGCGCACGGGGCCGGTGCTGTACTGGTGCAGCAGGCGGTCCTGCGCCGCCGACCCGTCGCCCTTCCCCAGCGCGCCCTGGCGCTTGAGCAGCGAGAAGAGCGCGAACGCGCCGCCTGCCGCCCGGCTGCACAACCCGTCACCGGCGGCCTGGCGCATGGCCATGCTTGACGCGGCTCGGCGCGGGATTTGCTGGTGCTGCTTTGAGGGCTTTTGTGCTGCGCAAGCGCGTTGCCTGGCCTGAGTCAACTTGTGAGGATGCACAAACGCCCTCTCAACAGGACAGGGCCGCCGCACCCTGGCCATTATCGTCGGCGTGCAGCACAATGAAGGAGTACTTGACCACCTGTGCCAAGTGCGCGCAGGCCTTGGCTTGTATTCAGGACGTAATCAAAGCGTGTCCAGAGTATACGTGGAGCTCAGGGGCGCACCAGCAGCCATGTCAAAACCCATATGACCAAGCTGGTGGCGCCCAGCACTGAGTCCGTGTCGGGCTTTGGTGCGCCGTCAGAGGGGTAGAAAGTGGTGGAGTAGACGTATAGGGGGCTGGTGCCAATGTCGCCTGCGTACCAGCCAATCCCCCTTTGCTTGTTGGGCTGTGCCAGGGGCGACCCGGGACAAGCTGACGTGCTGCAGGCAAGCCCCTCTGTGTGCAAGCAGCCTGCAGCCCAGTTGCACACGGAGAGGGTTGGATAGACTGTGCAGGTTGCTCCTGCGGCACTGATGCTAATTGCTGAGGTGTCTGGTGCCAGACGCTGTAGTGCCCAGAAGCAGTGTCATGCAATATGCATATCAAGCTGCGCGGCATGCCAGCGAGCGGGCCAGCGAAGCATCACCTGGACCCAGAGACTTGCAGGGAGACTGACAGAGGCCCAGGCACAGCTGAAACACAGGGCCGCGCACCATACACCACGCCGACGGCAGAGATAGCCAGGCGCATCGTTGCAAGGAACTTCCCCTGCACCCGAGCAACGCACGACTACTAATTGCACAGCCGCTGCGGGCGCTTCCTGCGCATCTGAACATGCCTGAACACGCCAGCCCCCTGCTTGCTTCCGCCCAATTTCCACACCTTTTGCTTGTGACGCTGGCGCGCCGTGAGGTCTGCATCAGTGGACCAGGTGCGCGACACGACGTGATCGAGCACGCGGCCTTGCGCCGGCGCGCGCATGCCGCCAACCTCCCGCGCGCCCCAGCTTCGTGAGGAGGCAGGCGCGGCTTGTGAGGGGCCCGCCCCGTCCTCTGTCTCCTGCAGTCCAAAGGCGGAGTGCGGCACCATGCTGCCGCCGGAGTGTGCGCGTGCGTCAACCCGTCTGCCTACGCCCTTGCCAAAGCTTCCAGATACCTTGGCACACAGTGCTGTTCCTGCTGCCAGGCACAGGCCATTTGCTGCGACGGTGGTCGAGTTTAGTCTGAGTTGTGAGTATGAGTTGTAATTACGGATCAGCCAACTGGCTGTAACGGGGCTGTAACAGGCTGAGAAGCTGAACTCAAAATCGAAGGGCTGGAGGGTTGATACACATAAAAACAAAACATGTTCATCTTGAACATGAGCTAGAGAGTTGACCTCTGCAAACATGCAGATACAACAATGGGCACACTTTGCATGTCATGAGCTTGCGCCACATGCAAGTCAATCTCACACTGCGCATGTTTGAGGGTTGCCACACCAGCGTTGCAGGGACACAATCTCTCCGGACTTCTCCAGCGCTTACAACCAGCCACATGTCATTTTTGGAGCGGTTCCAGCAAAACATGCGCAATGCTCATTCTCATGTGCACAGCGGATGGGGCAGCTAGTATTCGACGCTCAGCCACGGTGCCCCAGGGCTCCATGCTTCTAGCGCAGTTCACGGTACACTGTTTACATAAGCAGGGCGTTCCAGACAAGTTTGGCAAGATGGGGTGAGGCTGGACAATGCACTTGGCTCACTTGCATAAAAAAGCAAGCAAAAACGCTGTGCGTGACAACCAGGTGAGCACACGTTGTCATCCACACCCCCTGACAGGCACCTACTTACCTGACAGCGCCTGAATCACCGCCTGCAGCTTTGCTATCTCCTCATCCTTGGACAGGAGCTCCGTGTAGTGCATGCGGAACACCACTGCGAGCGGCGGCAGCACTGTCAGGCGATGCCTCGCGACCTCACAGGCTGGAGAGGCATGTGCTCTTCATGTACATGCATCTCCCGACCACAGGTGGCACGCCCAGGCGTGTCGCACGCCAGCAGCCTGCCCCACCCAGGCGAGGGCAGCTCACTCAGAGCGCACAGCAAGCACGGCCGCGCACCAGAGTTGTTCTCGAGCTCGTGCTGCAGGTCTGCGGCGCGCCGCTCCGCCACCCGGGCGGCCGCCTGCTGCCGCGCCAGCGCCGCGCTCGTCTCCTCCAGCTCGGCCTCCAGCGCGGCCACGCGCTGCGCCTGGGCCTGCACAGGCGGCAGTGGACCAGCGCCGTTGGCCACGGCTTTCAGGGCGGCCGAGCTGCACTTTGGAGTCCGTCTTCAAGCAAGTGGCAAAGCAGGAGTGCACGGGCAAGAGGAGCAAGCCACTGTGCCAGGCTCAGGGACACTTCAGCAACGCCACCACGCTGGGCTGCTTGTCCGCCGAAGGAGGCTCTGTGCTCCACGTCTATGCGCCGGCCTGTCAGAGCGTCCACACCTGGAGCTGGCGTGCGTACTGCGCGACCGGCGCGACCTGCCGGAACGCGTCCTCGTCAAGGTACACGGCATCGTCGATCGCTTTGGCAATCACGTCGAGCGCCACGCGTGCGTCCTCCAAGTTGCCGAGCGCCGCGTCCCAGCGCCCCATTGCCTCAGCGGCCGCGCCCTCGCCGGGCGGCGCGGCGGACGAGCGAGCAATAAGGTGCGCATCCTGCGCAAAGTCGGCGGGCTGCACGCTGGCCCGCCGCTGCCCGTCCGCCTGGGCAGGCGTGAGCGGCTTCCGCTGCGGCGCGAGCTGCTGTCTCCTGGCGTGTGCTGCCCGTGCGCCCTGGCTAGACATCAAGCAGCACCGGCAGGCGTGCGCTTGCCGGGCGGCCCCTGCCCTGCATCACGGCTGGCTTGCTCCTCCCTGGGTTGCTCCTCTCCGCCCTTCACTTCCAAGTGTGAAGAGATCCTGCTCTCTCGTGCTAAACGTCCGAGACATGTATATGGCATAAATGAACAAGTCTTAGTACAGCTTTCCCAAAGTCTTTAGGTGACCATGCAAGGTCTTGCCTGTTTGACAGGTATGCAGTATCAATCCTGGGTGCTCAGGAGCTGGGCTTGCAGCTCCTGGTGTTGTGGTGACTGCATGTGGTGCGCTGAGCGGATTCGCTGCATGGTGAGCTCGTGCCAGAGAAAGGGACTTTGGGACAAGCCAGTCCTGTGGGAGCTTGGGCAGCTGTCACACTCTGATCACTGGCGCATTCCTTATGCTCCCCGCAACACCACTTTAAGCCGGACGTAACAACACGCCCTTGGCGTCTGGGACAGAAAACGCCAAAGTCACAACAAGCAGTGCCGAGTGCTGACCATGACCATGAGCAGCAAATGACACCACACATGCTATTCACCCACCGAACATGCCCAGGACATTTGCTAAATGGACAGCAGAAAGCACATAACTGGGCCATGCCACGAAACATACGTTCCCTGCAGCAGAGCAGCACACCGGCGCCCAACCCACATGCATGCACAGCCACCAGGAAGAGCTGCAGACCCAGCAGCCACATCATGCAACCTGCGCTCGCGCAACCCCCTGCAACAAGTATACTATGCGCGCGCGGACACCAGGAATTCCCGCACATTCTGGAAGAGGCGCAGCCAGGGCCCCGGTCCGTCCGGCGCGATCCCCGCGTCCGCGGGCGCCCAGGGCTGCTGCCAGCCCAGGAAGCAGCGCTCCGGGTGCGGCATGATGGCCAGGTGCCGCCCGCACGGCGATGTCAGCGCGGCGATGCCGGCGGGCGAGCCGTTGGGGTTGGCAGGGTACGCCTCCGTCGCCGCGCCGCCCGCGTCGCAGTACCTGACGCCGCCCCGGGAGGCCTTGTTGGTTAGGTTTGGGGTTAGGTTTTCGCGAGGCCCTACCTTGACGCGGACGCAGGCGCGGCAGGCGCCTGCGAGCCTGCGCCCGACCCTGCACGCTGCTCCAGCCCGCTGCAGCAGGGCTCAGCGACCCCAGGTGGTGCCGGGGCCTGGGGCAGCAGGGAAGACAGCCCGATCGCGCGCCGAGGGCGTGCTCCGGTGCAGCGCGCGCCCAGAGCCGCGCCCCGGGGGCACCTGATGGGCGCCAGGCCGTCGGCGAGCACGGCGTCCAGCACGGCGGGGTCCGGGAAGATGGCGCGGCCCTCGCCGTGCGCGCACCAGATGCCCATCCGCGCGCCCGCCATGCCCTGCCCGGGCGCGCGGGCGGTGTCAGCGCCGCGCGGCCGCCCCGCCGGCACGCCGCTGCTGAGACGCGGCGGGCTGGGTCCGAGGGCAGGCTCGCAGGTGACCGCGGAGACCCAGATGTTGACGCGCACTCTAGCAGCCACAGCGGCGCAACAACTGGGCCTCTATCCCAATGGCGAACTTACACGCTCACGCACTGGCAGCAAATAATTCACGCTTTAGTGCGTGCGCAGGGATGCCGTGCACAGCAGACGGGCGCATTGGCTGCACGCTTGCACTGACGGCGCCGGTGACGCTCGCACATAAAAGGGAGAGCCTTGCGATCACAGCACACCCGGGCAGATGGACTGCCCGCTGCTTGGTCCGGGGCCGCGGGCGACAGCGCGCGCCTTGAGCAGCACGGACGGCGACTCCTCCACACGCACGGTCGCCCAGCGGCTCTCGAAACGGCCGCTGGCGTTGTGCACGAAGCGCGGCTGGGCCGCGTCCGGCAGGTCGCCCAGCGCGCCGCCGGGCACCCAGCCCAGCAGCGCCATGAGCTGCGCGCCGTTGCAGACGCCGAGCGAGAACGTGTCCGGGCGCGCTCGGAACGCGGCAAACTGCGCCCACAGGCGCCCGTTGCGCCGCACGGCGCCCGCCCAGCCCTTGGCGCTGTCCAGCACGTCCGCATAGCTGAAGCCGCCGACGGCGACCAGGCCGGCAAAGCCCTCCAGGGTAATGGCCCCGCCCAGCAGGTCCGCCATGGCCACGTCCCAGGGCTCCAGGCCGGCCGCGTGCAGCGCGGCAGCCATCTCGCGGTCGCCGTTGCTGCCCTCCTCGCGCAGCACGGCCACGCGCGGGCGGCCGCCGGCCGCCAGCGCGTCGGCCGGCGTCCAGGCCGGCGTCCACGGCAGCGCCCACCTGGCGCGCGCGCCGGCGGCGTCAGGGCAGCCGGCGGCGGCAGGGGCGGCCGGGCAGCACTTGGTGCGGCGGAGGCAGCTGGTCCGCGGGGTGCGGCGCCGCCGCCGCCGTGCCACCCCGCGCGGCACAACCGCGCGACGCCGCCGCTGGCGCGCCGCCGCCGGCTCCGCGGCCCTCGAGCAGGGCGCCCAGGGCAGCGCCCGCCCGGGCGCGCCGGCGGCCGCCGCTATCTCCCCGGCAGGCCCCGCAGCCCAGCCGTGACCTCACCCGGCGCCTGCCGCGAGCCCAAGCGAAGATGCGCGTTTCCGGCCGGCAGCGCAGGCCCCACTGACTTCAACGCGGCGCGCCTGGGCGCGGCGCGGCCCGCCAGGCCGCGCTGCTCTGCGTCCACGCACTCGGCGGCCGCCTGCAGGCGCTCCAGCCGGAAGCCCGTCGCCTCCCAGGCGTCGCGCAGGTCCGCGGTGCCGCCCGCCAGCGCGGGCGCGCCGCCCTCGCCGACGCCGACGGCCACGCGCGGCTCCGCCAGCACCGACCCGACCACGCTGGCCGCCACGCCGGCCGCCGCGTACGCGTCCAGCACGGCGCCGACGTCGCTGAGCGCCACCTGCGCGCGGCGCGGCGCGCGCGCGCCGGGGTTGGTCCAGCTAGACATGCTTAAATTGCCACCGCAAGAGGGTCGGGCGGGCTGAAGCGGACACTCGGGCAGGGCTGGGCGCAGCGCCGGCACTCGCCATACTCCTGCGCGCGGCTACGCACAGCTCCTGCGCGCCGCTGCATGCCGCCTCCACCACGCATGCATCGATGCCAGCGGCATGAGGTGTCATGTCTCGAGCGCGGTCGAAGGCGCTGAGGGCAGCGCGCTGGACAGGCAAGCAGCGCACAGGCGCGACCACGCGCCGCACCTCGAGCAGCAGCCCCGGCTCCTCGGCGAAGAGCGCCGCCATCGCGCCGCCGGCGGGCGGCTCCGGCAGCTCCACCTCGAGGCCGCAGTTGCCGGCGAAGGCCATCTCCAGCAGCGCCACGGCGACGCCGCCGTCGCTGACGTCGTGCCCGGCGCTGATGCGGCGCTGCCGCAGCAGCGCCTGCGTCGCGGTCCACATGCCGCGCAGCGCCGCGGGCGCCACATCCGGCACCTCGTCGCCGACCTGCGCGCCGCGGGTCGGGGCAGTCTTGTTACCGCCAACGGTTGCCGCTGTTCGAAAACGATACGACGGCCCCGCTTGCATGACTGCGCTATGCGGAGACGCAGTCAGACACGCCGGTGCAAGATGGGTACATCGACCTTCCTTGCGACAATGAGCAGCGCACGCAGGCTGCATCGCAGCGCACCACCAGGTCTCGCCAGGTGGAGGCGCAGCTGGCGCAGGGGGCCGCGCGCCTGGCCGTAGGCGTGCGCGAGCGCGGAGCCGCCCAGCCGGCGGCGTCCGCCGGTCAGGTCGACATGCACCAGGCGCCCCGCGCCCGGCAGCTTGAGGTCGGGTGTGACCGTCAGCGTGATGTCCGGGCACGCCACGTACGCCGACACCACCAGGTTCCCGGGCGCCTGCGCGCCAGGCCGCGCCGGCCCGGCGTGAGGGCGCGCGGCCTCCCCCAGGCCCCTCGGCGCTGCCCGGCGCCTGGGCCAACCAGGCGCAGCTGTGCCACAGGCTGCGGCTGCGTCACACGTGAATGAGGGTGTGCAGCGAGGGGGGGAACAGGGTCGCCGCCACACCCTGCACGTCGCCCAGGGCTTTGCAAGCGGCCGCGACTCGCGATGGACGGCAGCACACTCCCTGTCGCCCTGGCAGGCACTGACCAGCAGAACCTGAGGGTGGTGCAGCGCAGCGCAGCCACCGTGTTGCATGCGCAGGTGGCCATGAGCAGCATGACGCAAGGGCTAGGCCAGGGTTCTGAAGGGTCCAGGGCACCTTGACGGTCTCGCCGCCGGCGGCCGCGGCCATGGACAGCGAGTCCTTGCCGCCGTCGCAGGCGAGGCCGAGCTCGAGCATGGCGTCACGCAGCGCGGCCGCCGCATCGTACATGGCGGCGCCCTCTGCGTCCATCTTGGCCGCGTACATCCAGTTGACGGACGCCTTGACGTCGGCCAGGCCGCTCGCGGCCGCCCACACCAGGTTGGTCAGCGCCTCGGCCAGCGCCAGCCGTGCCATCGCCGCCGGGTCCACCAGGCCCTGCGCGCCGCCGGGGCGGCCTTCATTCTCTTGTTCTCCTTCCCCTGTGCACCGCCGGGTCGTCCAGGCCCTGCGCGCCGCCAGGGCTTCCCTCATCTTTTTCTTCTCCTCCACCCGTGCACCGCCGGGGCCTCTTTCGCCATCTTCTCCTCCTTCACCCATGCACCCAACATACCGAGCGGCTCGAGCAGCCCCGAGCAGCCTCGGGCAGCCTCGAGTGGCCGGCCACCCTGCCGCCAGGCCCAGGAGTGTGCAACAGGTGTCAACAGATGTCTCCGGGCGGGCGGCAGCGCTCACGCAGCCGCTGCAGCCACGCAGCCCTGCATGCATACAGCCCACTGTCAACAGCCGCCGGCCGTGCAAGCGCACCTTGAGCGGCTGCTCGCCGATGGCGGTCGCGGCGCCGGTCAGCCCTGTGTGCGCCTGCGCCATCACAGCCACGTCCGCCACCGGCAGCTGCAGCGGGCCGCAGCACTGCTGCTGCGCGACCAGGCCTGCGCGGACCGCGCGCGCGCCGCGTCAGGCCACGCGCGGCCTGCCCTGTCAAGGACCCTTCCACCATAGTCAAACCATCAGTGCTGCGCCCTCGGCTCCGATGCGGCTCCTATCTGCTTGCCTCCAACAATCTCTGCCATCTCACCTGTGGCGCACCAGGCACGCAGCAGCGCGATGCACACCGCAAGACGCGCCGACCCACGGCCTGGCGCGCCGTCATTCCCGTATATGACACCCGCTTATGCCACACAGCCTGCAAAGCAACGCCGCCCGCTCCCCGCTCCACGACGGGCGCGGGCAGCGCAGCGCCGCACCTGTGACAGAGCGGTCCGCCTTGGTGGTCAGGAAGCGCTTGGAGCCGACCGCGGGCAACGCCAGCACGCGCGCGAGCGCCGCCTGCGCGCTCTCGCCGTCCGGCAGCGCCAGCGGGCGCGTCGGCTCGCGCGCGCGCGCGAACTCGAACGTCTTCTGCGGCATATCGCCCAGCACCTGACCGGCGCCGCGCGCTCAGCGCGTGCGCCTTACCCCCACCCGCACTCTCGATCCATCACAGGATGCGCTGCAGCTGGGAGTGCGAGCGCGTGCGGCTAGGCGGCATGGCCAGCAGCCCGCAGCGGCCCCTGCGTGCCCACAACACGCGGGCCACGGACGGCGCCCTCGAGGCGCCGCGAGTGCGGACCGCACCCGTTGTGCCCAGGCGCTCTCCTCGGACACCGCTGCGGCGAATCTGTCTAGGTCTAGGTTTATAGGGTCAGGGCGGGGAACGCGCCTTCTCCAGGTCCAGGTCCACGGGCGCCGGCGACCCGGGCGGCGCCTCGCGGTCCACCAGTGTGACGCGCCCGCTGCCGTCAATGCTGCCGATCACCTGCCGGCGGTCGCGCCGGCGCGGTCAGCGCGCGCGCGGCCGCATGCGCTGCGCAGCGGCCGCTAGTCAAGTGCGAGAGGGCGCGGCCAGCATGGCCGGCGCGCGCTGCTGCACGCGCTGTGCAGCGGCCACCAGTCAGCGGCCGGCGTGCGCGCATGGCAAGGTCAGTGCCCGCGCTGCATGCGTCCGTGCAGGTATGGAAAAGGGCGTCCGGGTATGTGTTCGCGAACCCCTGCCCATGCACCAGAGAGTCAGCCAGATGCAGCGCATGCAGGCCGCAAGAGCCCTGTTACGAACACCAGCCTCCCGCACCGTGCTCAAGCACTGCTTAAGCGGGCACAAGCAGCACATGCCTGAGCTCCGCGCTCCAGTCCGCTGCAGCGACAAAACGTCAAGCCACCGCCGGCGCGAGCTGCAATCCGTCAGCGTCTTTGCCAGGATACCCGTGCATCGAAGAGGCTCGCGGCCATGCAGCGGATGCCCGAGGCGCGCCTGCATGATGGCTCGCTCGCGCGCGCAGATGCGCTCGAGCAGGCCGCGGTCGCCGGGGCGGATGAGCAGGCAGTCGTTCTCCTGGTACTCGGCGCCCCAGATCTCCAGCACGCTCATGGTCTCGTCGCCCAGCCGGATCGCGCGCACGTCGATCTGGGCGCCCAGCGGGTAGATGATCTCCTTCACCTGCGCGCGCCGCGCGCGTCCTGGGCCGCGGCGCGCTGCATAAATACCCTACCCTACCCTACCCTTCACCATGTCGTGACCAGTGCCGCCAGACGCGCCACCCCCGGTCACCAGTGCCTGCATCCTGTCCGGCCGGCTTGCAGCGTGCTCAGCGTGCACGACGTCACGCGAGGTGGAAGCGCCGTCCTGGGGCGCGGCCCAGGACGGCGGGCGCTGCCGTCCGCGTCAGGCGCGCGACCTGACCCGCCCGCTCCTTTCAATGCGTGCAAGGCCACGAGCCCAGCACGAAGGGGTGCAGGGAGCCCGCGCCGACCCAACCCAGTAACACGAGCGTCCGCGCGGGCCGCCCGGCGCGCGCGCGCGGGGACGCGCCACGTTGCAGTTGCCGCCGGCGCCCTGGTCGTGGATCTGGCGGATGGGGTTGTCAGGGCCCAGCTCCACGCACGCGCGCACCACGCGCCACAGCTTCTGCGCCATCTCCGCATCGCCGCGCTGCAGGCGCGCAGCCAGCGCGCGCAGTCAGCGCCCCCGTCGGCCCTCTGCAACCCGCGACCGACACCCGCGACTCGGCGGCGGTCCAGCACGAGGCCCGAGCTGGGCCTGCATGCACCCCACAGGGCGCGCCGCACGCCTTGTCCTCGCTCGCCGCACCATGCACGTCCGCGCGGCACGCCCACAACTCGCACACCCTGCCGAGTGCTCCGCGGCTTCAGGCGCATGCCCGCACAGCATCACAGCCGCGTCGGGCAGAGGGGCCCGGCTGCACACGCCGCCCTCCAGCAGCGCCGCTCACCGTTTGCGCTGGCAGCTCAATACTTGGCCGCCGCACGGGCGCACAAGGTCGGAGCGGGCGCCTAAGGCCGGCGCGCGCGCCTGCACGGCATTGAAGTCGAGCTCGGCCGCGTTGGAGCCGGAGGGCACGGACGACGCGGCGCCGCCGCCCATGCCGATGCGGTACGCGGGGCCGCCGATCTTGACGATCAGCTCGCCCAGCTCCGGCGACGCCTTCTCCAGGTGCCCGTGGTCGATCTGGCCCAGGCCCGCGCTGCGCGGCGCCGGCCACAGGGTATCTTGGGGTAGAGTAGGGTACACACAGGCCATAGGGTAGGGTAGTGGACCCTCACCGGCGGGTTGCGGGCGCTGTCGGCATGCGTGCCTGGCGGAGCAGGCAGGAGGGGCGAGGGAGGGCATGGTCGACCCAAGTCGGTGCCTGCGTTAGGGTGAGAGAGCGCCCTGCGTGTGGCTGCGCGCGCTCCGGCGCAGCCCCACCTTGGCCACGCGTCTGCCCTCATCCCCACACTCCCCACGTGTTTCGCAGGCAGGAACGCGATGTGGTCAAAGCTCGGGCGTCATCGCTTGCACTGCTCAGCCTGCTCTCACTCGAACAGCGCACTCACAGTCGTGCATTCTTGGCAAGGCTCGGGGCACTAGTGCTCAAAGGCATCACGCGACACCGCATGGCAACCGCCGTTCTGGCAAAGGTGTAGAAGCATTGGGCGCGCCTGAACATGATGGGCTTGATCCACTCCCGGCGCTGGCCGGAGGGCAGGCGCAGGCCGAACGCGCGCGTGTAGCCGCCCAGCAGCGGCTCGCCAAACTTGTTGCCATAGTCGCTGGCGCCATTGGAGGCGTCGATGAGAATCTGGGCGCGCGCACGACTCATCAGCGCGCTCGCCGGGGCCGGCTCTGCTACGCTTCATGACGCGTTGGGCCGCATGCTCGGTGCGGCCCCAGTGACAGCCTGCGGCCTGTCAGACACTGCCGGGCCTCTGGCGCGCGTGCGACGCGACGCACAAACAATGGCAGGGTCAGG
>JAABUH010003029.1_pt1 | contig 15107 bp, 19 predicted proteins | sample 5559121 | NCBI WGS metagenome assembly JAABUH01 (sample SAMN10711871, study PRJNA513364) | rock metagenome | isolation source: Antarctica rocks | place: Antarctica: Victoria Land, Battleship Promontory nord | collected 2015-12-28
CAAACAACTGTACTCTACTAAAGCTTCGAGACAGTCAGACGGTGCCTTGCTCAATACTATCGGCGAGCTCGACAGAGAGCTTGAGGAATGGAAAGACGCCATACCTCTAGACTTCCGGCCTGAGCATGAGATTAAGGCCTCACATACTCCATTAATACTCCACGTTGTAGTCCTCCATTTCGCCTACTACAACTGCCTTACAACGATTCATCGGATGTCGGTTCATCACGGTTACTGGACGAGTCGGCTCTCAAACTATGCGATACAAGGTTTGAATGCGAGACCACTGAATCCAAGAGTCTTCTCGTCAGCAGCTCTGTGTGTGCAGGCTGCGAGGGCTTCAATCCATTTGATTAGATACATACCGCAAGGCGATTATTCCTGTGTTTGGTGAGTAATCCTTCCTATAGTAAATCAATATGGACTAACATCCTTCTAGGTTGATTCTTTACTTTCCGGTCTCCGCACTCGTCACCCTATTCGCTAACATCCTCCAAAACCCACAGGACGCCCGTGCCCGCTCAGACGTCAAACTAATGAACCAAGTGGTCAACTTCCTTTCGCTCCTCGCTGTCACTGAAGAGCAAGGCGGCGTCAAGCGCATGCTAGGCGTTTGTGCCGAATTTGAGCGAATCGCTCGTGTCGTCCTCGAACGTGGCGACAAGGAATCTCATTCCCGCCGAAAGCGAAGAAGCAGCAAGATCAACGAGACCGACATTCCCCTCACCCCAAACCAAGTACCGCAAAAACGCGCAGCGCCGCCGACACCGCAGTCGAACAATGCACCTACTCCCCAGGACCTCTTTACCCCAGGCTTCAGCGGCGATCTCAATAACCAGCCCTTCAACCCCAACCTACCCGGTTTCTCCCCTTCAATGCCAAATCTAGACATGTCCCTTGACTTCAGCGGTGCCGAATTCAACCCTAATATGCTGCCTTCGTCCGATGGCATGGAAGAGTTTTCCAATGGTGATATGAATGGGCAGCAATTCAACGGTGAGGGACTCAACGTCGGCTCGTTCCAACAACCGTTCGTGCCGCAGGATCTCTGGCAAATGCCGATGACGTTGGAGTGGGATTGGGCCGACGTGGGTAACATGACTGGAGGGAATGGATTTCCTGCGACGTTCGATGCCGGACAAGGGCAAAACGGCAGTATGAATGGACAGGGCCCTATGTAATATGATTGTGGTTTGAGATGGCGTTCATGAAAGCGCTTAGAGAGATGTTTCGATACGATGAATTGCAGACATGAAAACATTGGGGGTAAGCATGATATGCATTCAGGGGAGGAATGTACACATACAGTTCAGTCTAGCGGTTCACAGCGCAGTGAAGACATTTATTCGGGTCGACTTAAGAGAAAGGGGCGAGTGACGTTATATTCAAATTTTTACCCACTCCTAGCTATCAGAAAGATGCACCCACCCAAAGCAAGCCAATGCTCCGCGTCCCAGATGCTGAAAAGATGCCGCTGAGAAGGTAGCTGTACATATCAATTCCCTCAATCAATAAAATCACTACGGTCTATCCGAGTATTTTATAGCCACCGCTCCGCCCGGCGCTTCAGGGGCTGGACCTCCAGGCGGCTGCAACTCCTGCGGTGGAGGCGGCGCGCTCTTGCCCCCATCAAAGTATTTCGAGAACTCCTTATTATCCTCAAACGGCCTCTTCCCCAAGATTTCATTCAAATCATCCCTTGTCAACATCTCCTTACTAAGCAGCGCCTCGGCCACCAGCCCGACTTCCTTCTTCTTTTCCGTGAGGAGATCTTTGCACTGGTGATACGCTTCGTCTACGATACGATGGACCTCGCTGTCGATATTGCGGGCCGTGTCTTCGGAAAAGGGTTTGTGGAGCTGTTGTTGGTTATCGTCTTCGTAGTGGAGATAGCCGATTTTGGAGGACATGCCGAATTTGGTGACCATGGCCGTAGCCATGCGTGTGACTTTTTTGAAATCGTCACTGGCGCCGGAGGTGACGCTGTCGAAATGGAGTTCTTCGCTTACGCGGCCCCCGAGCGTCATGGCCATGCGGTCCATTAGCTGGTTAACGTTCATGAGGTAGCTATCGCCTGCTGGTAGGTATTGTGCGTATCCGAGTGCGGCTTGGCCACGGGGGATGATGGAGACTTTGAGAAGGGGGTCGGCGTATTTGAAGAACCAGCCGCAGATGGCGTGGCCGGCTTCGTGGTACGCGACGGTGCGTTTTTCTTCGGGTTTGAGAATCAGGGATTTCTTCTCTAGACCCCCGATGACGCGCTCGATGGCTTGCTCGAAGTGCGTCATTGAGACAGTGTCTGCGCTTGTGCGGGCAGCTAGAGGAGAAGATTAGTGTATATATATCAAGGGAACTGCGAGGGAGAACTTACCAATGAGAGCAGCTTCATTGACACAATTGGCGATGTCGGCGCCCGAGAAGCCAGGAGTGAGAGCTGCTAATCTACCTGTCAAGTGCTCCATCTCCTCGTTTGTGACTATCTTGCCGAGGTGGACCTTGAAAATCTGCTTTCGTCCGTCTATTGTAGGAATGTCTACGGAGATTTGCCTGTCAAATCGTCCAGGTCGAAGGAGAGCCTGGTCCAAGACGTCAGGTCGATTGGTACCCGCTAGAACGATCACCTGTTCTGCGGTATTGAAGCCATCCATTTCCGTCAATATTTGATTTAGAGTCCCCTCTCTTTCATCGTTACCGCCAGAAAGTCCGCCCTTGCCTCTTGCTTTTCCAACGGCGTCGATTTCGTCTATGAAAACAATACAAGGCGCATTTTTTCGAGCATTTTGGAACAAATCTCGGACCCGGGAGGCACCAACGCCAACGAATATTTCCACGAACTCTGAGCCGCTTATGCTAAAGAAAGGTACCTGTGACTCTCCAGCGGTAGCTTTCGCCAATAGAGTCTTACCGGTACCAGGAGGCCCCGAGAGCAGAGCACCTCGAGGAATCTTAGCTCCCAATCTCTGATATTGGCCAGGCTCTTTCAGAAAGCTGACAAACTCCATGATCTCTGCCTTCGCCTCGTCCATGCCGGCAACGTCCTTAAACCGAATCGCTATATCTGTCTCATGATTGAACTTCTTGGCTTTGCTTTTACCCATTCCAAAGATGCCGCTTTGCGCTCCTCCGCCACCACCAGCTCGTCTTGACACCCAATATAATCCAGCGATTAACAACACGGGAGGGCCGATCGAAACTAAGCCGGAAAGCCAGTTTACCTGATCTTCATATGATACTGGTATGCGCTCGGAACTTGGTATGCCTAATTCCTTGTGTGCGTCTTCAAGCTTTCTCTCAAATGCTTCCACAGACCCGATACTGAAGTAGTACCTGAAATTACCATGTTGCGCTGGACTTTCCGGGTACATTCTTCCTGTTGCTTCCCGGTTTAGGTCGACCCTGACTCGGTTGCGATCGAGTACTGTCAGTTTGTCCACTAGACCCTTGTCGAAAAATGTTGTCCTGAACTCTTGATACGTAATATCCTTGGAGTTCTCACTAGGGAAAACGAAGCGATATAACAGGTAACTAACAAACGCAGTTGTCAGAAATGTCCCAGTATCTATGTTAGCCCCGAACTCCTTAAAGCTAGACGAATCCCCGCTCTTCTTCTTTTTGCCTCCCCCACTTGAGGCTGTGCTATTGCGTTCATCAGATTTGGACTCTGATTCATGCTTGCCCTTCCTTGCTGCTGCTTTTTCAGCCTGCTGTCGTGCTAATTTGCTGGTCATCCTGATAAGCTTTGCAGCAGTCGCAAGATCAAGCGGCTTGTTTTTCATGGTGTCCATAACCTCTCGTATCTCAACAGGAATCCCGGTGTTTTTCATATCTTCGAAAGCATCTTCCAGCTCCTTTGATTGCGACGCTGGTAGACCCTTCTTCAAAGTTGCCATAAGCCGGTCCACTGCCTCCCGCTCTTCCTTCATCAGTTTTGACATCGGAGGCGAGCTAGACTCTGCGGCATTATCGGGAGACATAGGACCTGAGTCGTCGTAGAGACTCTCGAGGCCTGGCGCCACTTTGTTCTGCGGGTCTTGCTCCTGATGTCTGGAGGATTGGACATGGTGCCGTGATGACTGCGATGACATCGGTCCCGCATTGTCGTATAACCCTTCGAAGCCACGGGCTGGTTTGCCGGGCTTTCGTTCATGGTTGGTCACCGACTCTTTACTCGCATTCGCATTTTTGGATTCTTTGGGGTCTTGTGGTTTGGAGGTGGCATATGGTTGTCTTCGCGACCCTACTAAACGCGAGGACTGGCGAAGTAATCTTTGGTGAGAAGAAGAATGAGAGTAGATGGCTATATCAGTATTCGACCCCGACAGTCGTGCGAGGTATCTCGACCGTTGCAGAAGCGTGGTCATGATAGACTTTGGAGAGGATTCGGGAACAGCACCAGTGGCGAGGTGAGTGCTGAACTTTAGTCTGCTGTCATCGGTGCGAAGGAGTACAACCAAAGGATGTTCGTAGTAGGTTGCGGGATTCGAGGGTCAAATACTGGCGTTCTGAAAGGTTGAATCTTAAGAGATCTAACGTGGTGAGTCTGTGACGAGGTTCGATCTCGCGCTAGTATTCCCTTGGCATTCATCGCCACTTGGTCTCCATGCACTAAAACCTCAATGAGAATTCGCAATAGTATCACACTTACGAGAATACATTCCACCAAAATTCAAGACACGTTCAAACGGTAAAGGGAGCCGTAAAGGGAGCGTTTCACACAGACTTTGATGGCCCTCATTTCACACAAGACCATAGCTTGGTTTCTATCAAGGTGCGAGCTGTAGATTACTTCTGCCGAGAGATTTGAATAGTGGACGAATCAGTCAGACATTTGGTTGCTCATTTCTTCTCAGCTGACTTTGACCCCGTTCTATCGCTGAAGTCGCCTGGGAGACCCCCAGGTAGCTTCGGAAGAAACTTGCCGACCCTCTTTTGATATTCTTTATACTCTGGATACTTCTTCGCGGAGAGCAACTCCGTAAACCACGTTGACGCTTGAAACAAAATCAAATATGCGATGGCTCCGATACTCGTCCAATTGTAGTACGTTTGCGTGATCCAGCACGACCATGCGTAAAGAGCCACCCAAACCGACTGCTCCGCTGCGAAATTAGGATGCCGGCTGTAGGCCCATATTCCAATAGTGTTGAACCCACGATCTAGGTCTTCTTGCTTGAATCCGTGCGGTACTTTCGCAGTCTTCTGGTATTCCTTCTTCGCAGTTTGGTAATCTGAAAGTCTCACTATCAATACTCGAAGTTATGATGTTTCATGCCAACCCTGGACTTACTCCATTGTTTTCCGTCGGCATAGTGGGCAAGCAATATCAAGGCGCCTAATCCTCTTGAAACTAGTAGATCGCCAATCGGGAACGACGTCGCAGCGTTTTTTGCCGCAAGCAACAGAACATAGGTTGGGGTCGTGATTACGAACAGCAGTAACTATAATACAGTCTCAGCGTCTGCCACAGGATGCAGGCCCCTGAACCTTACACTTTGCGCAAGAGAAATGAAGATGACATTGAAAAAGAAAAAGAGCGGTCGATTAATGTAATCTCTTAGGACCTCCCAACGGTAATCTTCTGAGCCAATCCTATAGCCTCCTTTGCGCCAGTAATTGTAGGTCAATCGGGCCTGTCGCAATTAGCACACATCTCCTTCGCTGACTGCTCTCTACCGTACACTCCAGGCACCGCTGAATAGTAGCAGAGTATCCAATCTTCTCGTCGGAAGCCCGGCCGCGTGCGCATAGAGGACAAAATGAGCGTTGTATATTGTAGGCAGTATGCTCCAGCACCGATCCACCTGAGAATAATTCCTATTGACCTCCGAGACGATCAAGAAGATCGGTGCCAAGAACAGCGAGAAGGCAAAAGCGGTTATCACAGGATTGGTGGAGATATACAGCACTTTAAGGGCTTGTGTATTGTTGATATTCTGGAAGATTTGTTGTGGTAAATCGTAGAGCTGAGGCACATATGGCAGGACAGTCTTGGAGAAATCGGCACAGTCAACGAGCGACTTGGCCACCGGTAGAGACATATTAACGACTGTCAATATTCCGTGTGAGCGAAGGAACCGAGAGAAAGAAGCATTCACAGCCTTTGATGACCCTCCGAGCCTCATGATCTCAGAGACTCTCGGGTACACGGCCCGAGATCTCGCCGATCAACTTGTCGCGTCCGGAGTATTTACTACCTCGTTCGCATGTGTTATTTACCCTTGCATAACCATGCACCAATGCAGGAAATCTGCAGGATTCGAGTGGAATCGATCTTACTCCTGAATCTGAAACGACCATAGATTTCTACGATTGGGCTACTGACGTTGAAGATTCTTTGGCATTATCCTGATTCGACACGGCTGGAGCACGATGGGACCGTGTGGCCAGAGTCGCTGTGTCAGTGTCGTCTCAAGAGGACACTGCCATGGCACGCAGAGTTCTCTGTGTCGCTGAGAAGCCTTCCATTGCCAAAGCTGTTTCTCAGCATTTGAGCGGGGGACAAGTAAATACGGTGAGCTGGGATGAATTTCGCATTGATGAAATCGGGCTTATGAATACAAGCGGAGCATCACTGGCAATCCTTACGTCAAGAATTACGATTTCGATTTTGATTTTGGCCCACCATGGGGCAGCTCATTGGTCACCATGACAAGTGTCATTGGGCATCTCAATGGTCTAGACTTTCCTTCACAGTATAGAAGCTGGCGCTCTTGTGATCCCGGAACCCTGTTTGATGCACCGGTAGAAAATACTGTAGACAAGGACAAAACAGCCATAGCCAACAACATCGAACAGCAAGCCCGTTATGCCAAAGCTCTGTTCATATGGACCGACTGTGATCGTGAAGGTGAACATATCGGCTCAGAGGTAAGGCAAGCGGCTTGGAAAGGCAACAACAGGATCGAAGTCAAAAGGGCGCAGTTCAGCAATACAGAGCGAGCGCACATTATCAGAGCCGCCCAGAATCCAATCAATCTTGACGATCGTCAAGTCAATGCAGTAGCAGCACGAGTTGAGATCGACCTTCGCCTGGGTGCAGTATTCACTCGATTTCAGACGCTTGCATTGCAAGCAATGGGTGAAGAATTTCAAGACCAACCTATAAGTTATGGATCCTGTCAATTCCCTACACTTGGCTTTGTTGTGGATCGATACTTCAGAGTCAAGAACTTTGTGCCAGAGAGGTTCTGGAGCATCAAGGTAATACATCACCGTGACGATATGGATGTAGCATTCTCGTGGAGACGTCATCGATTGTTCGACCGAGCGGCTGTTGTCATTCTGTTCGAGAGATGCCTCACAGCACGCATGGCAACAGTAACCAAGCTGCAGAAGAAACCAACGAGCAAATGGCGACCTCTTCCGCTAACCACTGTTGAGCTGCAGAAACTTGGAAGCATGTATCTTCGAATGGACAGCCAACGTGTTATGAAAATCGCCGAGGATCTGTATACTAAAGGATTCATTAGTTATCCCCGTACAGAGACCGATTCTTTCGATAAAAACATTGACCTCCGGAAGCTCGTGGAGAAGCAAGTTCAAGATGCGGCATGGGGAACTCATGCGCAGGGTCTCTTGAATGGCCATTTCAAACAACCGCGTGGCGGTCGAAACAATGACCAGGCTCACCCTCCAATTCATCCAGTCAACTACGTAAGACCAAGCTCTTTATCGGAGGACGACCGACGGGTCTACGAATTCGTCGTCCGACGATTTCTTGCCTGCTGCTCCGAAGACGCAAAGGGAGAATCGACGACAGTCGAGATTGAATACGGTGACGAGACATTCTTCACCAATGGGCTGATCGTGCTAGAAAGAAATTACTTGGATGTCTACCCGTACGAAAAGTGGACAAGCAGTCAACCACTGCCGAGATTCGCCCTGCATGAGACTTTTGAGCCTACGGAAGCTAACATCACAGAAGGGGAGACGACGGCACCGGGCTATCTCACTGAACCTGAGCTCATCAGCTTGATGGATGCCAATGGTATAGGAACTGATGCAACTATGGCGGAGCACATTGCAAAGATCAAGGAAAGACAGTATGTAATGACGCAGCCACGAACAGGCGGCGCTTCAGCCGTCCACGGTAATCGTGGAGGTGGCCGAGGTGGCCGGGTTGGTAGGGGAGGTGCCCGAGGCGGATCATCTGCAGCGGCTGGCAGCAGCGGCGGCAGCGTGCAGCAATTCATTCCAACTACGCTCGGCGTTGCCCTAATCGAAGGTTACGACGGTATCGGCTTAGAGACCAGTCTCGGTAAGCCCTTCCTCCGTAAAGAGATGGAAATCAAGATGAAAGAGATATGTGCTGGACGGAAGAGCCGTAATGATATGGTACATGAGACATTGGAGCAGTACAGAGAGGTATTCGTCAGAACGCAGCAGCAAGTTGAAGTATTGAAGGCAGTAGGTTCGCCAGGAATGGCAATGGCAAGATGCAAGATGTGCTAATTGATGCAGGCTTGTCGAAAATACGTTTTAGGTGATAGACCCTGATGATGCATGCATTTGAGAATCCCATTCAGGTCGTGTCGCTCGATTCGTAGGAACCCAAATAACGGTCTCTGCCATGATTGGTGTGAACATCAGATACACCCCATCAAAGAATTTATACTTATGTACGAGTCAAAGTATATCTCTGGCTTCATGCCCCTTTCGTCTCAGGTTGGCGAAGATGGCTGCACGGGACTCCTTAGGTGACCTGCTTGCATGGCGCATTGCGCTAGCACAAGCCGTGCCCCCTCTACAACAACGGTTTGTTCCCCCACGGCAAGTTGGTGCATGATCCAGGCTGCCGCGACATACATAGATCTACACAGATCAAACATTGGCCCACCCACTCGACATCTGGAATTTTGGCGGCCATTTGGTCGCTTATTCGTCTGACATGACACGAAGTTCCGTGCATGCAGGGCCGAAGCCTGCCGAGACTGACCAATAGCCGCTCCTACTGGAAACCGCCTACTGCATCATGCTGACACCCCCGTTCGAAATAGCTGCACCCAGCCTCACGCAGCTGTCACCCCAACTGTGATGTCTTGCTTATCTCATATTCTTAGAAAAGATGTTTCTCCCCGGGGTCGTTTTGCTAGTCCACCTTCTCATCCTGTACGCTCCCCTCTGTACAAGACCCATTGTATCTGCCTCCGGCGTCAAAGCTTCGCATTGTGAACGGAGTCATCTATTCCATTGAACATACACCGATAATTGCGTCCGCAACATCTGGCTGCATAGCAAAGATCAGACCATCTGCCTGACCGCCGCCAAAATCTGGACACCTTTACCCTGGCATTCGTGTTGCCTATAGATTCGTATGGGGCTCTTATATATCGGCCACGACCCTCCATAGGTGCTCGGTAGCCATGGTCGCTTCCCTATCAAACGCCCAGCTGAAGTCGCTTGAGACAACTGAACGAGTGGCATCATGCTTTTCCCTTGTTGGCACTATGTTCATATTTGTCACATTTCTCTCTTCGTCTGACTTCCGGAAACCGATCAATCGTCTAGTCTTTTATGCTTCCTGGGGCAACACCCTTTGCAATGTCGCCACTTTGATGTCGGAATCGCCCGTTCGAGCAGGCCCAAACTCACACCTCTGCCAGTTCCAAGGGTGTTTGATTCAGATGTAAGACATTGTACTGAGAGCATTCGAATGCAAGTCAGCTGACAGCCAAAGGTTTGTGCCCGCGGATGCGCTTTGGAACCTGGCTATGGCTATAAATGTATATTTGACCTTGTTCAAAAAGTACAATGCTACACAACTGAAGGCGTTGGAATGGAAGTATCATTTGATGGGCTATGGGGCACCGTTTGTGGCTGCTTTCATCTACCTCTTCGTCAGCACTGAGTCTCGAGGGAAAATATACGGATCAGCGGCGGTATGCATTCCCCAATCCAAGGATCCCCAGGAGCAGTGGATAATGATTCGATATAGCTATGGTGTTGGATATCCAGTCAATGGGACTTTCTGAGAATAGTTACCTGTTATGGACCCGCATGGTAAGCACTTTCAACTGTCATTACTCTCAATTCTAGAGCTAAGTCGTGCCAAAGGGTCTGCATTATCATTGCCTTTACGATATACGTAATAGCAGGTCGAGAAATATTCGCAAAGCGCCACCAGCTTCGGGCTTTCAATATAGTCTCCGAAGAACCCATCCGCTTTGCTAGCCTCTCAAATGACCATTCGAGATACCGAGTCACAAACGAATATCAAGTGACAAGCGAGTATGCATCTCGACCATTGAGCGGAATGGACGGCGCCTACGTGCCCTCCGCCGGTTCAGGGAGTAGTTCTAGCGAGGCATCTAGTCATCCGAAAAGCTATTCCGTGAATATCACCAGCGCCAGGCCATCACTCCCACACAAACAGACTTCTCAACAACGCAAAAACAAAGCCACGATGGAGGCCAATCGCGCAGCCTTCGGCTACGCAAAAGTCGCGTCTCTATTTTTCGTCTCCCTTCTTGTCACCTGGGTACCATCTAGCATTAATCGTGTCTACTCGCTCATACATCCCGGAAGGATCCCTATTCAGTATGCCTATTCAGCTGGGATCGTACTCTCACTCATGGGATTTTGGAATGCAGTCATTTACATCTCGACTTCTCATCGTGCATGCAGGATGCTGTTTTCTAGCATATTCCATGGGAATACCAAGGCTTTCACGTCGAGGGATGTGGCCGAACTAGGCGGTAGGAGGTCGAGGGTGAGAAGTGATGGAGATAGCCTTGAAGCATTAGCGGAAGAAAGTGAGACGGTGTGATGATTAATGGGCGACATGCCATGAGCTCCATGATGGTTTATGCTATGGGATGATACTAATGCTTAATGTGTCGTGGGCACTGTTCGATATGTACATACAAAAGAAAACGCCGCAGGCCAGGGGCATAAAGCAGCGGGATGGGTTCCAAAAGGTTACGAGTCATGTATGATACCACTCCGCGTTCGTACGTTAAGTCGTTCAATGTCAATGAATTCAAAAGCTGGATTTCGATACGCCGGCTGAAGACTGGGGGTACTAGCCTAATGTTCCATTCTCCTTTGTTGATCGGAGAGAGCAGTCGGGAAGAAAGCTGGCAAGTGAGCTAATGAGGCGCATACAGAATCGTAAGGTCACTTGTCCATTTCTCTGTCCACCGGTGCCGTGAAGATCTACCATGGTTGATACATCTGATCGAAACCATACAGCGTCGGTTGCTCCTGACAACCGGGCTCTTGCCTTCCCGTGACGTAACCTTAAAATCCACGCGCTCTCGCCTAAAGAACGAACTCTGGCCATGCACCACACCATGCCTTCAGGAGCGCACTCACGGTGCCCACTTGCTATGCAAAGCCAACTCATCTTCCCCCAAATCTGTCGTGGCATGGGCGTGATGGTTTGGAGGACTAACGGTCGAGCAACCTGTCAGAGACGGGGAAGCAGCCGTGAAAACTCCCATTCGCTGAGGCATACAGCCATTCTGCAGGCCAGTCACGAACTAGTCAGTCGCCATGGACCTAACCCCAGAAACCGTGCTGGCAGCCTATGAGGACTAGATCTGTCATCTGTCGCGCAGCATTGGCCGTATGGGTTGGGTAGCTAGCGGTAATCCAAGGAAGTGATTGTTAGGAGTAGTACACACGAAGCCATTTCCCCACGGCCGTCAGTTGCAAACAAACTGTAGAGAATGCTGTCCATCATCCAACTTCACACCTAAATCTCAACGGTTGGAGGAAATTATATCATCCCACTCGAGCCCCTGCGCCCTGCCGCCGGCTTTGCAGCTCGGGCGGAAGCATCCGGTGCCGGCCCAAGAAATTTCTCATCGAGGGAAACACTGTAAACAAAGACCAAGCCAACAATCCACTCACCCACGACGACCACTGCATGCTCAATCAAGCTATACGAAGGCACCTCGACCTAATTGCACACTGCGCAAAAGACTTGATAATGTTGGACCAATAAAAGCGAATTTTCAGAGTGCGACCGAGCGACCAAAGCCGCAGCAAACACACCTGCGGTAACATGAAGCAACACCCCGAGCGATCTTCCCTGCGGCATCGACGACTGCAGAAACTGTCACAGTCGCAGACAAGGCCATAAGGCCTTCGTAGGCTTTCCCCACGCCTTGGGTCCTCGACCTCTACCCAAGGCGGGCCGCCTTCAGCCATGAACCCTCCTCCTCCGCCACCTCCACCTCATGGCAACAATACCAACGGTAAAAATGGTCTTCCAGATGGAAATTACGACATATTCATCATACCTCCTCACTCTGCCGGTGGCGGTTTTTTGTACCTACCCTCTCTAAAACCTCAATGGAATAGCTTCGCTGCAGGTGTTGTGACTACCTTACTATTCGTCATTGTTTCATATATTGTGGTCCCAGTGCTCAAGGAGTGGTTCCTGGCGCTTGTGGCTGGTGGGGCTTCGGCTGTCATCATATTGTTAATATTCGTGGCTATCGGTGCTTGGGCCTTGGGAAAGACAGCCGCAGACTTTGGTGGACCTGGGCAAGGGAGTAGTGGGGGGGCTCACAGGACACATGCGACTGGAGAGCCTGCTGGAGGACCACCACCTCAACCACAACCACAGCCTCAACCGCAACCGGAACCCCAACCCCAACCCCAACCTCAACAACAATACGCCCCTCCGCCAGACCCCAGGCCACCTCCAAAACCGACGTGGCAACGAGCAAACACAGGACCTGCCAATGGCTCCGCAAATACAGGTGCGGCGAAAGGTGGATGGGAGAAAGCAAGGGAAGAGACTCGAAAGAAGGAAGAGGAGCGGAGGAAAGCAGAGGAGCTGCGCAAGAAGCGGGAAGAGGACGAAAAGGAACGGGTGAGGCTAAGAGAAAAAGATGCTCGGGAGAGGGAGGCACGAGAGAGAAGGGAGAGGTTAGAAAGAGAGAGGGCAGAAAGGAAAGAAAGAGCCGAGAAGGCAGAAAAGGCAGAGAAGACAGAGAGGTCAAGGCCTGCGTCTCCAACCAAAAATCACCACCATCCAACTGCGAAGACTGCAACCGATGATGATGCGTACTCATACAGACCGTACGACAACCCGAAGAGACCTTCACACAAAACAGCATCGGCGACCGCGTCGTCGATATACTCCGAATCTTCCTATGCGCCGTCGCAGTCGACGAGTCGAACAACACCCCCACCCTCACATCGAGGCCCGTACCGTTCCAAGGATCCCGACAAGATTGTCATAAAAGCAGTATACTCGTTCAACAATACTTTCACCAAAGTCCCTATCGCAAAATTGATCTCTGGAATGGGATCTGTGACCGATGGTCTCATATTACGCATCACAACTGAAGGTCTATTCATTGATGACGACGTGAGAGGCGTACCCCAAAGAGAATGGGATGTCAAGGCATGGACTCTGAAACTGGTAGAGGTATGGTGCCCCCACCTAAACGCATTGGGAGCAAGTTCTGGCTCCATCCCTGCATCCCGCAATGGTGTTTCTGGAATATTTGGAAAGAGATGGGTGTCGAAAGCGCCGACTGGTGAGGAGACGGATGCTTTCGTTGATGCTTGCACCCGCGCATGCAAACCGTATTTTCCTGGAACTCCCTCGTCTTCGTCAAGAACGCGGTCTAATCAGAGTGAATTGTCACAGAGCGGAGAATTTAGGGGACTCCATGTCCTGAGAGCTAGTATCAGAGATCAAGAAGGCAAGCGGTACGTCTTCGTACTTCAAGAAGAAGAAGGGTGGAAAGTGGCCGTTGGACTTCAGCGCCTGAGGAGAGGGACACAAGTCCGAGCCTTGGGCGTGAGCGGCATGGCGCAAAACGAGACGAAAGCCATTTTGGAGAACATGGGTTGGGTATAAAACGCAATCTCATGTTGACAAGGAGATGGGTGATAATAAGGGGTTGGATTGGAATGTGACCGCAGCTCCAACCACCTGGATTTGGCCGTGTACAAGTGAGAGCCATATCACACGTCATGATTTTGGTGTGTACAGCAGGTACAGTAGCAGCATTTGTCACGATCTTACCAACAGGAGAGCGAGCAAACAGCATCAGCATAGAGCGACGGAGTTTCATCACATTCGTTTTTTTACCATACCCCCCTTTCGCGCTTTGATGAGTGCTTCCAATGTACATACGAGATGGTCTTGGCTAGACGGAAGCCACCCTGTGGCGAATTAGTGGCTCGTCCGAATCTCTATCCTTGCTAGCTATGGTCGAAGTGAGAGCTGCAATGCTGTTGTATCCGAATACAATCCATCACGACTGAATTTCGAGAGGTGACCAGTAGCACTCCTCTTGGTCCAAGGCCCTTTCTCGACCCCAATTATAAGTCAGCCAGTCCGGTGGCTTGGCACGGGCACTATCTCTCCTAGCTTAACCACTTTATGCGGCTCTTACGGTAAATAGGGCCACCTTCGGGCCACCCTTACCTCTAGGAGCCACCTAAGTGCCTACCTTAACCTACGATAGGCGGGCTATACTTATAAGTTATAAGTTGCGTTAGCTTTCGGTGTAAGCTCATTTAGTAATTAAAGGTGTATTATACTTAGTCGAAAGCGTGTTCTATTAAGGACTATTTCGTGTGCTAGCGACGAACATACTTTAGATTACGAAAGGCAAAGGGGTAGTAAGCTAGAAGATCGTGCCCATGCTAAGCCACCGGACTGGCTGACTTATAATTGGGGTCCCTTTCTCGCAGACTCGTGCGCTGACTCCTTATTTTCGTGCCATAAGTGGCGAATGGCGATGCGCCTGGTATGATTCGCTTTCGTCCTACACGATTGCAGTAGCCCAGCTTCCCACTGTCATATGCTTTAGGTCGGTCAAGCAGTAAGTGCAACAAAACGTTGGCTGTTTCTCCCTATTACCGTACGCAAGCTTTCTACCCTTTCCTTTAACCAAGATCCCCCAAGGACAAAAATGCTCGCCCTCGATCTCCTCTCATACCTCCTTCTCCCCTTCGCCCACACCCTCACCTTCCCCCTCCCTCCTCCAACCCTCCCACCCCAACACCTTCTTCCGCTTCCCCATCTCCTCCGCCCTCCTCCTCTGCCTGACAATCCACACCTGAGGCCCCCCGGGCCCCCCAACCCCACCGCCACCGCCCTCCTAAAACAGCTCACCGACCAACTCTCCGCCGGC
>JAABUH010003030.1_pt1 | contig 15105 bp, 17 predicted proteins | sample 5559121 | NCBI WGS metagenome assembly JAABUH01 (sample SAMN10711871, study PRJNA513364) | rock metagenome | isolation source: Antarctica rocks | place: Antarctica: Victoria Land, Battleship Promontory nord | collected 2015-12-28
TTATTCACGTAAAAGAACTTCTTGCTTTCAGTTGATATCAGATGTGCACTTCGTAGTATAGTACTCATATTGTAAAATCGTCGACATTCAAGATATCGAGACTTCTTGACAGTATTCTTCGATCACTCCTCAACTTCTATCATATTATGTAGAGCATCGAGTACTTCGTTGTTTTTGAGCTTTAGCAATTCTATTAAAGTTCTTGAGTATTGCACAGGTTTTTCATTGTCATCTTGACGAAGCGAATCACGAACAGTGATTATAATTTGCAACTGTTTCATCAGTCTATCATTCGAAGCTTCGACTATGTCAGAATTTTCTTGATCATTCTCAGCATACTCTTGAACATAGACGTAGTCACGTCTTTAATTCAACATTTGTTTCTGTCATGCAGAAGTACATCGAATTCACTTCAATGTAAGTTTTTCAGAGTCTGTCGAGTCTTTATCTTCGCGTCTTTAGCATTCAATCGATGCATGAACAGAAACGAAGTAATCATTTATTCAGAAGAAGTCAATTTCTTTTCGATTCATTTGATACTTGTTTGACTTTATTTCTGATTTCTTGCGTCGAGATTCTCTTATAAAAATCGACAATTCGTTCAAGAAACTCTCAATATGTGTCGTCTTCGCTATTTCAGAAGCGATGCGTCAGAATCAAGAATTACTAGATCAGTTTCGTCATCGATTCAAATTCATTTCTGACAAATCTCATTCAAGCTGCATTAAATCAAGACTTCTAGAAGACTTTGTAATCATGACTTTCATTCTCTTGTCAATCTCTGATCTGAACGTGATTAGATCATGAAGAATGATATCTTTCATTGTCAACATATTGACTCATCGAGTATTGTGATGCAGTATCTGCATTTGAAAGTTCTCTCGCTTGTTTGTAAGATCATAATAATCTTTGATCAGAAATTTATGTGCAATCTTCATGTAAGATGTGTCAAAATCATCTGCATCTTCGTATCTTCGAATAAAATTCATATAATGAGAGATCACATGAAACTTGAGATAGTTAAAGTTTTCATCATGTCGAAACTGCTTGAATACTTCTTTTAAGACGTTAATTCTGTATATTGCGTTGTTCATGTAACGCAGAGACTCGTCATCGTGCGATCAATATTGAGTCATCATCACGAAGTTTATAAGAGCTCGAGCACAGTACAGCGCATCTGATGCTTTTCTAATCAATAGTGAAGTGACAATTGCAATAAGCTGATGCACTATTGTCTTTTGTTCAACGTCGATTCATTGCTTCACGAATAGAAAGTCGTGAAAACGTCTTAGCTCTGAATATGAAAGAACTACTCGAAATCTTTGATTCAATTGCACGTCATGTGTTATGTCTGCAATTGTCTGTGAATCACGCTTTCTTTTGAGACTGATCGTCGATGTTATATTCTTGATGATCATTTCAAGTCATTGAATTAGATACATCACTGTGTTCTTCAATAGCTGATGCAAGATGTCAATCATCATGATGACGTGAATATTGACAAGTTCATGTTTTCAGACAAAGTTTTGCACTGAGTGTACTCACTTAACATCGCGCTTGATATCTGCTTTAGAGCGTGAATTCTTTTCTTGATGTTTGATTTGAGTCAGTGTACTCTCATGTGTTTGAGCTTTTCAGATTGTCTGCAGATTATCGCGTTGATTCGATGAAACGTGACATATAGTGCACTGCTCTTCATTTTTGATTCTCATAATAGTGATCTGCTTCTCATAGTCGATTATAAATTCGACAATGATAGAAAAACACTGTCGAGTATAATCATTTGCACAGCGAACGTGAAACTCTCTTCTAGTTAATTTCTCAAGTGCTAAAGAACGAGAACATTAGCAAGAAAAACTCTTCATTCGATCAAACAGTTTAAACTCACGTTTTAATATTATCTTCAATGAGCGATGATATAACTTGCGTTTCAGATCTTCATTCACATGTTTAGTTGAAGAAATAAACTCTAATAGTATAACACTAGATCTATTTTGCTTTCATCAAGTTGCTCAATTCAGATTATCAACGATAATATATACAGATCATGCGAATTTATTCTCATGATGTTGAGTTAACATGATTTTGTCTGTAGCTAACAGTACTGAAACTATAGTGTCATTTTCAGAGATCAGTGCTTGCGTATTTCATCATCAGATATCAATGTGCATTTTCGTGTACATTCAATTTTCACTGACGTTGTATACTTTGATTGATGCATATTTCAGATTACTTGCAAACGAACGATGCTTCAAGAGAAATTTCAAGATGTTTATCATGTTTCTGTACTGAATCTTGAATATATCTGTTTCGATCTCTGAGTTCATCGATGAGATCTTCAAAGATGTTTTGAATCAACTATCATCAAATATTTCGTGAGATATATTGTGTAGAATGCTTCTAAATTGATCTGCATTCTTAAAGATACAATCAGCATGATGAGTCTTCTGAAACGAGATTCTGAAGTATTGATTAATATCTTCGCTACTGACTTTCGCGTTCAGAAATCACTGTGCAAGAGAAAAATCTTTCTCATTTAAAAAGAAAAGTCACTCTGATTGAAGACTGTCATCTAAAGATGATCGTGAATCTTGCTCAAGTTTACTGTAGTTCGAAATGATTCTTATGAGTCTGATATATTGTTCTAGTGATTCATCAACGCTTCGTCTCTTTGTATCATTCGTCTCATCATAATTGTCTACTTTGATGAATGAGAAAGTACATGACGAATTGATAAATCTTTTGAGATCAAGTGATATTCATGCAATTGAATTTCGAAAATGCTTCTGATCATCTGAAGCTTCTACGTTTTCTTCTGTACTTTGCTTGAAGTCAGAGACGTCAGTATCATTCATCGTGATCATTTCATATCATAAATCAGTCTGAGAGTATTTGCATGTGTCTGTATACTCATCGACTGCTGAGTTCTCTTTTCTTAAATATTTCTCGAAGAACTGCACGTCATTTCGCAGCGTCGAACAGTGATTAAAGTGATATATCAGATCTCATGTGATTCTCAATATTATTTCACACGTACAACAGTTTCGCTTCATGCTTGAAGCTGATTTCGATGAAGTAGATTGTAGTGAGAGAGACAACAAAGAATATTGATTGATGCGTTTGACAAATTATATCGCGCTGTCGCTATTTCTAATCAGAATCTCTGTTGATACAAGTACATTGAACTACGAAATGTCAGAATAGCATGCAATACAAAGAATAAAATGATCAGAAATTAATGAGATTTGATATAGCAGTAGAAGCGATAACTCTTGTTTTACTTCTGATCAAGCAATTTGTTCTTTTTTACTCGAAGCTCTCTGATGAAAGCAAATTTCCCTGAATTACAGCGAGTTTAAGATAAATTATTGTAAATTTGAAATGCTTTGCACATTTCAATATTTATCTTGAAATTTGTGAGTTGAAAGCAAATTTCTCTAGATTATCATCGATTTGAGATAAATTATCGTAAATTTGAAATGCTTTCACAAAATGCTTAATCAGCTAGTATGTCATAGTCATAGTCTTTGCGCTTTGATAACTCTGTAGAATATTAGAAATCATTTTATATAAAGAGAATCTAACGTGCAGTACTCTTCAGATTGATGAGAAGATGAATACAGATAATTCATTGTCAAAGTGTGTTGTGAGCAAATTTGCTCTCACTTAGCATAATTTGCAACATGAGAACGAAAGTTGATCTTTGCTTCATCTCTAACTTATCAATTCACAACTCTTTGTTCTTCTGATACTCATTGTCGCGATAAGCACTCTCACTCTATCTGTTGCAAAGCTCAGTGCATACATCATCTGTCATCAGCGTGTAGTGAAATCTGTAAGTGATTCAAAATAGAGAAAATGTCACATGTATTCTTATCTTACTTCTCAACATCATGACAGTAATCGTCTCACATTCTATCATATGACTTCTAGAAATTTTCAGAACTGACAACAATGTTTGCGTATCTGCTAATCTTTCAATATATCACGAAGATTCAAGTTGATTTCAGATACGCTTGCAGACTTCAACTATGATGAGATTTCGTCAAATTGAATCAAGATGATGATCATTCAAGATCTTGTCATCGATGATGATAAGTATGATGCATTGAAGATACACATTAAACAAATGCTGAGAAACGCGAAATTACTCGAAACATCACTTGATAATAAAATCGAGAAAGAGACAGTCAGAAAGATTGCGATCATCATAGATGATGAACTCTTGCACTCTCTGATAGAAGATCATCAAGTAACATGAAAAGATGCATGTCTTATAGAATGAGTAAAATGAATAAACAGTAAGAAGAAAGATAAAGCAACGAGCATAAAGACAGAGAGATCTGCTCATCTGATTGAGCAAGCACAACTCAGCTCAGCTTCATCATTCATCTTATCGATGATGATTGACTTTGATTGCATGATCTTGACTTCGAATGATACGATGAATAATAAGACGATTCATCATTCACAGCTTTTCGTAGCGAATGAAAAGCAGAGCAATCTCACTCTGAAGAACGTCAATTTCAATAACTATCAAAGACAGCTTGTTAGCGAGACAATGTTCAACTTCGAAAAGAAGAAAATTATCTATGAAGTCAAGAACTTCAAAAAAGTTGAGATCAGAAATGCAGTCAACTTTCATGTCACATTGATAGATATGACAAAGAAGAGAATATTCTACTACATCTTTCGAGTTCAAGCTATAGAAAAACGTAAGAGAAGTGAACATGAGAATTTCATGCAGTGTTTGAGCAGCGCAGTCGAGAGTACAGATAACTTCACTTCATTCAAGATCTCATCAGAAGATGAGAGTGAACAACTCATCATGAAGAAGCGAAAGCTTTGCAGAGAAGCTCGTCTCAATGTTTCGATAGTGACTCTCGAAGTTCTCAACGTCATCAAGACTGTCAGTTTCAATGAATCATCTTCTTCGACAACAGATTCTTTGACAATTAATGATGACTTGAACATGAGAGAAGTGATGAAATACGATCGAGAGCACATCGATCTGTCTTTCGTCATCAACTTCATTGATATCACTCAGATGTAAGTGCGAGTGCAAAGCAATCATGTAGTAAAACATGCTAACTTCATGATATAGATTCAAAAATCTGCAGAAACAACAAGCATACACTCAGATAAACGAGAATATATTTCTCAAAGTCTTGCAGTTTTGAAAACGCGATTTAAGCTGTACAGATATCGACGATAAGAAAATCAACAAAGATGCAGATGCAGATTGAAATGTGCAAATAGAGAGTATGATACAAACTCTACTACTCGTACAAGCGTTGAAAATATATTGACAACTTCATGTTGAAAGAATGATTCAACACGAAGAGTTTTAATGTGATCAGATGAGAATGAGAAAGATAAGTCTTCTTCGCTTCTCGAAGCTACAGACAGAATAACATACTTACTTTTCTTCATTTGCAGATCATTCAAGTCATAGAATTGATAGTGATGAAGTGCTGACTTCATCTTGCTCATGTGAAAGTCAGTCTCTTTCATGAGAAGCTCGATGATAAACATCTGCTCATCGAATCTCAGAAATTTCCTCAGAATCTCGAGATGAAATGTTCGTCAGACGAGTTATGATCAATGATCTGTTTCTGCGTGAAGAGCAATTTCACAGCGACGTTAAAGTCAAATCTTGAATCGATTCTAATTTTGCTGTCTTTGATCTTGATATCGAATTGACAGAGTGAATTCGCAAAGACATTGACATCTGTGTCACGTCTTGATATCAAACTGTATATGAATCATCGCTCTGAAAAGAACAAACTTCTCTTAAAAGATCGCTTGCTGTTTCAAGATCGAAAGAAGATAGAAACAGATAAGAATGAAATCGACGCGACAGTGACAACTTTCATAGAAGAACAGAAACAACTTGTAGTGCTGACTGAATCGAAGTCGTACGAAATACATGTGAAGTGTATCATTGTCAATCAAAGAGATGTTTGAAATGAAATCAACAGAAGTAAAAGAAGAGTAACTTTGTATGATTCATGAACATGCTGAGATCAAATACTAAGAGATGAATTTCACATGAAGAAGAGCAGAAATTCTAAGATCATAAGCATTTTATGAGCATTCAAACGTCGCATACACTTCGTACTGTGAGTCTATTCGAGCACATCTTTTGAGATCTCATCAGATGATTTAGATCACTATGTGAAGATTTTGAAGTGCTCTGATGAATGAAAGAATGAACACATTCTAAAGTCAAGCAATTCAGAGAAAGTGCTGTCATGAGACAAATCGATGTTCAACGCATTAAAACGTAAGCATAATGTACAGATGAACGATGAACTGCAGAAAATCACAAGAAAATTTGATAAACTTCTTACTCTTCTTATGATTCAACGTCTATCATCAATGAATTGATTCGACGCTCTCTGCATGAAGCTATCTTCTCATGAGATGCAAGATGTAAACTGTTTGATCATCGAGAAGTATAAAAAGATGCACGCGAGACTTGAGAGCAAGACTGCAAGAAGTGTAAAAGAAGAGCTGCGAGTACGTGTCGACGACTGAGTATCAGATGACAAGAAGAAATCAATGTCTGTGTTCTCTTTCTTCAACTTTGTTCAGATTTCATGACAGATGAGACTGTGTGCTACATTCTCATATCTTGTTGAATTGAAGACAAAGCACGATTTGATGTTTATTTGAACTGAACTTGTTCATAATAAATGATTGACAATCGTCAATAACTGTCTTTACGATGATAATATCGAGAAACTGTATGAATCAAGCAGCAAGTTACAGCGAATCATGAAGATATTGAACAAATCTATAGTCATCGAAGACGATCAGAGAAAGAGAATTCTGATAATGTTCTTCTCTTCGATCATAGCGAAGATCATCTGATTGATACGTCTACTTGAATTCTCTCGATCATAATTTCTATGTTTTGCATCATGCATGATGTTTTCGACTCATTGAATGTCGAGTATATCTGTTTCTTTACTAACAACGAGCTAGTATCTTATCAAGATTCATGAAATGAACGTTGCATTCTTTCATAGCGATCTAAGTCTTGAAAATCAACAAAGCTTGATCAATAGTTTTCAAGACATGAAAAAGAATGATTTTGATCTCGATATTTTGATTGAAACTACTGAAGTTCTAAAGACAGATTACATTCTTCATCGTGCGTTTCAAGTGATATTGATGAAGCTCAACTATATGATCTGAATGAAACAGCAGACTTTTTTTCGAATCAGTAAATATGATCAAATCGCGAAGAAGACGTGAGCATATCAATTTTATACTTCGAAATTCGATGTCAAGAGACTTATTAGAGATTGTCAAACGTGATGTCAGATCTTTCAAAATGATACATATGATGATAGTAAAGTGAAAGAAATGAGTGATGAGAAGATGAAAAAGAATAATCAGATAATAGAGACTGTGTGAGAGACTTTAGTTTAGTGCTTTTGCTTCATAGTCTGTTAACTGTTATCAGCGAATCGTTGTTAGTTATTTCAGTCAAAAGAAGTAATCGTTGACAGCAGAAGCATAGACATGATGACATAAGTAATAAGATGCTGTGTTTTGAAAATATTGAAAATGCGAGAAAAATAACATCATGTGTATATTTTCACTGTCGTAGAAATATGACAATTTACCATTTTTTACTCTGATTATTCAGATAATTTATCTTGTCAAATGATAATTTATCATTTTTTATTCTGTTTTTACATTAGCAATGTGTTTTCTAGATATTCTAGAGATCATTAAAATCAAATTCACGCAAGACTTACAACGCAACTGTAACACAACTAAAGCTACGTCTCTTTGTATTCATCAGATTATTATCATCAAGTCTTTCAACTATCAACACAGCTTTTGTGATCACACTCTGTGATAATCATAGAATTCAAGTGTAATAGAAATCGTTAGTCTGTCTTGAAATTGAATCAACAGCATCTCATTTCTGCGCATTCTTCGTTGCATAAACAACATCGCATCTGTATTGCATTCGTGTTTCTTTTAAGTCTTTGATGCTCTTCAAGACTCACTGCGATTCTGTTGCATAAGAAAAATCAACATGATCAGTATGAGATCTTCGATGATCTTCTACAATGAATTGCAGCGACATAATTGAATCAGAAAGATGATGCAGAAAGACTTAATGATCGACGACGACAAATGAAGTGAGATCGTAATGACAATGAAGAAGAAGATGATATCTTCGAAGATATATGACATAAAACTTGATAGTGAGCTGACAAAGAAAAAGCTTCGAATGATGACTGCAAAGATTATCATCATCTTCGACAAAGAGATTGAAAGCATATCACAGAATTGACTGCATAAAACATTGATGATCATGACTCAGCGACTGAACAACAACGAAAGACGAAGAGCACAACATCAAGAGTGAACACATGAAAACATTCAGTGTCAAAGAAAGTCGCAAGAAGAGATTAGAGATGACAGTGCTGATCAACTATTGTTGATGTCGTGAAATGCTACAACGTTGCTGACGATGAAGAAATCAGATAATCAAACATCATTGATGAGTTCTATTCACTTAACTATAAATAAAAGACAAGAAGAGATCAATCTGCTGAACATGCAATTCGAAGAGTACAAAAGATTATTGATCGAGAAGAGAATTTACGACGTGACGAAGAATAGAATTCTTTACGACAGTGAAGATATGAGACGAATTGAGATTGAAAATGAGCGATGCTGACAGACTGCGCTGATAGAGATGACAGCAAAGAACTGCTGTCGCTTTCAATTCATCATCGATCGACTCTCTTCAGATCAGTAACTAGAAAATTGTAAAGACTATATTAATTCGTTCACTGACTTTGAAAGTAGTAGAATCAATCTTCGCTACTTCAACATCTGAGAATACGCTTAAGTCATCAATCAAATGTTGCAAACTGCGATCACGAAAGATCTTGAAAAGAGATGCAATAGCTAAATTGAGAAATACTACATGCATGCAGAACTCGAGAATGAAAATTCAAGAAGAGTAGAAGAATAACTGAAAGCACATGTTGATGCTCTGATTTCATTAACAGCAAAGATCATGTCTGTGCTATACAAGCTTGTGAAGAAGATTTCATGATTGATGAGCGAAAGTTCTATTACTTTTTAAACTAACAATATTCGCAACGTTTCAGTTTTAAAGCAAAGTCTTTGATACATCGTCAGCGAAAACTTGCTCTCTAGCAACGAAGATTTCGCGAAGAAGAAGTGATTGACACTCATGAAAGAGACACTCGATCGTCAAGAGATCTCTCAGTAGACATTGCTCAGTCTTTGTCAAGATCTTCAATGATGAGATTGTCATCTGCAACATCTGCTTTACAAACTCTTCGTTCAAGCACAATTACTTCTTTGAACGAAGATCGTGAGCAATTTCGTCAACGAAATGAGATTTCTGTCAATGTTAGAGAGCTTAGATAAATTGATGCAGTCATGAGTAAATCGATCTTCAACGCTCTAAAACGCAAGCAGAGTGTTAAGATAAACGATGATCTACAGAAAATCATCAGAAGATTTGATAGACTTCTCACTGTGCTCATGATTCAACGACTATCATTCATGAATTGATTCGACATGCTGTGTACGAAGCTATCTTCTCATGAAGTGCGAGACGTGAACTGTTTCATTATCGCAAAGTATAAAGAGATGCAAGCAAAACTCAAGAACAGAACTACAAGTGTGAAAGCATACTCAATGATAGACTGAGAATCGAATTTGAATATTAACGATGATCTCAAGAATAGAAGTCTCTGTCACAAATGTCGCGATTCTTCAGATGAATTCTGAGTAATCAGCTGTTTTCATATCTACTGCAGAGAGTGTCTTAATGCTCTCGTCTACGAAGTCATCAAGCGCGATGAAGAGCAAACTGCATGTTTAGATTGCGACAGCATTTACATCGAGTCTCAATCGTGCGACGAGTTAAAAGAATTGCAGATGAATGTCGAAGACAGTGAAAGAACTTTCTCACGCACTCGCAAAGATTTTGAACAAGATCTCAAATGAATCAATTTCAATGACTCGATTCTTTTGTCTTTGAAAACAACGACGATGCAGACGCAGATTGAGCTGTGATTGATGAAGAAGTCGAACAAGAAGATTATCATCTTCACTCAGTTTTACATGCTGTAAGCTCTCATCGTGTCATGAATTCTCTGACTTGAGAACAAGCTAATTGCAAAACAGCATGAAAGTGCTGAATCATCTCTTTCAACAGCGTGACTGAGTCTTTGTCAACTATCACGACAAAATGAGTCAGAAAGCTCGCGATCACATCATTATCATGTTTCACGATGACTCAATCACGAAAATTATGATCGTCTTTCTCAAATGCAACAATATCAAGCTCAATCTCATCATGATCTTGCACATCATCTGCGTTGATTTGTGATGAAACAGCAGCGTGAAACAACAAGTCTTTTATTGCATCTTTTGCATTGATCAGTTCTTCGAAATCTTCATCACTCATCATGTCATCAAGAACAACGTTGACAAGAAACTGATCTTGCGCATCATCTGCATCGATCTGTGATGAAACAGCAGCGTGAAACAACAAGTCTTCTGTCACGTCTTTCACATCAATCAGTTCTTTGAAATCTTCATCATTCATCATGTCATTTAAAACAACGTTAACGAGAAATTGATCTTGCGCGTCATCTGCGTCGATCTGTGATAAAACAGCAGCGTGAAACAACAAGTCTTCTGTCACATCTTTCACATCAATCAATTCTTCAAAATCTTCATCACTCATCTCGTCATCAAGAACAGCGTCGATGAGAAACTGCAAACGCTGCAGAACAGCAAGCGTGAGATCATTGATATTATCATTGATGACATCAAGATGCTAAATCAGCTGAGCTTGATGAAGCTGATGCGACTGTTTGAATCAATGAGCGTTGAAGAGAATAAAAAGTCGTTTATTCTGATGAATGAGAACGAAGAGAATGAGAATGCTAATGAAAGAACGTCAGCGATGAGAAGTTGTGAGTTGAGAGTGAAAGAGATGTTGATTGTGATTTCATGAATCTAAGCTCTTTTTTTCTTCTTTTCTTCTTCTTTTGACACATTGTTTCTTTCACATCGCTATTCTCTTTTCGCTTTTCTTCTTTTCTCGCTCTCTAGTACTTCTCGATCAGCAACGAACACGTCGTTTGCACACTGCACGCATGCACGCACGCACGCATGCACTCAGCTCAGCTGATTCAACTTCATTCACATAGATGACATTATTCATCTTATTCTGTATTTTACTCGAATCGACGAAATTCTTCTTGAACATCTCAACAGTTTCTGTACGTGAAATGCAAAGAAACTTGAAGAATGAGAAGAATTCTTCTATTCGATTCTAATCATTCAACGATGCTTTCTCATCAGATCTCTGCAGACTATAGAGTTCTGAAACAGATGATTCTTGATGATCTGAGCTTCGTCAAGCACGATACAATGAAAATGAACTCGATAAAAGATATCATGATTCTTCTCATACATCGAGTTTTGATCATGTGATGAGTGAGACTCAGAGTTCTTCAGCAATAAAATGCACAGTTCGCGTTCTCAGTTCGCACATGTGAAGACAAATTATCGTAAATTCTTCGAAATTTACCTCAAGTAATCAGAGTTCTTCAGCAATAAAATGTGCAGTTCACATTCTCAATTCGCACATGCAAAGATAAATTTATCGTAAATCACTTGAAATTTACCTCTGATAATCAGAGTTCTTCAGCAATAATATTCGTAATTCGCATTCTCACTTTGCATAATGTGCGAAGATAATTTATCGAATTTTTTCTTAAATTTATCTTTGATAGTCAGCTTGAGCTCAGAGTTCTTCGACAATAAGATTCGCAGTTCGCATTCTCAGTTTGCATGTGCAATGATAAATTATTGCAAATTTTCAAATCTATCTATACTTTTGAATAAGTCATGAAAACATTATCACAATCTTGATGCAACGAAGTTAGAACATGAATCTGACAGAGTAAATGAGCATTAAGATGCTAATCTACTCATTCTCAGTCAATAATCGAACATAGTAGTGTCAACAACAACAGAATTACACGCTTTCAGAGATCGCATATCTTCAAGTACGTGTCGTGTCTTTTTCTTCTTCACTCTTTTTCTCTTTTATCTCAGAACTCGATCGCATTCATCAGTTCATCATGTATCAATCATTATTTCGCGTCGTCTTCTAAGTGAACTGTCATGACAAGTAATAAGAACAAGAAGAACTCGAACACTGCGATTGATAGTCAGATGCGTAGCATGTATTATGAATTGTTGACACGCAGTTAACTGACTCAATAATCATGTTTAGTTCATTTATCAACGAAATGTCAAAAGAAGAGTTGAGAAAGCAAGCGACAATCTCGACATATCATTGAAAGAATCTGAATTTAGGTCTAAAAGATAAGAACGCGAGTTTCTTGATACATTGAACAGCTCAAATGATGATTTATCATCTCAAAAACAGTGATCTGCAGAACAACTGCAGAAGAAGGCAAAATCAATGTCAATATCATCATGTATATTTTCAGCTAATATGATCTCAACATAGTTCACTAAAGTCATTCGATTTTTCAAGAACATCTTGTCAAAGAAAAAGACGCATCAGCGTAAACAGCATTCTCACTCGTCGTTATCAATCTTGTCATCTTTTCAGCTCAATGAATGAATCTCAAAGTTTCAAAGATTGACAGAAGTTTCGTCAAGTTCTCTTGCATTGAGTTCATGATACAACGCAGCACAGATTGATGATTCAGATGACAACTCTAGAAAAATTCTTTGAGCAGAATTCAGATGATGATCGAGAACAGTCTCTGCTGCAGCTCATGTCGATGTGCTTAGATACATAGAACTCATTCTATTGACAACGATTATGACGTGTGAAGTAGAAAAGAGCATAACGTCATGATCAGAGCTGCAATGAGTTCTCTTGAGCAATCTCATGCACAATCTCTGAAACAGAGATCGCGCACATCAATTAAAACACAGATCACGAACGAACTACTTTGTCGCGAAAAGATCAACAATAGACGAAGCTCGAAAGATAATGTGCAACTCAAATCTTGTCATATCATCAATAGATTGACAGACACAGTTATATGATTCTATTGAACAATATTGAGCACAAATAATGTTTCAGATTCAAGATGTAGTGAAGAATCATTATGTCTTTTACGAGAAAGTCAATACATCGAACTATGTCGTCAGATTGTTAGTTAATGATAACTTCATCAGTTCTGATATTGAAAAAATAAACATCTTCACAGACGTGATGCGTTGACTGACATGTACTTAGTCTGAAGAATGTCGTTTTCTAGTCTCAATGATCGTGAAGATCACTGCTGTCTCATTTTTCAATCAAGAAGATCGTAGTCTTGATCAACTATCAAACATGAGAATCATGTTTGCTGAGCTGAAAGATGAAATCATGATACTCATAGCAATCGCGATTCAACATGTCATCAGCGAATGAACAAGTGATCAGAAGAAGATCGAGAAATGAAAAGAAGCTGCAGTAGAGAGTATAACATCTCAACTGTCAATGTTCTCTTGTGCTTTATCTTTAAAACAATTGAACAATGATTGATTAACATGCAACAGTAACACATAAGTGAATGATCAAGAGCTGACGAAAGCAAATTGAGACTTGAAGAAATTTGATATTGAGCATGCTGCATGAACGCGTCGTAAATCATGTTGAATATCATGAAAACGACGTATTCAACAGCATCTCTGCGACGTATAATTTCAATTGCAATCAGATAGATGATTTACTGACTATTAACGCGTCTTGAAAAATCATCAGAGAACGTTCTTTCTCTTCTTTCACTGATTCGAAGTACTCATCGATGTATTCTGTGAATGAAGTCTCTAGTCTCATAAGAAATCGAACATCGCAGCTCGAAAAGTCAAACAACACAGAAATCGTGACAGAAAAGACAAAGAATACAACAAATCAATCAGAATCAATGAATAGTGATGAACATGAAACACTTCAAGAAATATTGAATGATGAACAGAATCAAGATCAGAAGAACGATTCAGATGTGAGCGTTCGTTTTTCAGCTATAAAAATGAGCGATAACTAATGCAAGATAGATGTCTGAAGAATTCAAAAACACAACTGAAGTCGAATCTGATCAGATTTTGTTCGACGAAGTCAGAGATACATATCGATTATGAACATCGAAGATGAAAGATAGCCGAAAGATGAGCTACGCTTGATCATTCAACAACTTTCGCAAGCAGCTGAAGATAGACATTAAGACTCTGTATTATCAAAGAGCAAATGAAAGTGAATGTGTACTGACGTTTGAAAATGAGTATCAGATTTTTCTTAAGAGAGTAAAGAAGAAATTGAACGTCAATGTTGACGTTTGACGAGAAAGTAAGAGCGATTATATAGAACTCGAGTGATAGTAGTAGAATATTTTGTATATGAACAATGAATACAATCGTAAGTTGCTTTGATGCTTTTAGTTCTATTGATTGCGAGTAACTTATACAACGTGCTTGCAAGAATGAAGAATCGTACAAGACATTATGAAATACACAAGCTTGTTTTCAAGAAACTAAAACTTTTGAGCAGTGCACGACATGATGTTTCAATGCGACAACGAGATAAATCTGAATAAAATACCTCAATTTACCTATCATGAAATAATGACGTGATAAGTATTTGTCAAGAAACGTGCACAGATTACAAATTTCACATACTGATAATAATGAGTGCTGAATGTGAACACTGATCAGATGATACACATTGCGCATTGTATTATTTGAGCATAAAAAGCAAATGACTGTCATCAAGAGCTACAAGTGATTGTAGCTAGCTATTAGTTGTTGATGAGTGACTATTAGAGCTTGTGAGCTAGAAGCTCGACTAAACAGATATTTTTGACTGATGCTAGCTTGATGAGCTTGTAGTCAGTTTTAGCTGGTTTCGTCAAATGATCGATGATTCTTGATGATCAAAAGCATACAAAGAGTCTTCTCATTACAGAGTCAACAACAGTTATGAATAACTTTATAATGAAACAATCTTTTCTACAAATTCTACAATACAACATCAGAAAGTTATTAAGAATT
>JAABUH010003031.1_pt1 | contig 15101 bp, 23 predicted proteins | sample 5559121 | NCBI WGS metagenome assembly JAABUH01 (sample SAMN10711871, study PRJNA513364) | rock metagenome | isolation source: Antarctica rocks | place: Antarctica: Victoria Land, Battleship Promontory nord | collected 2015-12-28
GACGCGCTACATAGCGCGCTGCTGCGCGTGCTGACCGAGCCGGGGTTCCGCGCGGCGGCGGCGCGCGTGGCGACGCGCATGCGCGCGCGCCGCCGCTCGCCCGCCGAGGAGGCCGTCGGTGCGGGGCAGCCCCGAACATGGGCCTGTGGGATGCTTGCTCTGAGCGTGGTCCACGCCCTTGCTTCTGAGCATGCGCTGCAGCGTTTGGCCTGCGGTAGGGGCGTCCGGTGCGGCTGCATCAGCCACGCACCTGCAGAGACACACGCTGATCTGCAGGGCGACCACAGGTCCTGCGTGCATGCGCGCGACTGCTGGGACCACCATGGGGGTCGCCGCACGACGGGCGCACCACGTGGTCCGCCACGGGGCGCGAGGCCCACCCCGCCGCCGTGCGCGGCGCGCATGCGCGCGCGCTGACGCTGGCGCCGCGCCGCAGACTGGATCGAGCACGTGGTCGCCACGGGCGGCGACCCGTACCTGCACACGCCGGAGGACGACCTGCCCTGGCTGGTAAGACACTCCCTCGACACCGCCGCGGCATGGGCCGCGCTCCTGGCGGCGGCAGCGGGCGCGCTGGCGCTCGCTCTGCGCGCGGCGGGGCGGGCGTGGGCCGCGGTGGCGCGACCCGGCCTCAAGGCCAAGGCCGCGTGACGCCCGCGGCGGCCTGCCCGGGGGGAAGCGTGTGCGAGCACGTGCACACCTGGGCCTGTCATGGAGGGTTTGTGAGTCGTGGGCTGGGGTCCAGCATGTTTCCGTTGTCTAGAACCATAAGCTGCTGAGCAGATATGGTACTATTGGAATCTGTCTGGCATTGTTTTGCTTTGCTGAAAGTCCCACATCGGCATGTCAGGCACGGCCAGAGGCGAGGTAGGTTAGCCCATCAGTGCACGCAGTCATGTGGCATGCAGCAGTACTTAGCAGCTGCCTGCATGCCTGGAGTGCGGGCTGTTTGCTCAATAACTTGCAATCGCTCGCTGCTAGACTACTTTGCGATCCCTCTGCTGCCTGTTTGTCGTTGACTGTGATAGTTTTGAGCTGTCAGTCTGTGTGGGCTGTGGTTGGAGTGTCCATGGTGCTCATGTGCCGCACATGATTTGCGCGTATATGAAGCTAGATTGCATGAGCGTATCAACTCAGCAAGCATGTCGGGTGGCCAAACCTCCCCTCGCCAGATGGACGCCCCTCATCACTGTCCCACGCCGCACTGGTGCTCCTGCACTTTGTGCGTACCATTGATTAGATCCAATGCATAGCTTGCAAGGTGGAGGTCACATGCAAAGGGGGCATGCAGGCAGGGTGGGTGATTGCCCAGCTCCCTGGCTGAAGGCTGCAACATACGTTCACCCTCTGTACTGTAGCAGCCCAGCCTTCCTGGCACGTGAGCAGCACTGAGTAAGAAGAGACTCGGAAAAGGGGGGAGAGGCGGCACCTAGCGCCACTGATGCGGGTGATGCGGAGGGCTGCATGGGCCGTCTGCGCATATCTGTGCCAAGCAGCAACCTGGGTGACAGCGCAGCACGTTTGAGCCTGCGTGTGAACACCAGGAGGATGCTGCCGAGGACCGCTAGTGCAGGCATGCCCCTCTGTTGCGCCGTGAGTGCACAGAAGGCTCCTTGCTTGTGTTAACGGCTGTCTTTGGTGCGCAGGCACCGAGGAGCCCAGCGCCAATAGCACCAGCTCCGCAGGAGGACTGGAGGTGGCGCACATCCTGGAGAGCTCCTCTGCGCGGGTGGAGCCAGCTCTCACCGTCAGGCGGCCATCCACGCCCTTCGCGGACGCGGAAGTGCAGAACGCTGCGGCGGCAACGCCGAGGACCCCGGCCTCGAATGCTGAAGTCTGGTTCGAAGCAAGCGCGCCCCGTTCCGCGCAATGCGCCTGCTGAGTCCCTCAGCTCGACTGACTCTGTGGTGCAGCGCCGATAAGTCTGCCTGGGTGGCACGCCTGCGCAAACCTGGGTGGCGCGCCTCAAGACAACTGGACGTGTGTTACATACAGACACCTGCCGTGCGCGCCGTTCCCCACGCAGAGCAAGACACGCAGGAGACGTGCAGCATATTTCTGCTACCTGACCTGCCGGCTGCTGCGCACAGCGGACAGCGTGTTCAGCAGCTATGATGCCGTCGCGTCCCAGATGTCGGTCGACTTCGATGACCTGCACCTGGCGCCAGCCGCGCCCGGCCCGCCCGAGCCCGAGTCCCCGGCCGCGCCGACGCCCCGCGCCGCGACGGAGCAGCGCGACGCGCTCTTCATGCCCGACCCAGGCCGACTGTGGGAGACCATGCGGCACGTCCTTGCTTGCGTGCTGCATGCCGCTGCCTGCCTGCGCTGAGTCATTCATGGCTGCATGAGCAGCCTTTCGGCAATAGCCACCCTGCCCGAGCAGCCCCATGTATCGACCAAGATGCAGTGCATGGCTTCATCCCATCCCTGCATGCACTATGGTGCGGACTGCATGCGAGCACCCCCGCTTGAATACTTTCTGTGCCACGGCATTGCCATTGACATTGTCTTTTGAGTCTGGGCGCATGGAGCATGCTGCTGCTCATGCTTCACATGCGGCGCACAGCCATGGTACACGCCGCCATAGCAGTGCTCCGATGCTCAGCTTGTGCTGCCTGGCGCGCACGCTCGGGGCGCGCGCGCAGGCGCGAGGCCGAGGCCGAGGCCGCGGCGGAGCCCGTGCTCAGCAGCTTCCTGCATGCGGCGGTGGTCGCGCAGCCGTCGCTGACGGCCGCGGTCGCGTGGGTGCTCGCGCACCGCCTGGACGACTGCAGCAGCGGCGGCCTGGACCCGGTGCGGCCCCGCGGGGCTGGGGTGGGTGCGGGCGCGGCCGCTTACTGTGCGACCCGAACGGCCACGCGGGCCCTGCTGGGGCGCGGCGCCGCGGCCCGTGCGTGGCCCGGGTGCAACGTCTGGCGTGGACCACTGAAGCGTTCGATCGGCGGTGCCGCCAGGATGCGGCGATGTCCTTGCGTCCACCGTGCTGGGTGACAAGCCCTAAGGGTTGCCGCCTCCCGCGTGCAGGGCCTAACACTCGCATCGACCGAACAGGTTGGCCTGGCATCACTGCGGGCATCGCAGGCAATGCAGGTACCATGGTGAGGCTGCACAGCCTGACATCCGGCCGCCTGCGCGCAGGTGTTCCAGTACGACCAGTTTGCGGAGGTGCTGGAAGGCCACGAGGCCTGCATCGTGCTGGACTTGACCGCCGTTATGGCCAGGGCGCGCGCGGCCGCCCGCCCGCTCGAGCCCCGCCGCATTACGCAGCATTGGCTGTTCCGCTGTCCATGCTGTAGCACAACTGCCTTTCAGGTGCAACCAGCATGCGTATGGTCAACAGCGTGACGCCAGCTGCGCCTCGCGGCGCGCTGCGCGGGCGCAGCGCCTCTTGACCGAGCGGCGCCGCACGCTGCCCAGCCGGATTAGGGTGAGGGTGAGTTGCGCTGTGCGCCAGGACCCGTCCGGCCGGTCGTAGGCGTCCGCGCTCCTCTGGCACGGCGCTTCTAGGCGCTGCAGATGCCCAACCCTGTACTAAACCTACTTACGCTGACCTGTCCTACGCCAACCTATTCCTATGTGTGCTTGCGCGCCAGGACCCGTCCAGCCGGTCGTACGCGTCCGCGCTCCTCTGGCATGGCGGGTTCCAGGCGCTGCAGATGCAGCGCATCGCGCACCACTTCTGGCGCGCGGGCGCGCGCACGGCCGCGCTGCGCATCCAGTCGCAGCTGAGCGGCGCGCTCGGCGCAGATATCCACCCGGCCGCGGTGTTCGGGCGGGGGGTGCTCATCCAGCACCCGCTGGGTGCGGGCCGGCTGCCTGCGGGGCGCCTCGGCCCTCCGGGGTAACCTGGTTGAGCCCGCCTGCAGCCCGGCTGGCGCGCAGAGCGCATGCGCGCCTCGCGCATGCTGCCGTCCTCCCAGCAAGGGACACTTTGATTCTCACGCAGGACTCCTTTGGCAGACGGAGTGGGACCTTGCGCGCCCGCCCAGCCAGTCCTGCAGGGTGGCCAGCCGTGCTTGCTCTGGCGGCCATGCTGATGACCGGGCGGAGCAGTGTCGGGCATAGGCGCTGGCCTGGCATCGTGAGCCCGGCCGCCACGTGCGGCGCGCAGGCATCGTCATCGGCGAGGCGGCGCGCATCGGCGACCATGTGACGCTGATGCAGTACGTCACGCTGGGCGGCACGGGCAAGGAGGGCGGCGACCGCCACCCCAAAGTGGGGGACTTTGCGCAGATTGCGGCGCATTCCACCGTTCTGGGCGCGCCCCGCTCGCTGCGGAGGGCTCCGCGGGGGGTTGTCCGTGCAGGCTCATTGTACCAGCGTCAGTCCTGCAGCACTTTTGCGGCCAGGCAGGGTTGTTCTGCTGGCATTGTAGCCATGAGTGCAGTGTATTCGCAGCGACCTGCTGGGGCGGGAGGAAGGCGATGTGACGTGTTGAGGCGTGCATGCCTGCTGTCCAGCCTGCTGTCAGCACCATGCTCAAGCTCTACTGCTCAAGTAGGAGGTTGCTGACGCCAGGCCATGTTGTAACTGAGGTGCGTGTGCGCCTGGTTGCAGGCTCACCCTGGTCCAAGGGTGTGCTTCTAGTCAAAGCTGCATGGGGTGGCGCCCAGACAAGCTTCGGAGCAAGCGGCACGCGAACATGGTTGCGACTCGATGCCACTCAAACTGGCGTGCCAGGCGGCTCACGTGTGGACCTTTTTGGGGGCGGCGCGCAGGCAACATCACGATTGGGCGGCACGCGCGCGTGGCGGCCGGCTCGCTCGTGCTCAAGCCGGTGGGCGAGGGCGTGCTGGTGGCGGGGTCGCCGGCGCAGGCGCAGGTCATTGACAGCGTGGCTGACACCGCCTTCGATGCGACTTGCTAAGGCCGGGCTGCTGGCGGCGGGCCCAATATGGCAGAAATGCCACCTTCGGCTCAGCAGACACGGGCGCTCTGTACTGGGCACGCTGGCGCTTGCGCTGATACGCGAAGGCGAATGCAGGTTTGCCCGGGCAGGACCGTGGCTGCATGCCAATACCTGCTACATTCCCTTGCGCAGCGGCCGCACACTGGCAGGCGCAGCACAGAAGCGCATGCGCTGCTTGTATTGATGTCAACGTGGCCCATGCTGGCTAGTGCCGCTGCTGCCATATTGTGCTTATCTGGCAGTCTGAACTTTAGCACGCTACTGACCTGTCAGCTGCTTGAGGCGTTACCTCTTGCGGTGTTGTCGTCAGAAGCATGGATGTCAGGGCCAGCGAGGGCGCATGCCACCCGTTTGTGTCGTCTGGCATCGCTCCCGGATGGCGCAGAAGCAGCATGGCCTGTTGGATTTGTGCTCGATACAGAGTGCTCTGCACAGAAACCCTTGAACATGCCCTTCAGAACTCTTGCACATGGCCGGTTTGCTGTGTGATCGCCCTGTTTCCAAGTGCACCGGCCTCTGCACTCCTGCCACGTTCAGTGAATATGTGGTTGCTAGCACATCTGTCCGTGCTGACCATGTGGGTGTCCTGTCAGTGTCATCAACTGGGGCGCTGCTCCCATTTGTCATGTGCTCGGCTGACCTGCTGGCACTTCTGGCATGCAGACCTTGTTTTGATGCTGCAGAACTCTCTTGCAACCCGGCATCCACAGCACGCAAGCAGGGGCATTCCCTGTATCCTCTGCCCTGAACGCTCTTGTTTTGGATACAACGTGGGCAGCGAGCGTGTGTGCTTTGGCCGGCACTGAAGCAGTGCATGGGGTGAAGTGTCCTCCGCTCTGAGTGTGCATGTGCTGGGTTACCTGTTACGGTAGGAGAGGATTTTGTCTGCTTCTGAGCTTGCAAAATGTGTCTGGGCAACCATGCATTCTGTGCATGGTTGCCCTGCACTGCATTGTGTGTATAACCTGCTCCCTGTACTGTGCACACACGTGTGAGGCCAGCTGCCATTGGTAAGAATCGTGGGTCAGTCCGCCTCGCATGGGTCTGAGATGTTGCATTGGTGCTGGAAAACTTCCTGTGCTCGCACTGGATAAATTTAAAACAAGTGATTTTGTTATTAGGCTAGCCAGCAGCAGCATGCGGCCATATCAAACTCGGCAATGCACCTGAGCAGACACTGGCTGAAGATGGGGGCACTCAGTGCGCACAGCGCAGCGCGGTGTACATGCCTTCCGGGGAGGGCAGGCCTGCGGGCTAGGCCAGTGGCGCCATGCAGGACGGCTGCGCTGGCGCGCAGCTCCACCAGGTGTGTGGCCCATGCGACAGGCAGCAGATCACCACCTCCTTGCCCTTCCTCCACCGCGTCGGTTGAACTGTGTTTGCTGAAAGCTGCACGTCTGCCTCTGTTGTGGCACTGCTGGTGAAGTCTAAGCCCAAGTGCATCACTCTGCAAGAGCCAGCACTAAAATTTGAGCCCCCACTTGCCTGCGCGAGGCGGCATTGCCGCAAGACGCGCACCTGACACACACCCTGGGCCCGCAGCGGCGCAGGCTGCCTGGCGACCAGGAAACGCACATGGAGCCTGCACGGCGAGGTGGTGAACGCCGCGCTGCGCAGGCGGAAGCGCCAGGTGCCTGCGGCCCGCCTCCAGCAGGAACTGGCTTGTGCAAGCCTGGCCGCGGGGCTCGCCATGAGTCTTCCACTGCAGCACCCCTTCCAGCTCCAGCACGAGTGGAAGTGCTTGCAATGCTTGCTGCTACTGCGCCAACCAGCTCGTTTGACGGCCGGCCACAGGCGCCAGCGGCGGCAGCCAGGCGCTGGCCGCGTCAAGGGAGCCGCTGGGCCGCGCTGCACAGGCACGCAAGCGCAGCACAGCGGCTGCAACACCTTGCACGGTGCCGCAGGCGCAGGTGGCGTTGGCCAGCGCGACAGTGGCTGCGTCGGGGGAGCCGGACGGGGCGGCCGCGCCCAAGCCTTGGCCGGGCGCCAAGCTGGGGCCGCTGGTAGCGTCAGTGGCCGTCGGCCTAGCGCTGCGCTTCCTGGTGCCCGCCCCGGCCGGCGTGTCGCTGCAGGCCTGGACGCTGCTGGCCATCTTTGTGTCCACCATCGCCGGTGCGCCGATACGGCCGCTGCACGCCCGCTGTGCCGGGCATGCGGCTGCGACACTCACCCCATGCGCCCGGCGCCATAAGCCAGCCTGCCGCACCGTCCTCGCAAGTCAGCCGGGCGCCTGCCCAACACCCGCAAACTAGGGGCGCCTGGAGGCCTGTCACACCGCCTGGGCGTAATTCTCAGTGGTTACATGCAATGGTGGTGCAGTCCATTCTGGTCTATCTCCTTGCGCGCGCTCTGATGCGGGCGCCGCGCCGCAGGGCTGGTGTTGGAGCCGCTGCCGACGGGCGCGTGGGCGTTCCTGTCCGTCACGACGGCGATCGCGACCAACACGCTCAGCTTCGGGCAGGCGCGGGCCGGCCAGGCTGCCCGGCGGGCGCCGGGCCCTGGCGCAGCAGCGCCGTTCCGAGGGCGTTTGCTGCAGCCGAGCAACCCGACGTGATCAGCCAGAGCGGGACAAGTGCCTGGGTCTGCACCTACCTTGCTCACATGCATGCACTCAGCCTCATCCGCATGCAAGCACATCATGGGAACGGATGCCAAGGCGTATTGTATCCAAACCCTACAGAACACAAGGTGGGAGTGCACGGCTTTGCACCAGGTCGCTGACGTGGGGAGGGCCGACGCAGGCGTTCTCGGCGTTCACCAATGACGTCATATGGCTCATCGTGGTGTCCTTCTTCTTTGCGGCGGTGCGGTCCCTGTCCGTCCTGCACGCATCGGTCAGCGGCGTGCGACGCAGTGAGACGCAGTGAGTGCTTGGCGAATCAGGCCTCAGCCCGCGCTCGGGCCGTGACCGCAGGGCTTCCAGAAGACGGGGCTGGGCGAGCGCGTGGCCAACATGTTTGTGGCGGCCTGCGGCAAGAGCACGCTGGGCCTCGCGTACGGGCTGTCGGTCGCCGAGGCGCTGCTCGCGCCGGCGATGCCCAGCACGACCGCGCGCGCGGGCGGCATCTTCATGCCCATCATCAACAGCCTCAGCCTGGCCGCCGACAGCAAGCCCGGTGCGCCGCTGCTGCAGGGCATGGCAGAGGTCGGAATGCCCCACCAAGCCCGAGGTAATCGCGCGCGGTCGGCATCTTCCATTAATAACAGTCTCAGCCCGGCCGCCGACAGCAAGCCCGGTGCGCCAGGCGGCGCTGCGCGCATCGGCGGCACCTGTGCCTTGCAGGGCTGGCCGCGTGGCTTGGGCAGGCGCCACGTGTCATGGAGGTGACGGGGCAGGCCCAGTGGCTGCTCACCAGCGGGTGTGTGTCAGTGGGCAAGGTCCAGTGTGCTTCATCGAAGTTGCTGCGCCATGCATTTGTGCCGTGCAGCACGCGCCACCTTGCAAGTGCAGCCCGACCTCGTCCGGGAGCTGCGTGCAGCAATGAGGAGAGGGGGAGAAGAAGAAGAAGAAGAAGGAGGGCCTTGAAGGACGCACGGCCGCGCAGGCACGCCGAGCGCGGGCCGCCTGGGCAAGTTCCTGGTGCAGGCGCAGTTCCAGGGCAGCGTGCACTCGTCGGCGCTCTTCCTGACCGCGGCCGCGCAGAACCTGCTGTGCATGAAGCTGGCGTCGGAGCTGGGCGTGGCCATCGCATCGCCCTGGGTCACTTGGTTCACGGCCGCGCTCGCGCCCGCGCTCGTCGGCCTGGCCGTCACGCCGCTGATCATGTACAAGGCGCGCGCCCAAATCCGAACCCTACCATGGCACAGCCGCATGCCCGCGGAGCAGCGTCCGCGCCAAGGCGTGTGCGGGTCCTGGCGGGGCCCCGAGCTGGGCGCGGTCAGCATGTGGCCTGGGGACCTGATGAGTGCTGGCCCGCGCGGCCGGCCCGCCCGCTGGCGTGCCTGTCAAGCTGCCCGTCGCGTGACCGGGCGTGATCGCTGTCGGCGTGCGTGCCGGCCTGCCGTGCGGTGCGCTCGTTGGACCAGACCCGGCGCGCTGCCGCGGCTCGCCAGGCCGCGCGGCAGGCGCGCGCCGGCCGGAAGCGGCACACTCGCCAGAGGCGAAGCGGCGCGCCAAGGTGAAGCAGGCCAGCCGACAGGGCGCGGCGCGCGCCGGCCGCGTCGTGCTGGGAACCGCGCTGGGCGCCCGGTGCCTGTATGAGAGCGTCGCTGGGAGCCTCTGGTGCGTCACTGGGGGTTTAGGGAAGGGTTTGCCGGCGCAGGTGTGCCGGCCGGAGGTGACGGACACGCCGGAGGCGCCGCGTGCGGCGAAGGCGAAGCTGGCCGAGATGGGCGGCATGTCGCGCGACGAGCGCATCATGCTGGGCACCATGCTGGGCGCGGTGGTGCTGTGGGTGCTGGGCGACAGCCTGGGCGTGCCGGCCGTCACGGCCGCCATGCTCGGCCTGTGCGCGCTGCTCGTCAGCGGCGTGCTCACCTGGCGCGACTGCCTCACCTACACCGCGGCGCGCCCCCTTTGGCGCCCGCTCCGGCGCACAGGCGTCCTGCTCGGCCGGCATGGCGCTTTGGGTCTGCCCGCCGCCATGCCGTCGCGCTGGGCGTGTGCGTGCCGCTCGGTACGGCATGCTCTGTTCCCAGAATGGCGCCACATGCCTTCAAGTCAGCAGCTGCCGATGGCTCGCAGCAAGTAGGTCGCGCAGCTGTGCCAAGCTGTCAGGCGCCCAGCAGCAGAGTGCAGCGGGCGCCAACACGCACCAGCGCGATAGCCTCCTGTGTCTCCCTGGACGCCGGAGCGCAAGCCGCTGCCGCGTGCACACAATGTTTTGGACTGGTCACCCACCCCAACCCTAAAGGTAACCATGGGCGGCGGCGGGCTGCGCGTAGGCCTGGGACACGCTGTTCTGGTTCGCGGTGCTCGTGGGCATGTCCGGGCAGCTCAACGCGCTGGGCGTCATCAAGCACTTTGCCGACGCGGTCGGCGGGCGCCTGGTAGCCATGAACCTGGGCTGGCCGTCCGTGTTCGCGCTGCTCAATGCGGTCTACTTCGGCCTGCACTACATGTTTGCCAGCCAGACCGCGCACGTGGGCGCGCTCTACGCGGCCTTCCTCGCCATGATGCTGGCCGCGGGTGCGGTCACGGCATGTTCTAACCCTACACCATACCCTACCCACTACATGTTTGCCAGCCAGACCGCGCACATGTGCGCCGCTTTACGCGGCCTTCCTTGCCATGATGCTGGCAGCGGGTGCGGTCCCGGCATGCCCTAACCCTACCCCATACCCTACCCACTACATGTTTGCCAGCCAGACCGCGCGGATGTGCGTGTGCGCGCTGTATGCGGCCTTCCTTGCCATGATGCTGGCCGCGGGTGCGGTCCCGGTCTGCTGGTCACACCCTGCCCTGGTCAGGAGGCACGTCACCTGTACAGCGCACGCAGTTGAGGGCACTCGCAGGGTGAGTGCGTGCTTGCGCTGGGCAGTGTCGCACCAAGCTCAAGGATCGAAGGCTGGGAAAGCTGCTGTTGGCGCCCCAAGCGTCAGGAAGGGAGCCACTCAGCTGGTTCCTTTCCAGCGACAGCGTTGTCAGACTGATCATTTGTGCCCAGGAGGGCGGTAGGCTCCTGCAGCAGACATTGTGTGGTGTTCAGCACTGAAGTCATGCACGGTTGCAGCTGCCGCCTGTGCATGCGGCTGGCGCCTCAGCAGGGGTTTGAGGCGCACCCTGTCAGTGCATTATATGCGAGATTGAGATCGTAGAGGCAGCGCCTCTCCGCAAAGATCATTGTTGTTCTGCTATCAGTTTGTATCACCTGTCTCGAGATGTTCTTGATCAGGCCCCACCTCGACGGCAGTGTGCCTGCGAACACAGAACAACATCCGCGCATCAAGCGCTTTAGGCTCTATTTGATGAGCACCAACAAACGGGCATGTGTGCACACGCCTGTCACCAGCAGGTGTGCTGCCGATCTCAAGCACGATATGCAAATGGATCATGCACTATTTTTTCCCCTGTTGTGTTTCACATGTGCGAATCTGAGCAGCTGAGATGAAGGGCAAGGGTACATGATGAGAGCTTGCAAAGAGGGTTGTGAACCAGCTTTTCAAAGTGCAACGAAACCCACCAGTGAAATGGTTGTGCGAAAGTTTGATGGTGTGGACCTTGAGCAATGCTGACCAGTCTGCCGGAAGCGCCCCTGCATGCACTAACCCTCAGCTCAATCAGAGGCCGCACCACCACGCGTTGATCTGTATCATTTTCACCATTTGCACCGTCAACAAGCGCTTGGCAATTGTAATGTGCTGCAGGACAGGCAGCCGGTGGCAATCCAGATGCTGGCTGCCACAGACACCTGTGACATCTGCTGCTGACATGGCAGACAGGAGTCAATGCACACAATCATGGGCACAACCAGGATGCACTGCCTATGTAGCACACCAAGCAATGCAGCAAGGGTGTCGTGTTGGAGTGGACCAGTCACAGCGTGCATACCCTCCAGCTTGTTGCGCGAGAGGTATATTGCGGTGAGGTTGGTGTGAGCAGCCCACGCTGCAGGAAGCGAGCCTGCCGCAACGCAGGCTCAGCCAGGTGTAGTGCATCTTTGCAGCGGCCCCAGGCCTAGGTTGTTGCGGCCTTGTACAGCCAACACTGTCGTGCACAGCCGTCCGAAACTGACCAGAAAAGTCAGCACATGTCCAACATAATAAGTAATGAGGGCATGCTCCTGGAGGCAGCGCATGGCCCGCAGACCAGTATCTTCTGCTTGCTGCAACCTCGGGGCTGCGTTGCGCGCCTGTTAGGCTGTTGTTGTTGATGTACAGATCTTCAAGCTTCGGCCAGAGTGCTGCTGGCAGGGTCCCAGCAAACCTGTTGCTGCCTGCACACCTTGATGCTTCTGTTTAGGTTAAGGTCCAGCAGAGTGGTTTACCAGACAAGCTGCCTCCAAACAGCTGGCATTCAGCAAAGACAGAGTCGCCTAGGGCTGGACCTAAAAGTGGGATGGTACGACTTGTCCTCTTGTGAAGAGTGCGCAATGTGACTGTTGCTGCGTGCACTGCACGCCAGGCCGTACTCTGGCCAAGGCCACAAGGTACATGGCCAGAGTAAGTGGGTGCGCACCAACGTCAAAGTGCCTTAAATTTGTCATAGCCGGAATGGGACCTGCACAGACAGAGGCACAGGCATTGCGTGCCTGAGCATGATTGGCCAGCTAGCAGATCAGCCAGCATGAGCAATGAGCATGCAGCCAACCTGTCACCCCGGGCACACCTGAAAGGCCATTATTCCCCGCTGAGAGATATGTCAGGTTCACGAGCTGGCCATACTCTGGCGGCAAGGTGCCTGCACGGCGCAGGCACCTTGCGACTGACCCTTCTGGGCAGTGGGCAGTTTTGCTTGCATCTGAACAGCAGAGGCAGGCAAGCTCTGGCCTCTCAGCGCCAGCAGGTCTGTGACGCACCCGTGAAACAGTTGCTGCCTAAGAACAGCGTTTGAAGACGCGGGCTTGTGGCAGCTAGCTCAGGCGGCAGCGCGCCCGTGAGCGAATTGTAACTCACTGCCAGCCATGTCAGGCGCGTGAGGTTGCGCCAGGCGGCGCCAGGCAATGTACCTGGCAGCACAGGAGCTGCATGTCAAAAGCTATGTGTACACAAACACAAATGACATCCAGGTAGCTGTGCACGAGCCGCATCGGGCGCTGTGACTGCAACACGAGACCTGCTCAATACATCATGTTGTGCCTGTACACATTTCAGCAAACCGCGCTCGTGAGTTGGCAGGGAGGTTGGCAACGTGAGGGTGACTTGCCGTTGAATCTATTGTTGTCAAGGTGCAGTTCTTCAAGGGCAGTTAGCTGTCCAAAGCCATCCAGGCTGCCTCTGGCGCCCTCACTCAGGCGCACTTCCGTTACGCGGCCGTATGCGCAGCCGATGCCTGACCAGTTGTCACCCAGGTTGCCTTGGCTCTGGCGACAGACCTCTCCAGTCCAGTTTTTGTGGTAGTACGCCGCCTTTTGGGCTGGCTGCGCGCTTGCAAACTGATGCCGAGGGAAACGCTAATTTGGTTGCAGTGCGCACTCTGCTGTGCAAGACGTGCATAGCAAGGTCGTGGCACCAATTAAAGCACAATAGAGAAGAATAGAGGAGGGTGGCATGTTGGCTCTGCACCGAGCAGTGGGCGCTGAGGCCCCACCTCGAAGCTCAAGCCGTTCAGGATGGCCAGCAGCGCAGCGGTGTCGTTCTGGGCGTCGCTGGGCCCTGACGCAACCACCCAGAGTGGGTGTGCACAGGAATATTGTTGAAAACGTCCGAGCAGCTATTGGGCACTTGCCTGGATGAAAGAACAGAAGCGACGCGCAGAGCGCTATGCTGAGTGCGATGGGCATGGCTCCAGTCGCAGACTGCACCCAGTCTGCCAACAGCGTGCAGGGCACCGTGGTAGGCGCAGCTTTTCTCAGCTCGGCCCGGCTGTCATACCGCAAAGGGCGCCTGGGGTGGGATGAGTTGGTGGTGCTGCGCTGCAAGCCTTAGTGCAGAGCACACGTGTCTGTTGAGCTGATCGGGCTGTGGGTGGTCAGAAAGTGAATTCATACATTCATACGTTTGCTCAAGTACCTCTCAACTGCACCCGGGAACCCTGCTCCTAAAAATTGTTTTATGACAATAGCACACTCGGACCTAGTTCCGACACGCGCACAAGCCCAACAACTGGTGCGCGAGGCTATGCTGTCTCGTAACATTGTTGATGCACTGGGGGCTGCAGGCGTTTGCCAGGACTAGGCAGGTAGCTGATCAAGCAATGCAAGCAGCTTTAGCTGCTTGCATAGACACCTGCTACTTTTGGATGCAAGCCGGAGGGCTGCAACAGTAGTTGTGCAGGGTCAGCTGTGTTGTGTTCAACAGCTGTGTTGTGCTTGTGAGCAGGTGCCCTGGCGTATGTGCGGGTAGGATGGAGCAGCCATACTGCCACTCTGGCGTGCTCCCGCTGCTGGTCACGCTGGCCGTGGTGGTGACTGGGCTTGTTGCAGCCAAGCGCAGTGCTCAAGTTGTAGCAGCAGCGCTGGCGGCCCTCCATACCATGGTCCGCTTCTGCACAGGTGAAGTGTGTTCAGCTCTGCTTTACCTGGAGCCGTGCTGGACGTCGCAGTATGGCTCTGTACGCTGTACTGACACTGTCAGTGTGTGCAGGCAAGCAGGCACCTCGCCGTCCGCAAACAGCTGACGCTGGCGCAGTGGCTGCAACAGAGCGCCACGGCGTTGAGCTGCAGCACGAGATTGGACGCGGTGTGCACAGCACGGTGTATCAGGGTACGCCCAGCTGCCGCAGCAGCTGACGGGTTTCACTGGTGTCTTCACTTGTGTTGTGTTGGCTGTGCGTCGCTGACAAACGCCGCTGCGCTTGGTGTTACCCTCACAACTGTGTTCGTGCCTGCAGGTGTCTGCTGCAATCTGGCCCTTGCTATCAAGGTGGTCCGGCTTGGACCCTCGTTCAGGAAATCGCATCCCGAGTTGCTCAAATCAGAGGCAAAGCCGTTTCATCACTCCCATCCCAGCATAGTGTGCCCCCACACTGTGGGCGCTCTTGGGCCCGCTGGTCCTGACTTGCTCATTGCGAGCCTCGCCAAGCTGGTAAGCTGACCTTTTGTCAGTGGCACAAAGAGATGTTCTTCGTTGCACCTTGCCGGCCATGCGCTGCATGGCACATGTTCAGACACTGCCGCTTTATTAACAGCCAGAGCCTCGCATGCTTCAGAATCCAAGCTGCAGCCAACATGCTCACATCAGGCCAGCACGGACACGCGTGCATGCAGCCTTGCGGCTGAGTGGCGTTAACTGCCCATTTGCATGAACCTGGTAGCTGCAGTGCAGGTGTCTATCCATGCGGTTTGGCTTGACCACGAACGCTGCGGTGCAGGTGTCTATCCATGCAGTCTGGCTTGACCACGAGTATGACGGTGTTGCGCTGCGCAACACCCTCTACCCCTACATCCCTTTCTGCCGGGAGGTGAAGGAGGTCCGCCCCTTGCGTGCCTTCCCAGGCTGCCCTGCCAGATAGCAACGTGCAGGTGCTTGAATGGTAGGCAGTGCATGCTAGGCACGGGCCCAGGTTTTCCGTGCAGTCGCTTGCCAGGGTGCCGCTCCCCTGGGCACGGCTTTGCCTCGGTGGGCGTCAGTTCTGCGCGATCGGCCTACTTTG
>JAABUH010003032.1_pt1 | contig 15096 bp, 24 predicted proteins | sample 5559121 | NCBI WGS metagenome assembly JAABUH01 (sample SAMN10711871, study PRJNA513364) | rock metagenome | isolation source: Antarctica rocks | place: Antarctica: Victoria Land, Battleship Promontory nord | collected 2015-12-28
CGCAAAACAGGGTTGAATAGCTTACCGAGGTCACGATGACAGCTCGCTCTGCGGGATTATAGCTCAGAGTCTTCGGCTGAGCCCACGGCGATCCAAGCTTGCGGACGCTGCAGATCCCCTGGTTCGTTCCCGCAGTCAAATCGGCCATTCGGATGATCTTGTCCTTCATGTAGAACAGCTGATTGCCGGAGAGGGAGAAGGCGGGCCGCTCGCGTTCAAGCTTGAAAACAATGAGGCCATTATCGTGTCCTGCGTCCATCAGCAGTGAACCTGCCATTAAATATTTCCTTACCAGCCGCGAAGAGGTTGAGCTCCGGATGCGCCGTCAACACCCAGAACCGATCATGTTCCCTCCTGAAGGTCTGCACCGCCGTCCTCTTGGTCATATCCCAAACCCTGATCGTCTTGTCCTCGCTCGCCGACAGTATAAGCTCATGGCGAGGATGGAACATCGTCATCGAGACGTTGTTGAAATGCCCTCGACAGCTATCCACCTCCCACGCTCTCGTCTCGGACATCCGCCAAAGCTTGATCTGTCGATCATCTCCACACGACACGATGAGCGGGAGTGTGGGATGGAAGGACGCCCAGTTGACTCCTCGATCATGACCCTCGAGGACGTATTTGACGACCGCGTCTGTGTTGCCGAAGAGATCCGCCTGACCCTGGTTCGCTCGCGCGACCTGCTCCTCGAAAGACATTGGCGCCTGATGCGCTTGGTTCTTCTTCCGTAAGCCAGAGATGTCCCAGACCCGAACGGTGAGATCCATCGATGCGGACACGACGAGATCGTCCCAAGGATGGAATTGAGCGCACCTAGCGACGTGATCAGCTTGGTTGGTTCGAAGACAGGTGTACGCACATGATGTAATGGTTATGTCCAGTTAGAATAGCGATACAAGTCCGCGACTGCCAGTTCCAAATCCGGATAGTCTGGTCATCCGACGCCGAGATGATCCATGGGTACTCGCGGTGGAAGAAGACGGTGCGGACGTAATCGAGGTCTGATCGTCTCTTCAGAAAGAATCTCGTGATTTGAGACTGGTCACTCACGTCCTGTCAGGGTGAAGAGACATTTCCGCTGCTTGTAGTTCCAGACCTTGATCTTATAGTCGTCCCCACCAGAGCAAAAGATGGGTTGTGTCGGATGGAAGCAGATACCTCGTACGGGTCCTGTGGTACATACCTCAGCATAACTGTATCATTGCTCATGAGATATCACTCACCATCATGCTCGTCGAACCGGTCTACAAGCGTGCCCATCTGATAATTCCACAACTGGATCGTACCATTATGAAGCGAGGCGGCAAGGAGGGGAGTTTTGGGGTCTGTCAGGAGCTCGCGATCAGCTCAAACCCCTTGGACAACTGCGAAACCCGTTGACACAGCTAGACTCACGGAATGCGATACCCTTCACTCGTGGGGACTTGCTCTCGAACTGTACGCCAGCAATATACATCAGTACAGCTCATTCGGATGGTGATGGGACGATGAGGAAGAGCAGTACGCTCGCTGACCTTTGTGAGCATCTGCATCTTGTCTGAACCTCCCCCGCGTCAAACCGTTGTAGCGTTGAGGGAGTCGGTCTTTAGGTATTTGGCTGCGGCCAGGCTCGAGCTACGAAAAGGCGTCGAGCTATCTGGTTGCACAAGAAAGCACTCAAGCCTTTGACGCGTGGAGAAAGGGCAGGAGATTCACAAAGCTATAGGTTTTCTGCGGCTCGGTGATGGACGTGTCGACGTGCTCATCTCGGAGGTATTTCCGCCATTTTCCGATCCGCATTTCACCCAATGTCATGAATGTGGCAGCATCTCTTCAGGCAATTGGGTATGCATAGCTCTCGTTATATGCTATGTATGAGGTATGCAGATCATCCTCCAAACCGTTCAGAACACTGCTTTTGGCCTATCAAGAATGCAAGCCTCCTATTCATAGCTCGTCCCTCCCGACCATCTTCTTCACACTCTCCGTCGCTTCCGCCGCACCGCTGCTTACCGACGACGCAAAACTCTCGAGTGATCTCGTCCCATCTCTCATTCGCTCCTGAGCAAACTGCACATATTCTCCAGGCTTCTCAGGGGTAGGGGTGGCGCCGACAGCCTGGGATGCCGCTCGAGTGGCGGAATGAATAGTAGTGCTCGCCTCGGATTGGAGCGAGACTAGGAGTGACGAGCCGGATGCGAGGAGTTCGGAGCCAGCGGAAGAGCCAGCTGATGCGAGGGACGAAAGATAGGCGGACGCTGTGGATGCGATAGGGCTAGGAGTGGGAACGAGTCCGAGAGCAGCCTGAATCTGGGAACCGAGGAGGACTGCCTGATCGGTGACTAGTGCACCCGCGGTTCCGCCAGCCGAAGAGGCTGCATCGAAAGCTGAGGAGGCGGAAGAAGTCGCCGCGTCGTAGACAGAGGAGCCAGTTGAAGAGGCAGCATCGTAAACAGAGCCAGCCGACGATGAGACCGCGTTGTAGACAGACTCAACATGCTCCATCGGGGTCTCAGGCGAAGGTGTCGCCCCGACCGCCCTCATCGCTGATCGAGTACCGTCATGAAGCGCTGACGAAGCAGCGGACGCGACCGAAGATGCAGAAGCGGATGCTGCAGACGCGATTGACTGAACGTGCTCGGCTGGAGACTCTGGGGTCGGTGAAACGCCCACTGCGCTCCTCGCCGATCTCGTGCCGTCATGTACCGCAGATGAGACCACAGATGCGAGAGACGACGCCGATGAAGACGCTACCGAGGCTATCGACTCCGCATGCTCTCCCAAGGATTCCGGCGAAGGGGTAGCGCCAACCGCTTTCATCGCGCTACGCGTCAAGTCGTGCATATTGTCGTTGACGGCGCCTGCGACAGATGCGTAACCCTGCGCGACACCACTGGCTATCGATTCGAGGTGCTCCTGTACGCTTTCAGGTGTAGGTGTAGCGCCGACTACTGACATCGCAGATCGAGTGCCTTGTTGAATTGCATCGCCCGCTGCCGAAGCGAGGGAAGCCGCGGACTTGCTGGCCGCGTCGACAAGCGACGCGGCATGCTCGCCCAAAGATTCGGGGCTCGGCGTTGCGCCTACTGCTGACATCGCAGATCGCGTCCCTTGTCGAACGACATCACTCCCCGCTGAAGCGAGGGAGGCCGCAGACTTGCTGGCCGCATCAACGAAGGATTCGACGTGCTCTCCCAAAGTTTCGGGGCTCGGAGTCGCGCCTACTGCTGATATCGCCCATCGAGTGCCCTGATGAACGGCATCACCAGCTGCTGTAGCGAGGGAGACCGCGGACATGCTGGCGACGCTAGCGAGTGATTCGGCATGGTCGCCCAGTGATTGGCCAGTCGGAGTCGCTCCTACTGCCGACTTTGCTGAGAGCGTAGCGACGTGCACCGCTGCTCCAGCGGCATCATTTGCTGACGAGGCCTGTTTACTTGCGGCGTCCAAGACCGACTCGGCGTATTCCATTGGCGACTCTGGCGATGGCGTCGCGCCAACAGCGGACATGGCGGATCGAGTCGCGTCGTGTACGCCTGACGACGCCGCGTCATACGCCGACGAGGCGACTGACTTGGCCTGGTCGACCACTCCGGGAGTGGCCGTCTCGCCCCTCGCCACGGAACTTGCCTGACTAAGAGCATCCATCACTTGATCCTTGCCCTTGCCGATCACTGCACCGGCCGCTGCAGCAGCTGCACCCATCTCCGCAATCGGCAGAATAGTAGCGCTCCCTGAGGGTGGTAACGATGAGCTATGAGATGAAGACCTCGACGAAGACGGCATGGCCTTTCTTGCATCAATGCGGTCATAAGCCGTTCTGGTGAGGATGCCGATGCGGCCTCGGAACCCTTCCGAGACATCATCGAGTTCCTGCGTGAGAGCGTTGATCGCCTTGGGGATATTGGCGCTAGCATCGTTGAGCTGTCGATCCTTTGTTTCGCCCTTGTGTAGTGCTGTATACTTGCCTTTCCAGTCGTCGGCAGCTGTGTCGGTCAACAGAGCCAACAGAGCGCAAAAGGATGACTTGCCTTTTTTCAGAGTTAGAAGTTTTTGCCGATCCTAAATACATATCAGCTACAGCACAGGGCATACCAGCATAGACCTACTCTTTGTGTGATATCGTCGATCCCAGCCATCTGTTGTCGTCAATGGACGTCCTGCATTGAGAACTCACGTTGCTCTGCAGATCCTTGTACTCTCGACCCAATGCGGCGTCCACCGCCTCGGAACCCTCCTTCACTATCGGCTGTCCATCATCAAACCACTCCACCCTCTTCTTCTCGATCCTTTCCTTGATCTGCACCACCTTCTTCGCCAATCGATCATCCGCCATCTCGCTCGACTGCTTCACCTGATCCCGCGTCAAGCTCGTAGACGTCGTGTATAGCTTATCCAGCCCGCCAAGAATGTAATCGATGTCCCTATTCATCTCGTCGCGCGCACTCGTTGCTAGTGACGGGAAGATCTTGTCCGAGGAGATGATGTCTTTGTGAAGCTTCAAGAGCTGACGGAGAGCAAGGAAATCACATAAGCCCACAGTCGCATAGGTAGCTCCTACCAAGATTCTCGAAACGAATGTCAATCACCTCATCGTGGACCTTCTCATACCCCTTCTGCCCTTGCTTCTCCACTCTCTCCTTGATGGCCTCACGCACTCGGTCCATCTCCGCTCGGTCCATCCCTCTGGAGTTGACACGCTTCTCAGCACTCGGCACAGGAACATCGGCAGGCCGTTTCGCATTGTGTACATCGGAGTAGAAATCGCCCATTGAACCCTTGTTCTGCGCGAAATTGGAACCGGCGATCGGGAGTTTGTCCGCGATCATCGACCAAAAGGTTTGGGGCGGTTCAGGCGCGAAGACGATCGCGGGGAGGAAAGCCTCCATGGCGGGCCGAAGATAAGGGTTGTATACTTTCGCCGTGAAGGTGGAAACGTATGGTGAAAGCGCGACCGAGGCTTTGGAGATCTGCGGACCGACGTAAGGGTCGAGGTGTATGTTGTACATTCGTGTGACTTGTCTATTACCTCATCAGCAAACATCATACAAACGTAATTCCGCTCACAGCTTGAGCACCACCCATCCGCGCACGGCTTGATCGGCACCCCACTGTAAAGCCCGAACAGCATGAGGACCGAGGAACTCCTTGGCGATTGTCTCTGCCAGTTGTCCCGCCCTGATCAGGTGGGGCCTGCTCCAGACATACGCGTCGTATCCTCTACGCCTTGCCACTTGATAAAACGCGTTCAGGAATTTCTGTGTTGTGCCAGTAAGGGGATGTGTCGAAACGTAGGTATAGGTCTTTGCCGTCCTGTCCGACGCGTTCTTGGCATAGGATTGAGCTGTTGCGAGACGCGGCGATATATAGGACTGGTGGAAAGCGGAAGCTCTGGAAGAATATGGCGCGGTCAGAGCTTGCGCACGAGCTTTCAGATAGGGGATGTGAGGCTGCACAAAAGTGAGGTAGAATCGCCTCGCGCCTCGTGTTATCCTATCCACGACAGGCTGGAGTGGACCATCCCACAACCTCTGCGATGTGTCTTTGGCGAGGGCGTAACCCGGCTCCAGAGCATTCTTGTATACCGGATGTTGGAGCAGTCTGGTCTGCGCGTGATCGATGACCGGGTAGACATAAGGTTGCAGGACTTCTCGGTGGTAGATATTCGAAGGGTGGCACAGTGTTTGCAGGAGCGGGGAATGGTCGGTGTTAGGATGGTGAAGGCCAAGAGGGGATAAGATGTATCGGGAGACGTTGGAGGGTGAGCCGTGGGGTGGTGGACAGACAACGGTGGAAAACAGGGAGATGAAGACAAGGAAAGGGATAGTAGTGAAGAGGGAGGCGAGGCCCCAAGGATGTCGGCGGACGGTCTTGGCAGCATTCCGAGACTGCCGCTAAGGGAGCCGCATCAGCATGAATGGCTACGAAGACTAGGTATCGAGACGTACCTGGGCCTCGGCAGCGGTCACCTTCGCGACTGTCTTCGCCTTATCCTTAATCTCCTCGGCTTTGGCAGACACCGTAGGACCATCCTGGGGATGAGCGCATCAGGCGGTCATCTCTGCCGGACGGAAGGAAAAGAAGATATGAGATGGGATACCCACGTAGAATCTCGGAGCAGCTTTAGCACCTCCAGCTGGTTGACTGGCCTTCCTAGCCTGAGGGGTGTTGGAGCTCGAGGGAGTTCGGGTGTTTGGCGTGGATGCCCGTGGGCCGGACATTCTGGTTGGACCTGATCACTTTGTGAAAAGGTGTGACGTGGACCTGTCAGGTATCCGACGCAGATTCGATACAAGGCAGAGGAGCGGGAGAGGAACAACATAGCTCGGCTTTCGGTGCGGATCCTTTGGGAAATCCAATGACGTAATCGGGCTATAGTGGCGGGCGGGCCTCTTTGCTGCCGTCTCCTTTCCACTGACTAGGACCAATCCCAATAATAAATACTCATATCGAAGCCTCCATGGCACAACCCTTGACACCATGAGTCAAACATTCGACCGGTTCCTACTTCCATTCGAGCTCAAGACACACAGCCTTGCAGCCACCATGAAGCGCGTCCCATGCACATCACAAGGGAGGGACCACCTGTGACATGCTTCGTATCGCTCCTTCACGCGCCTGTCGGACTACACGTATAAGAGACCCGTAAGACCCGCAACTATCCAATCTTTCAACAACAAATCATACCAAGACTGAACAACCGAATTCATTTATGTCTGCCACCATCCCCGTCCCCATCGAGATCGAGAAGCCTATCGTACAATCACCGCACGACGAGAAGCCCACGGCGTCTCGCACTGCGCTTACGCTGGTGTCCTCGGTACCCGCGTTAACGACCAGGACGAGGCCGTGGAGGCCTATCCCAGGAGTGAGGGATTGAGGAGCAGTCACCTACCCGAGAGGCGTGGTTGTGGCGTCATGCTGGCGTTCAAGAGGAGCGCTAGTCAGACGCAGGAGGAAGAGGGGAAGGAGAAGGAGGAGAGAGAGGTCAAGGTTATGCAGTATTCGCACGAGGAGAGGTAGGCGATGACCCCACGTGGAGTACAGACCAGTTTTTCTAGTATACACACATGACGTTGATGCAAATGAGTGTTTCCAGTGCTGATAGGAATTAACTAGGGCGATTGAACGGCATGAAGTTACACCTTACTACCGCTTCATCCCCCTGTTTAGCTCGTTGAGCAGCACTGCAAGTTTGCAATCTATTCTCTTCATGCTCCTTGTCCCGCTTGTTATACTCTTGACAGGACATGACATCAACTTGATTCGATGATAGCCCGCCACAATGAGCTTATTCCATGGTCCGGTAATGACCGCACCTTCCCACGCCCCGCTTCATCCGTACAATTCGCAAAGAACCATACTGGCAATTCGCCTTCGCCTCGGCGTCCGCGACGCCATTAAGTCTGACAGCGCACACATCCCATCGGTCCGGCTGGAGCAGAAGCCTCCCTCGATGGTGGCAAGGGGTACGATTGCGCTCGTTGATTCGAGCCATGAGTTCCTGGAGATAGCCAAGACCCTGCGCTCGGCCTGAAGTCGTTAGAGACAGAACGACCATCAGGACAGCTGGGACTCGCCGATGGTGCCTGCCGTAAGCTCGCAAGACGTCAGTCCTGTATTGACATGAGGACAAAGTGTTTGCCTATACTAATCATCATACTTCTTTGTCAGCATTGTCGAGGCCCCGGGAACTCACGTATTCCAGATTGGTGGTGTACTCGAAGCCCTCCCGTGCCGGCTCGGCAGAATTCACTCGAGCCTGTAATTTAAGCCATGATCCGCCCCACCGAAAGCAGCATACCCAAAACCGCAAATCTCCATCATGGCGTAGGTGTCGTTTTGGTTGAACGAGTAATCGCCATCGACGAGTGACCCATTCACCCTCTCGGCAGCAGTATCAAGGAAGCCGCCAGCGATGCAGGCGAATACGGCATCTTCACCCGTTTCTCCGATGGCCGCGACGGCATCCTTTGTGCGGCTGTCTGGGATGCGAGGGTGTTGTTCTGCTTTATCAGCTTGATCCGGAATGCCACCGATATGCGCTCACCTCGGTACCGCCCTCGGGGATGACGAGGGTGTTGTACTTGCTCATGGCGTTCTCTGGCCCGAAAATCCTTCCGATCAGCCTGACTCCGGTCTCCGACTCACCATTCGCCCAAGCGAGCGTCGAATCGAGGCTCCGCTCCTGGCTAGTGGTCCTCAAAAGCGGAATGGCCGAGAAATCCCGTTGTAAAAGTAGCGTTGTACTAAGGCTGTCCGACAGTCGCGTTGTAGAGGAGACGTGCGCGTTGGTTCCAGAAATCCGTGCCGGCGGTGTAGTTCTGCGCGGCGCCTGTCGGTTCGAGGAGATTGGCGACCATGTATTCCTTCCTTCCAGGTGTTGGAGAACTATCCACCTGGTCAATATCGAATTCCCGACCGTACTGTGAGCTCATCCCTAGAGGCCCGAACAACGCCTCGAATTCCTCGGTAGCCTGGATAGATCCCACTTTCGCGGGAAGGTCGCATGGTTGAGAGCATCCTCCTCCGAGCCGGTGGGGTATCTCGCGCCGAGAACGTGGACCTGCCTATTCCTAGTGCAATTCTGCCTTGATACTGGATGAAGCGGGCTCACTCGAAGCCACGACCGTATGGAAGACTGGAATTTTGGACACCCCAGAACGAAGAAGGTGTATCGTTCTACGGCGTCACCTGTGGATCAGTTCCCGTAAACGTATCTGACCCCAGTACCGCTTGATCACGATGATGTCAGTGCGCAAGTGTAGCTCGGTCCGAGTAATTTTTGGCATGGCCCAGCCAATACCGAAGTGATGGATGTGAGGGCGAGGAAGGTGCCGGTGGTGGGGCGCATTTTGTCGTTGATTCAGTCGGGAGTCCCGAAAACGGACCTGTACCTGCGCCTTATAAAGCATCTTGCGGACTCGGGTTCGGACCGGAGTGCTCATGGTGGAGTCTGCAATTGCTCGTCTAACGATATTGAAGGAGGAACGTGCGCAAATAAGTGTGAGTGGGGTCAGGTGCGTAATCGTATCCGCTTCCCGCTTCGAAGCTCGTGCTGCGAGATAAATGAAGTTCTTGGAAACATGCATATCTCGACTATGCTGAGATGTCCAATAAGGGAGTATGAAACTGCAGATGCTTCCGGTTAAAACAGTTCGCCTGAAACGTGAGCTATACACTCGCGATGGTTAGGCACAGGAAATGAATGGAGCAGCAATTGCTGTTGAAGGCGTACAACCTCACTCGCCTATCCAGCTATCCAGCAGGCCTAGTTGGCAGCTCTCTTTTCACCTCGGACTACCTACCATACTTGTTTACGAACGTCTTGCATCTTCACTACAGGTGCTCGAATCTCAACTATTGCGAATGGTAACTTGGCTCCTATGCGATGACTACTCTTCCCCAATTTTCAATAATACGTTCGGCATAATTCTGAGATTTTCAAGAGCACTACTGTATGTCTCTGTCCACCAAATTGCAGTATACCTCCGAAATCGTAAGGAAATCCGCGTGAGGTCTCTATCCCTCGGGTATTCAGTGCAGTGGTTAGCACGCCTATAGGAATCCGGGTCCAACCCCCGGCAAATCCAGCTTTTGATAAGGTCTCCGTTCGAATCAACAGAATCCCAACTATAGGCGTGCTAACCGATGCACTAAACACCCGAAGGTGAGACATCCCAGAGAGCTTGCTTGCATAATCGGTAATAGACTGGGGTACACACGGTGGCAGACCGATGACTACTGTACGAATGCCAGACCTCTGGCTCGCGCCAATCCTACCGATATACTACTCTGCATGTATCCGTAAGAGCCGGGTGCGATGAGGCGCTTCCAATCTTGAAGGGTGGTAGCCGTGACGGAGTCAGTGCAGCCTCCAGAGCTGAAGATGAGGGGGATAAGATTCGTGGAGGAGGGTTAGCCGTCCTCGAACCCAGCCTTAGACCTTTCTCGTCATGCTACGCCCACGCCCCACCAATGGTCTCTCTCGTCATGGCCAGTCCTGTCCCTGTATCCCTATCCCTTCATCCGGTCCCAACATTTCTACTTCTGCTTCCGGCTCGTGTGTGGCAGTGGCAGCATCTGATAGGTGTGATTGCGCGTGTACGTGCTCCAGATACGAGCGGCAATTGTAAGGGCCATGTTGTGAGCGTAGCGGTTGTCGGTCACCGTAAGTGGAGGTGGTGGCGCAGTGACCTGTCCTATTCGATACTTTGTCAGCACGCCCTTGTCATCGGGATAGGCGGTGACTGCGGGAACGTATCGTTCCCAAGCAGCCCGCTTTCCCGCAGCAGGATCATCCTCCATCCTCCGGCGTAACGCCCTGGCAATGGCCTCGTTCCGGAAGTCGTCGAAGCGCGGACAGTGGACGAAGATGTGTTCATCATCTTGTAGTATCGCACCGCAATAGTCGCAATCTGGCGAATCTCGCTTGCCCCATCGGAATAGCGTATAGTGGGTTAGACTTCGTATCGCTTTGAGCGTGCTGTAGATCAAGTAGTAATATATGCGGGCTGGCTTGTCGTGCCATGTGGAGAAACAGAAGGAGGGTTGGCGTGCCGTCGCAATCGCTCGAACCGCATTGAGGTAGTCCGTGATCACGCGTGTAGCGCTACCCGGGTTCCGTTGCAAGTAATCGACAGTCGTCAGTAACGCCGCGGGCCAGACCAAGGAGCTCTCCGTGAATCGACTGAGTTGCCTGTCCGATGATCCGGAAGGTGGCTGCAGTCGGTCCGACTATTGCAGCCGTTGTGCTTCGTCGATGCATCATCGCCACCTCCTTGCTGCTCCCATCGGAAGCCTATGTTGGTATCGTGTGCTACTGAGTATCGTGAAGCGCGTTGCGAATAATGAGAAGCGTCAAGACTCGTTGTCGCGCGACCGGAACGAATGATGAGGGGTCGTATGTGACGAAGTCGTGTCCGATGGTGATCTTGCTGATGTATTTCACCTGGTCGAGCATGTGATATTTGGCCATGGTTCGATCATTGCGATACTTATCCCTGATTGCTTGTACGTACTGCGGGAGGTGAAGATGTTGGAATCCGTCCTTCTCAAACGGGTGCCGAGCGGCGTCTGTCAAGTTCAGGTCGGGCCGGTGATGACAAGCGCGATTGAAGAAGTGTTGAATGCTTGCAAATTCCGACCATTCTGGCTCTGATCCGTATCGACTATCTTCATGCTGGTGATCCGTAGGATTTCCGCTGCTAGTCGCCACGAGCCCAGTAATGATATCGATCTCCTTCGCGTGCTGACCTCGAGTGGCGGCATGCAATCTTTCTCCTGAGACTCCCACTTCGCGAGTGTGATCCGAGCCATGTCTCGAACGGGGGAGAGACGATGGTTGAGGGCGCGAAGGATGTCGCTGACTGCGATTCTGGCATTTACGTTCACTATCGAAGGAAAGTCGAAGCCCAACCCCGAAGGTGAGACATCCCAGAGAGTGCTACATTCAACAATCCCGACGGGATCAGTGCGCACATCAGATCTCGGAGGAGGTCTGTGCGCTTCAGGTCGTGACTGGAAGCATTTCGATTCAACAGGCACACTACAAGCCAAAAAAAAAATATGGGATCGGATCCATAAAAGTTGACCTTCACCCGACGGGAGTTGAGCCCGCGACCATCGTGACAATAAGTTTAAACCGCATAAGCACGAGACTCTAACCACTGAGCTACGGGTGAGCTCCTCGACGGAGCGTTCCCCTTTCGAATAACACAAGGCACATGTTGAGGATCGAGAGCGCTTATACCTGATCAGGTCCACCCCCCATCCCGAAACCGCCTGAACGTTACCGTCAGAGCCGCTTACAGCCTTGCATCGAAAAACCGATATTCGAGCCGTATAGCCGTGGGTCCCAAAATCCGGGCCGGTACGCGGCGGGATGAAGAGACCGGCCGGAGATGCGGAGATGCTCCAAGCTGAACAGCGGATTCGGCTGAACCTGCGGTGGACCGGTGGCATGCAGCTTAAGGCCGTTTGGCATCCCTTTCCCGCCGGACTGATTGTCCGTTTGATGTCACAAAAGCTTGGGCAAGGCGGCAATGAGATACAGGTTCACGAGCCGTCTTCCGTTAGTCCGCGTCAGGCCGGATATTCCGAACTGATTTTCTCTCAACCATGTGGTGAATCTACCGATCACTGCCGAAAGTCTCGAGGCGGTCCAGATCAGCTTCGCCACATCGTCATGAAGCCCTCACACACGCTCGAGATCGAGCTCGGAGCGATGGCGAAAGCAGGGGTACAAGTGACTAGAGTTGGGGTTTGGGGAACTACGTGGCATGGGTGAGGACGAAGGAGCCGAAGCTGTGAGCCATCACTCTGGCACCTTCCACATCGGCTGATGGAGTAGATCCGCGTCCACCTGCCCCTCAGACTATTTCGGTGACGACGAGCCGGATGCGGCCGACGAGGAGATCTGGGACGCTCTCTACACGCAAGCACCGGAGCTCAAGGCATTCGCCACATCGCTCGGATTGACCATCATCACTTTCCTAGTTCGAGGCCTGGCTAGCGGGCTCAAAGAGGTCCGATTAGGTACGGAGGGAAGGCTGAGCGGTGGTCGCCCTTGTGTTCAAAGCTCGGAGTAGGCTATCTCCAGGCGAGTTGGACTCTCTCAGGCCGATTATGTGCTCACGCAGACGAGGTTGGCTCGAATGACGAGCCGGACGCGACGGCAGGTTTCAACAAGACCGTCGAGGATATGACGTGGCTCGCTGAGCTTGGTGCGAAGCACAGCCCACCGGTCAAGATCTCGTATGAACCATGGTGTTTTCTCGCCTCTCAGACCAGACTGGGAGGCGTGCTGGGAGATCCTCAAGGCTTCGGTGAACTAATCGTGCTCGTTTGATGCCTTGAAGAAGCTGAGAAGATGTAAAACCACCCCAATCTCGGCCTCTGCATCGGTACCGCTCACATCGCCGTCTCCCCCGCTTACGGTCATCAACCTCGGACCGGCGAAGGCCCTAGCGAGGATCTCTTCCAATTCGATCTATGTGTAAGCTGCCTAGCGAGGCCACTCGGTCTGACAGTAGGCATGGAGGACCTGGCTTTGGCACCCGCAACTCCGATACCATCTTCTTCGATCCAGAGATCTACCGGATTGTTCTGCCCCAGATCTGGATACTCACTGGTCATCAGGATGAATGATCTGAGGGAGAACACGACTTGGACACTGATCGCCGATATCGAGACTTTGAGGGGGACGTTGGGGATCGACAAGTGGCTCGTGTTTGGGGGTTCCTGGTGGGTGTTTAGCTCGCTTTCTGGATCGGCATTCGATGCTCATCATGGTTGTTAAGGGGGTCAACGCTGTCCCTCGCATACTCTCAGACCCATCCTTCGAGATGTACAGGCCTTATCTTGCGTGGGATTTGGACTCTGACGCAAGAGGAACTCGACTACCTGTTCAAGAAAGGCGCGAGCTGTGAGCGAAGGATGCGTCAATTTACATTCTCTGATGACTGCAGATGTCTGGCCAGAGAAATGGGAACGCTACGAATCCCTCATCCCACCCGAGAAGCGCGATGACCTCATCGCCGAGTACTACAAGCTATTGACGTCGGATGATGACGAGGTGAAGCTCGAGGCGGCGAGGAGATGGGCGAGTTGGGAAGGAAGCATAGCCTTGTTGGTGCCCTCGCCCGGTGGATTTGGTGATCACGAGGATGATCGCTGGACGTTGTAGGTGGCCCCGATCTCTCCGGTAGATCGCTCCCATACTGATCTCGTACAGGTCATTGTCGAGACTCGAAGCTCATTTCATGGTCAACAAGGGATTCATGCCCGAGGGATACTTGATCTCGGAGGAGCAGATGGCCAAGATCAGGGATATACCGTGTATCATGGTTCATGGACGCTACGACTGTATCTGTCCGATAGGTTGAGCCCACTACTTTCGCTTCTGAATCGTACCTGACGTTGGCCGAATCTCAGGCAATCCATCCCCGGTATCAAACACGGGATGATCTCGGGTTGGCAAGAAGCACGGCCGGTCCAGAATGTGTGAGTCCTCCGTGTGGTGGGAGCTTTTCACAGAAGCTGATATTCCCTCAGGACAAAGCGAATCTTGTGCAATTCGCTTTGGATATTGTGTGTGACACCTCCACATTCGTACCAGGCAGGTCGATCGTCACCCAATCCGAGTCTCCATTACTGAATCAAGCAGGCCCGAATATGACATTCAACATGACTCTCACCCGGACTGGTGACGGTTCCGAATGGCCCTCGTTCCTAGACCTCCAAGTTCACGTACGACCGCCGACTTACCAGGGCCAGAAGCCCAGCTCCGAGCCAGGCCTGGGTCCACAACCTGGTCACATGCTCATGGTCAAGAATCAAGATGTGCTGGAGATAGAACGGGATCAACGGGCGAAATCGTCGAACCTGGTCACTACCTCTTCTCATCCGGTGATATGGCCAGCGGCTTCGGCAGGGCCAGGTGCGGTATGACCTTGAATTCACCGAAGAGATGAAGGAGGTATCCAATCTTCAGGTAGAGGTACCGATGTAAGTTTTCGTCACGCCAAGTACCGCATCATGAGTCGATCTCCCTCGTAGTGCCATGCAACGACATCTCCACTTTTGTCACATACAGTCCAGTCCTTCCAACCTCAGCTCCAGCTTGACCTCCGTACTTCGTTCCACCCCTCTATCCCGAAACTCAAAGGTCCTTCCGTCGATGAGGAACAGGGCACAATCCTTGACCACGAATCCCGAGACAGTGAGTGGATCGAACACCATCCGGACAGCAAGGTCTGGTAGAGGCTGCTCTCCGAGAAATATGGGAGGTGAGAATTTGCATGCCGCTAAGCTGTGGCCAGCGGAAGAGTGGCGGAGAGCGGGAGAGGCGCCAGGACCCCACACAGCCGGAAAGCTTTGTGTTTCGACTGCAAACGAACGGTCTCGGTGAGGTACAGATCTTTCTTATGGTACATGGATGATTCGTTTGCCGCCGATGTCCAATGAGATCACGTAACATCCTCAAACCTCATGCTTCTCATCGAGAGTAGTGCTTCCCGTTTTAGTGAATGATGCGTTCCCCAGTCTTCCATCCTCCCGATTCCGTCAAAGGACGTATGAAGTCTTTCAACTAAGACACAAGCGTCAATACGT
>JAABUH010003033.1_pt1 | contig 15089 bp, 17 predicted proteins | sample 5559121 | NCBI WGS metagenome assembly JAABUH01 (sample SAMN10711871, study PRJNA513364) | rock metagenome | isolation source: Antarctica rocks | place: Antarctica: Victoria Land, Battleship Promontory nord | collected 2015-12-28
TGTCACGAACTGAGAGCTGAATGAAATCAGAATGAAATTCTAATAACTAGATTTTAGATACAAGACGTTGCACGAAGAAGAAAGAAAAGAAAGAGATCATTCAGAGATTCTTATATTTCATGAACGCTGAGTATCATTCGTATCGAGAAACTCTCATAACATCACTGATAATCTCACGTCTATCATCATCTATAATATTGTTCAACATCATCTAAGTGATCTAACATCTCTTTTCCCAACATCTTTCAAATAACACATGCTAAAATCGTGACACGCATCACAGAAGATGAAGTGAAGCAGACAATCAGACGAGTAAAAGCAGACAAAGCGTCAGACGCTTCAGATATTTCAAACAGAGCGCTTCAAGCGAAACTTGCAGAACTGATCTCAGTACTGACGAGTTTATTCAACGCATGCGTAACACACAAGTATCATTCAAAGCAGTTCAAAAAGACTCAGACAATAGTACTACGCAAATCAAAGAAAAGCGACTATATCAATTCGAAGACGTATCGACTCATTGCTTTGCTCGATATCATGAGCAAAGCGCTGAAGTCGATCATGATCAAAAGACTGAGTGACATAGTCGAGACTCATCGCATGCTATCAAATGCTCAAATGAAAGCGAGGCGCAAGCGATTCGTGATCTCGACGTTAGATCTACTAATAGATCAAGTTCACACAGTGTGAGACTGTGAAATCAAATATGTGATCTTCATGCTAAGCTTAGACGTCGTCGAAGCGTTCAATCGAGTCTCACACGTCAGACTTCTGCACACGCTGAAAATGAAAAGAACATCGAGCTACATAATCAAATGAACACGCAGCTTTCTAGAGAATCGAGAGACATCGCTAATATTCGACGAACAAACGAGCGACATACGCGAGATAAACGCAGACATATCACAGAGATCTCTCATTTCATCGATTCTCTTTTTATTCTTCAACGCAAGTCTAATCGAAAAATGCGAAGCACTGAGAATTAAAATCGAAGTGCTCGACTTCATAAATGATATTAACATTCTAGTCTACGACAGATTCACTGAAGAAATCTGCAGAACACTGAGCAAAGCACACGACGTCTGTGCGAAATGAGCTCGCACTCATGACGCAACGTTCGCATCAGAAAAGTATGAGCTTACGCATTTCACTAGAAAATCGAAGAGATTCGACATGACGACTAGCATACAAATAGAAAACTCAGTTATCAAATCGAAATCAGACGTACAAATTCTAGAGATGCAACTGAACATGAAACTGCAATGAGACGCGCATCTTCGACAAATAGAGACGAATCACGTCACAAGAATGCTGACACTTAGTTATCTTGAAGTCTTCACATGAGTACTCAGCAGTAGTGAGATCAGAAATCGCATTTGAAGCGTCAATCTGACATCAGCGTGACAAGAAAGATAAACTGTCGAGCAAAGAACGCAGACTAGAAACACTTCAGAATCAGACTCTGCGTCACGTAGCAGAAGCATTCAAAAGAGTAAGCATCGAAACTCTAGAGACAGAAACATACACAAGCTCGCTACATGTTCATCTGAACATGCTACAGAACAAGATCACACTACACAGTCGAGTCAACGATATACGCAAAAGATCAGACAAGCATGCGAGCTAATACGCGCTCGATTGACGAGAGTTAATCGCGTCATTTCTCGCTTACTCGTCAGCAAGAAAATAGTACTTCTGAATGTCTTCATTCAAGAAGATGTGAAGATACAGTCGAGACGCAGACGACGCTCTTTCTTCTTCACGATTTCAACAAGCGATAGCATCGCAATAGCGCAGTATCACAAAGATCAATGAAATCAACGATGAGAAAAGTACAGAGAACGCATTGCAGACGTCAACATAATTTCAGCACAAAGATTGCATCTGAGCAATAAGACGATAAAGATGCGTGATGATCTTCAGAAGGCAGAAAGCACTCTAGCAATGCACATCAGAATCGAACGCATAGATCTGAACGCTTATCTGCACTCTAGAAACGTTTCAGGCACGAATAGCTCGCGATGCGACTGCGAATGAAGTCATCAGACGACGAAGCATGTACTCATGCACTGCTCGAACTGATCGCATCTGCGATCAAGAATGTTACAAGATGCTGACTTTTCAGACTATCGAATAATCGTCGTCATCACGAAGAGTCTCAGAGCAGTAGCGAAGATGATGATGAAAACGAAGCTCTTGAAGCAATTTAGAGTGACTAGAACACTCATTCTCTAACGTGCGATCAACGCGAACAAATTTGATACATAGTCTTAAAACTCATTGTTTCGACTGCGTGAAGCAATCGTATAGACTGCGAGCGATTTTCTATCTCAGAGAGTTTTGTTCACTCGATACAAGTAGCATAGAGTTTCTCATGAGTCGATCTAATTGATGTCACAAGAATGTATGAATTTATTATTATTATTATTATTATTGAATTTTCTATTAAACTCTTTATTAAACGTTTTATTGAATTCTTTATCAAACTTTTTATCAAACTTTTTATCAAACTCTTTATTAAACTTTCTATTAAACTTTTTATCAAACTTTTTATTAAATTCTTTATTAAACTTTCTATTAAACTTTTTATTGAATCATTAACAACACATAGCAGATAATTTGAACAACAAAATTAATTATTAATTTATTTATTATAGAAGAGAACATCATCAACATGATGCTTGCACTTCATTCTGATCGTCAAGAATAGATGATGAGCGTCATCAACATAATGTCAGCGAGTGAGTGAGAAGCAAATATTGTTATCTCGCAGAAAAATTCAATCAAGACGAAGAATATACACAAGAAATTGAACAAGCTGCGAGTATTTTATGAGTTCAACGAACGTAAAAACAACGAGCTGATGCTCTGAGAAAAGATGAGAAGATTGACAGAGATGATAGAAAAGCTGACGCGTCAACATGTCGCTGCGTTGACTGTCAATCAATGCATGAAGAATCAGCTGAAGAGATTGAAAAAGATAACGAGCAGACTTGAAAAAAAGTTCGCGAAGAAGAAGAAACGCGTTGACAGCTGAGCGAAGAAAGTGAACGAGAAGTCGACGACGTCGTTTGAGAATTATCTTGTTCTCAGCGTTGACGTTGCGTCGTCAGTGTGAAATCATTGCAAGAAATTCGAGATTAAGATCTTCGTTAAAGAGAAAGAGAAGATCAAGAGAATCATGATGATAACAACAAAGAACATAATGAGATGAGCGAGAAAGATTAACGTCGACGAGACGCTATCGACGTGCAAGAACATAGAGATTATGAAGAGATGATCAGATTTACTGATATTTTGAGTCAAGACGAAAGACAGCAAGAGAATATTGAAGAAAAACGATTTTTGAATCAAAGAGATTTCATTGAACACAAGTCTGCGCAAAGTCAGTTTCAAAATAGTGATACATGAAATTAGAGTCGAAGAAATGTCTAAAGACATAGAGAAGAAGAGAGCGAAAGTGCTCATCAAGATCAACAAAGACATACATTCAAAGATGATGATTGAAAAAGTCGAGTGACTCACAAAGAATAGTGAACAGAAGAGATACATTTTGCTGATGATACACGTAGTCAGCGCTGAGATAATGAACAAGCTAATTGACGAGAAAGTATGTCATGAAATCAACATAAAAATCACGCAGTTTTATGATTCGAGTTGTAAAACACATCAATGTCTAAAGTGTCAAGACTATGATCATAAGACATATGAATGCAAAAATAAGCAAAGATGCATCTACTGCACGCTAGATCATCGCTCAAAGCACTGTTTTCATAAACAGACTCAAGACATGTGAAAATGTGAAATGTGTCAAGATACACACAGAGTCTTTGATTCTCAATGTCATAAATGACAGATTGAAAAAGAAAGAATAAAGAGAGTCATGAAACACAGATCTCTATATCACGTTGTACAAGAGCAAAAAAAACTCAAAGCGATGACATCAAAGACATTCACAGAAACATCTATCAGTCTGAAATCGTTGATAAACAATGACTTGAAGAGAAAACAGAGACGCTCAACAAATGAAAATTCTTTGCTCAGCGCAATCATCACATTCAAAAACACTATATTGAATCATTTAATCAAGAAGTCAAAAATGAATGAGTTGAAATCAACATCAATTACATCAATTTCAATATCATTCTCTTTTGAAAATCTTACAAAAGAAGCAAGCACATTGCAAACATTCAAGAGAACATCAAACAGCTTTGAATGTAAATTTTAATGTCTCAGCAAAAGAAGCTTTGAATACTACAGTACAATGTTTTCAAGTTCAGAGAAAAGATGATGATAATGCTACTACATGAGAAAAAGATAAAGAATTATGATATTTTGATTCTTCATGAACTTTAATGATTTGATGAGAATTTCAGAGCATACTGCTCAGCAACTGTCGATTTCACGCTGAAGAATAATGAGAATAGAATCTGTTTTTACATAAACAAGAAAATTGACAGCAACATTTGACATTCAACATGATACTTTAAAGATGTAAACACGATTATGTTATAAATATTAACAGACGACACACAGATGACTCAGAAAGCTATACACATTCACGAAGCATACAATTCATCATTCAGAAATCATGAAGTTATTCATGAAAAAGAAAGTCTTTCAAACATCGAAAAGATGTTACAAATGTCGAAAGAATGCGTTCTTGTAGAAAACTTCAATCTGCATCATCTCACACGAAAGAAATCATTCTATTCAAGACAGCATCTATTGTCAAATGATTTAATTGAAATGATCACAAATGTCAATGCATCATTGATGTTATCTCAAGACACAATTATGAGAAATTATCAAAAATCTCAAACAACAATAAATCTGATCTTCACGACAGATGACATTATGAATCGATTAATACGATGCAAAATCAATGAAAAAATGAAAAACTTTTCAGATCATCTGTTGATACAGACAATTATAGATTTCAGAGTCTGCAAAGAGTCAGCGCGAAAATCGCGTTGCAATTGAAAGACAATGAATGAAAAGAAGTTTATTAATATTCTGAGAGAACAAATATTGAAATCGCTGTCGAATCATGAGATGAAGTGTCGATGCATAAATGAGTACACTAAGCAACTGCTGAATGCACTGAAGAAGATCATCGAGATTTTCACTTTCTGAGCGAGATCACATGAAATGATCAAAGCAGAATGAACGAAGAAGTGTACGAAGATCATCAAGAATGTGCAACGAATGAGAAGAAGCTGTTGAATCATCAACGACTGAACAGAGTACATTCAAGCATGTGACAAGAAAAGTAAGATCATCAGAAGATAGAAACGCAGTGAATATCGAGAGATCATGCAGAACGTTGAACAATTCTTGAGAAGACTGTTCAAAACTGCGAAATAAGCAAGAAATGCAGTCGCAGACACACTGACTCAAGCAACAATTCTTTCTCTGATCAAGTCAGAGTGCTTCAACATCGCTATGACAATGCAGAATAAGACGAAGATAATGTTTCAGACTCACTTTTCATCATTTTCAGAGATTTTCATGCTGAACACAGAAGACTTCAAGTACTCATTCTTGATTGAGAATGATGTTTCGCTGACACATTGCAAGATTAAAAGAATAATCTACAAAATGATGCTCAACAAGACTTCAAGATACACAGAATACATAAATAGAATAACGCGCAGACTCGTTGATGACACGTCAAAGCAAATATGCTTTCTTTTTGAAAAATGTCTGCAGAAGAGAATACAGTCAACTTAGTTTAAAAGTGCAATCACAATAGTGATGCAAAAGTCAGACAAGAAGAACTACTTTAATGCAAAGATATATAAATCAATTGCATTACTCGACACGCTGAGCAAGATACTGAAGTTCATCATATTTGAACATCTGCGAAACATCATAGAAGCATGCAACTCGATATTGAACACTCAAATGAGAGCTCATAAACACAGATCAACAGATACGACTTTGCAACTGATTACAGAAAAGATACACATTGTATGAAGTGACACAAGAAGAAGAGTAGTTTCACTGCTGAGTCTGAATAAGAAGAGTGCATTCAACAATGTAGCACATAACAGACTCTTGCATGACATGAAAAAGAGAAGAATTCTCAAACTGCTTCTTAAATTTGTGAAGAACTTTCGGAGAAATTGACGCATCACGATCACAATCGATGATTACACGATGATGAAACGCAGCGTGAACGTCGACATATCACAAGACTCTTCATTATCATCAATATTATATCTGTTCTACAACGTGAATCTGCTAGAAGCATGAAATGACATCAGATTGAGAATAAGCTTCACAGATTTCATAAATGACATCAATATTTTAATATATGAGAAGTTCATAAAGTACAATTGCAGAATTCTTAGCGAGATCTATGATAGATGCGAACAGTGATTAAAAACGCATGACATCAAGTTTTCAAAGACAAAGCATGAGCTGATTCACTTTACAAGAATCTCTAAGTGATTCAATATGAACATTGATGTAAAGTTGATGAAACATCAGATTGATTCAAAATCAGATATCAGAATTTTGAAAGTTTAACTGAACTTCAAGATGAAATGAGTGATTCACATGCATCATGTCAAAGCAAAACTAGTGATTAAACAAAAGATCATGCAGAAAATCATCGAGTCTACTTGAGACTCATCAATGACGACGAAAAAGCAAATATACTTCGTGATGATGCACTCTCTGCTTAGTCACGAAGTCATCATATGATACATGTCACAAAGAATGAAAAGTCATCGAAAAAATCTGAACGTCAAGCTGAGATCAGTACAAGAAAGAGCATTGTGACAAATCATCAACATTTATCGTGCAACATCAACAAAGACTCTACAGATAGAAATAAACACAGCATCAATAAATATTCATTTACGAAAGCTGATACAAAAGTTGATAATGAACATGAACTCTTGAAAATCAGATAAAGTTATTGAGATGACGATGCATTGAATTTGCAATGACTTGATACTCAAAAGAGGTCAAAAATCAAAGCTGTGCAAGACGTCTTTGCAGCTGAAGCAAAAGTGAATGAAAAAAACACTTGAATAGACAAAGATGAAGTGAAATCATCTCTACATGATGATCTTCTGATCAGAGTCATCGAGAATAGTTATAGTTGCAAACAAGAAAATGTCAATAAGTCAACATCATCTCGACACATTTGCGTTGAAGCAAAAAGTTTACTCAAATGATAGCAACAGTAGAGAAAATGTTACAACAACTACGAATAAAACTAATTGAGAGTTAGATAAAAGACTGAAAGAACCGATTTTAATCATCACTCATCATGAAGAACTGAAAGAATTGATCGTGAGAGCGAAACATCTTGCAGACGTAGCGACAGAGAATCAAGAGTGTCATGAAAAGATATACAAAGTATACAATGATAGTCAGACTTTTCTGAAAACAGTGAAAGCTATGATATCAACAAAAGATCAGACACGTCTGCAACAAGTTCAGATTGCACATGAAAGCATTTGATCTTAAGAAGTCATGCTGAAGTTACATTGAGTGACAAAACATGCAGAAGTACTCGAAAATGAAATGATGAACAAGATGACTGATGACGCACAAGATTTGTCTCTATCGCTGATTGAGCATTATTGCAAACATGCACTTTGAATTAGTCTAACATAGATCGTGTCAAACTATCTTAGACTAGTACAGAGTTGATGTTGACATGTTAATGATTTAGTGTGTCTTCATGAATACAAGATTTTCAACGTGTTACATCTTCTTTCTTCTTTAGCTTTGAACTTCTAGTTAGAATATACTCATATGATTCGCTTTATGCAGACTCATAACATTAGTTCAAAACTCATTAATCTTATTATTGATATGTAAACGATATAAAAACAAGCTACACAACTCAAATCAAAACTTAAGTTCAGAAAGCTCAATAAAAATCAGAAATTTCTAAAGAAGAATCTTGATTTAAAATCAGAAATTTCGATAAAATCAGAATCAAAGAACACGAACGCGTTGCTCTTGATTAACTCTTTATTGAACTCGTCATCAGAAATCAGAAATTTCAGCAGTACTTGAACTCAGAAAGTTTGATAGAGTAACATCAGAATTTCAATCAGCAATTTTCTACTCATACAATGATTAGAAGCACAGAATCAGAATCAATGAGCATTGCTCGCTACAACTTTCAAAATGTTAGAAGAGAATCACTTCTATCACAGAATCGAGCAGCATCAGAAGAAGAAGACACAAATGTGTTATTGAATACAAAAGAAAAGAACACGAACGCGTTGCTTTTTGATCATGAAATGATTAAGATCAACATCAACATTGAATTGAATGCTTGAATAAACACTCATGAAGCAGACGACATTGTTGTCTTTATCAAGTACATGTATCAACAGCATGACATCGAAATCGAGATTCACAATGACATGATTCAAATGTTAGAAGATGTCAACGAGACAAATATCACATTGAAGATTACGCAGACGCGTCTGCAGAAAGAAGTTAAAAACAAGAACATGATTATACATCATTTAAAAGTTGCATCAAGTTGACAAAGCACTTCAACTTCTGAAGATTGATTCTTGAAGTCGATCAAGTTACTCGACTCACTTCTGTTCGAAGATTCAACGCAGAATGTAAACAATTGACTGTTTTGAATGCAAAAGAAGCTGAAGACAAATAAAAATCATTTTTCTATCGAAGAGTTGAAGATTGCTTACATCGAAAGTCGAGTCAGTGAAGCTGCGATCAAACACATAGCATCTCGAATGCAAAATATCTTCTTGAACTCGTTTCTAGAAGTCGAAGAAGTACTATCGATGATTAATAAAATGTACGACGATTTCAATCATCATCACACGACTCAACATCAATACTTGAAGCTGTATCAGAACAAGATCTTCTTTCATGAATTTTGAATGAAATTTCAGACATTTAATGCAAAACTAAAGTACAATAACGAGACTTTACTAGATGATTTTCAGCATAAGATCAGCTCAGATCTTCAACGAGCAACGCTCAATGAATGAATCACGAACTTGAACAAGTTTATCAACATCTGCATGCGAGTCGATGTTAGATTAATCAAATTGAACGTTTGATCAGTCGTCAAAGCATCAGTTACTCAAGCTGCTCGCTCTGTTGTCAGCACATCGACTACTCGACTCACATCATCAGTCTCTTCATGAAAGAAACTCAGAAGATCGAAGCTTAACTTTATTCAGAAAGAGTTGTTTAAGAAAAAACTCTGCTTCAAATGCAAAAAGTCAAAACATAGAGCATATGACTGCTTTGAAACGACTCAAGTGCATGAGATCGCTGCAAGTTTGAAAAATGATCTGTCTTCATCAAAGTAGTGATTGAGAGCAATATACTCATATTCTGTTTCATCAGCATGTCTGATGATTCATTTAATTTCAAGTCGTTCACTGTTAACATCATCTTGAATAGTCTAGAAAAGATATTCAGATTTCTCACTCTGATAAATACTGAAGTCACTGATATGACTTTCATTGATGAATCTTTGATGTCAGAGCTATGTGAACATTTTGATATTCAGTCAATATCGTTGTCAAAATTAAAGTTGATTCGATTGTATGATGAAATCTTTGATTGAAAGTCGATTACACACGCTCTGTATACATTGATTATGATACAAGAACACAAGAATGAAATGATGCTTCTATTGATAACTCGTCTAGATCAGCACAAGATAATCATTGAAAATCTCTGATTGAAAAGAAATCAAATTTTGATAGATTCTGCAAATGATCGATTAATATCATCATTGAAGATTCAAACATTGAAATCTGTTGTTTCAAAAGCAAGCAGTCAATCAGCATTTTACAGATCTGAGTCAAGCGAGATCTGCAAAATGAAACGAAAGAACTTGAACTCAATGATTACGTCGACAATCATCTTGAAGCAATTCACGAATCAGAAACTAGTGAATCAGTTCATTGAATCTGTTTGATTCATTAAATCTGTACTCATATGAAAGCAAAACACTTAAGTTGATCTCGATCAACTTTGCTTCTTTCAGTCAATTGAGAAAAAGAGACTCGTCAATATTGTCATGATCAAAGTCGCTGTGTATTGAATTCTAGTCAAGAATAAGAAGATCAAGATCTTCTTCTTGATCATTAGTGAAATCAACAAAGCGCTTAACTCAGTTGAAGATTTCACGAAATTGAATGAAATGATCTCTGTCATGTCATTAAATGAACTGAAGAAGAAGCTTTTGATAGTTTATCACGATTTTCTGAATGTTTTTGATAGAGAAAAGACAACGCAGTTGCTCTTGCATCAATCATACGATCATAAGATTGAATTAGAAGATGAAAGTCAACTCTCTAGAAGTTGATTGTATCTTATGTTGAGTTACAAGTTGCAGAAGATCAAAGAGTATCTAGAAGAGAATTTGAAGAAGAAGTTCATCACACTCAGTAAAGCTTCTTTCGTTTCATCAATACTATTTGTTAAAAAGAAAGATGATAGTCTTTGCTTTTGCATGAATTATTGAAAACTGAATGCTCTGATCAAAAGAGATCGTTATTCAATATTCTTGATAGACGAAGTACTCATTCGAATTCAAGACAGTAAGTATCTGACTCAACTTAATATTATCGTCACGTTCAATAAGCTTTGCATGAGTACTGAAAGTGAGAATCTAATCACATTCGTTACTTTCTTCAATGTCTACAAGTATAGAGTAATGCTCTTTGAATTAATCAATGAATTCGCGTTCTTTCAGCACTATATCAACGATGTATTGTTCAACTATCTACGTAAATTCTGTCAGACATATAGACTGATCGCGTCGAGTTGAGTTGAAATTTTTTTGAAAAAGTGTCGAGTCGAGTTGAGAAGTTGAACTCAAGCACTCGAGTCGAATTGAGAAGCTTGACTCGACAATTCGATTTGAAAACTCGACTTGACTCGACAAGATATTAGATAGATATATATAGCTTGATTGAACAGTCTACATGATTCTTCTTCATGACTTTCTATCATGTTTTCTCGTCATGACTCTCTATCAAAGTCAAACGATCTTCATGTTTTCTCATCATGTTTCTCGTCATGTTCTTCTTCATGTTTCTCTTTATGTTTCTCTTCATGTTTTTCTTTATGTTTCTTTTTATGTTCTTCGTCATGACTTTCTATCAAATCTCTCTATCAAACAGTCTTCATGATTCTTCATCATGACTTTCTATCATGACTTCTCTTCATGACTCTTCTTCATAGCTCTTCTTCATGACTCTTCTATCATGACTTTTCTTCATGACTCTCTATCATATAGTCTTCATGTTTCTCGTCATGACTTCTATCAAAAAGATAATGCAAAAAGATAATGCAAAAGCAAAAAACCGAAAAAATTTCTATATTTAGCTCTCTTGATGTCAAGCTCAAATTCTTGATGAATCGAGTCGAATTGACTCAATTTTCAGTCGAGTCGAGTCACGTCAAGTTGAAAATATGAGCAATTCAACTTAAGTCGAGTTGAAAATGTGAGCAACTCGACTTCGAATCAAGTCGAATTCAAAATGTCAACTCGAAACTCGACTCGACGATCAGTCTACAGACATATCTGAATGATATTCTCATCTACAGCAAGATCTTGAAAAAACATAGAACTCATGTGAAAGAAGTGCTAAACAAGTTTCGTGAAGTCGATCTGCAGATAAACATTGACAAGTGTGAATTCAAGATTTAGAAAATCTCGTTTCTTGAACTACTGATGTTTATCAATGATCTACGAATGAACTCTCGAAAAGTAGATGTGATTCGAAACTGAGAAGTGTCACGATCATTGACTCATGTGCAGATCTTCATTGACTTCTGCAATTTCTATCGATGATTCATAAAGAACTTCTCAAAGATTGTTCAACTCATGATAAAGCTGACTTGAAAAAATCATCTTTTTGAATGAACAGAGATCTGTCAAACAATCTTTGAAGAATTAAAGCAACAGATGACGACAGTCTTCATTCTGAAGCATTTCAACTCAATCAGAGAAGCTATTCTGAAAACGAACTTCTTGAACTATGTGAACAATGAAGTATTGTCTCAATATGACGATGAAGACATCTTACATTCAATGATCTTTTATAGCAAGAACATGATTCTTGCAGAATGCAACTACGAGATCTATGATAAAGAATTGTTGATCATTATTCGCTGTTTGAAACATTGATGTCTTGAATTGAAATGTATGAATATTTTGATCAAGATCTTCATCGATCATCTGAATTTGAAGTACTTCATGATCATCAAAGAACTGATCAGATGACAAGCTAAATGAGCTGAGAAGTTATCTGAATATAACTTCAAGATCATATATCAGTCGAGAAAACAGAATCTGAAAGTCGACGTGCTGATCAGAATGTCAGATGTCAAGTCAGTTGAAGCAAACGATGATCAAAAAGTTATATCAGCATCAGATGTTATTGCTTGAAGACAAATTTGAACTGCAGTCAATAGAAGCTGATTAAGAAGATGATCAGAAAGCTGATCAAGATCTGACTCAGATCTTGCTCAGATCTGACTCAAAATCTGACTCAGAATCGAAACTTGAATCAAAAGTTAATCAAAATTCGATCGAAGAGATGATTTCTATTCAGAATCAGATTATAGTTGAAAATTGAACAAATCAACTGTACTTCAATATTCAAATAGTCATGAAACAGAACAGAAGAACTTGTCAAGATATTAATCTAGACAATTGCAAAGTACTTGATGAAGTACTCTGAAAAGATGATAGACTATGAGTTTCTCAGTCAATGATCACTCAATTAATAAAAGAAGCACATGATCTTTCGATCAATGATCATTCTGACATAAATCAAACGTTGAACTTGCTGAGACAATCATATTGCTGATCGAAGATGAAAACGACAATCAAGCGCTACATTTGAAACTGTTACGTTTATCGTAGATCAAAAGCATCGAAAGATCGAATCAATGAACTGCTGAAGTCATTGCTCATACTCGAGCAGCAATGACAGAACTTATCATTAGACTTCATTATTGATCTATCAGAAAGTGATGAAAACAACGCGATTCTGACAGTCATAAATCGATTGTCTAAGAAACGACATTATATATTGTGTTGATCAGATGATGAAGAAATCTTCGCAGAATAAACAGTCAAGCTACTGTTGATATGAATCTTCAGAATTCATGAACTATCAAGATTAATAGTATTCGATCGTGATTCACAGTTCATATCGATTGTCTGAAAGTCTTTATGTCTGAGACTCGACATCAAGATGAAACTATTCACAAACTATCATTTGCAAATCAATGATCAAACAGAAAGAGTGAATCAGAATGTGAAACAATATTTACGAAGCTATTGCTCATATATGCAAGATGATTGATTTGTCTGATTATTTATGACTGAATTCATTGATAACAATGCTATTTCATCATCAATTGAATAGTCAGTGTTCTTTCTGAATAAGAGCTTTCACTCTCGTATGAGCTTCGATTTGAATTCAATTAAATATGAGATCACTCGAGCTAGAATTGAAGCAAGCAAAGCGAAGAATATATTCAAACACATGAAATGATCACTAGCATTGATCAAGCAAGCATTAGCAAGAGTCAGAATCATAATGAAGAAACAGATTGATAAACATCAAAAAGAAATGATTTACAAGATAGATGACATTATGTTTCTGAACTCAAGAAACATCACGATCTCAAGATCATCAAAGAAATTAAATGATAAAATGCTAGAACTCTTCAAGATTCTGATCGAGATCGAACATGCATATCGATTGAAACTATCATTGACTATGAAGATTCATTTGAAGTTTGCGTTAAATTTGCTGCAACTAGATTCAAAAGACACTTTAGAAGAACAATGAAATGAATTATCTGATTCTATAGTGTCATGAACTGAGAGCTGAATGAAATCAGAATGAAATTCTAATAACTAGATTTTAAATACAAGATGTTGCACGAAGAAGAAAGAAAAGAAAGAGATCATTCAGAGATTCTTATACCTCATGAACGCTGAGTATCATTTGTATCGAGAAGTTTTCATAACATCACTGATAATCTCACGTCTATCATCATCTATAATATTGTTCAACATCATCTAAGTGATCTAACATCTCTTTTTTCAATTTCTTTCGAGTAACACATGCTAAAATCGTGACATATAGTGATTGAAGACGAAGATGAATGAAAAGTGAAGAACATATTGAATTTCAGACATTACGAACGAGACAAATGACTACAATATTGTGTCAATTGAAAAGAATACAACGTCAATCTACATTGATACAACGTCAATGAAAGTGAATTCAAAGATTGTTTGAAAGTCATTAATGACTTTCATGAATGTTATTCAAACAAGTCAAGATAGAAATCGACTCAAGAAAGATTGATTGAACTGCAACAATGAGAACATTGCTAGATGAAGAGAAGAAATAATGTTGTGAACATGCACTTCGAGTTAGTTTAACATAGATCGTGTCAAACTATTTTAAACTAGTACAGAGCTGATGTTGACACGCTAGTGATTTAGCGTGTCTTCATGAGTACAAGATTTTCAACGTGTAACATTTTCTTTCTTCTTTAGCTTTGAACTTCTAGTTAAAATACACTCATATGATTTGCTTTATGCAAATTCATAACAAGCATCAGCGCACTGAAGTGATGACAAGATTGACGCTCATACAGAAACAGATCAAACAAGCATGAAGAATAGTCTGAAAAGAGAGATTTAACGCAGCTCATTTTTGATATCTGATATCAAAGATAACACATCGATATCTGCAACTGCACAAGAATCATGCAAAGTCTCACAGCGCATTATTGATGCAGTTATGCACAAGAAAAATTGACTTCAATCAATTTCTACATGAGAGACGAGTATTCAATGTTGCTATGACGACGTGTGAGTGTGACAGAGATTGAATGTCGATCAAGCACGTTCTATTAACATGTTTCAGATGAAAAGTAAAATGAAAAGTAATGTAATGAGAAGAGAACATCACGAACTTGAGAAAGCTCTTAGAAATCATGAGCGCAGCGACGATGATCATTTGAATGATACTCTCAATGAGCATACTGAATCAATTTCAAGCTATGATGTCATTAAAGAA
>JAABUH010003036.1_pt1 | contig 15086 bp, 20 predicted proteins | sample 5559121 | NCBI WGS metagenome assembly JAABUH01 (sample SAMN10711871, study PRJNA513364) | rock metagenome | isolation source: Antarctica rocks | place: Antarctica: Victoria Land, Battleship Promontory nord | collected 2015-12-28
TCGGAGGTGCCTTGATTGTCTTAATCGTTGGAATAGCTTAGTTTGGTTAAAGCAAAGCACTGTTAATGCTTAGACGTGTGCGAGCGGGATCACCCTCGCCCACACGCTCAAACACCATCAGGCGGGATCTATCCGCGGGACTTGGTGAAATGAGCTGAACGATTATCCAGGCGAGTACACCTCTCCCAGTACTTCAGCTGATCTAGTTGCTGACGCTTTTGATCCGGCTGCGGCGTTGATATCCCTTCGCACTTTTACTCCTTCAGCTGGAACCCGAATCCCGAGGGGTCACACACGTACTGCCGCCAAGGCGAGCTCTCTCGGTATATGAATGACACCGTCGATCCTTTCTCCTTGAGGCAGCATTTCCTGTGCAATAGCGAGGTGACGAGCGCCGAGTGGAAATACGCTCAAGGAGAAAAGAAAGGACGAAGGATTTGGGCGGTTCAGACTCGTAATACCCTTGATGGGTGTTCTCGATCGTTCCGAGCTCGTATTTTGGTCTCTGCCGTGGGCGCCCTCTCCTTCCCCAAGGGCATGGTGCTGCCCGGTCTCGACACCTTCTCAGGCAAGTATTGGCATTCTGCGAAGTGGAATACGACATTCCATTGGAAGGGGAAGGCCATCGCGGTGATCGGGAATGGATGTTCGGCGACGCAGATCATCCCTGACCTACTGGAGACCGGTGTCGGATCGATCGTCCAGCTCGGTCGTTCAGCGCATTGATACTTGCCTCGCCACGATCCGACAATTTCCCGAACAACACAGCTGTGCTATCGATACCTCCCACGCCTACTCAAGCTATACCGATTCTACCTCTTCTACGGGACCGATGCGGAATCCATCATCCTCGAGAAGTCCGCTCGAGGAAGGAAGATCGCGCGTAAGATGGAACAAGTCGCTATCGAGCATATCGAGCGCGCCGCACCGGCGAATCTGCATGACGCGCTCATCCTGAAGGATGTGTTTGGGTGCAAGAGGCGAGTCCGGACGGACAAGGGAGGTTACCTCGCATGCGTGAACGATGAGCGTATGACCCTCGTCGCGAACGGTGTATCACACATCAAAGGCGACAGCATCGTCAGTACCGAATGCGAGGTCTTTCCTGTCGACGCAATGGTCTTCGGAACGGGGTAAAGCGACCGAGTACCTCCACCCCATCCAGATCCGCGGTCTTCACTCCCACCTCCTCGCCGATGTCTGGAGAGCCGACAAAGGAGCTCACGCATACAAGACAATCTCGGTATCCGGCTTCCCAAACTTCGGGATCATGTTCCACCCAAACTCATTCCCCTCGAATAACAGCGTCATCTTCGAAGCCGAGTATCAGGTCGAATAAATCGAGCGTGTCCTCCTCAGGCCGATCTTGGTGGAGAAGAGCTGTGACGCGCTGGACGTGATAAGGGATGTGGAGATGAGTCGCGTGGGTAATATACGGGAGAGGTTGGGGGGCATGGTGTGGTCGAGGGGCCGTGCGAATTGGTACCTCAACGAACACGGCCATAATACCAGTACCTATCCGGCGTGCGCTCTGAATTTCCGCCGGTCTCTGATTACGACGGATCTTGATGAGTTCACGGTGTATGGAAGGAACGCTTGGTGGGGAGTGTATCGCGCTTGGCACTTTGTTAGCTATTGGCCTTGGGTTTATTCCCTCGCTTTGCTTTGCTTCATTGGCGATGATTCGAAAGAGTTTCGTCCATCCGATACGAGACTGTCGAAGCGAGATGCATGCAGATCTCACCAAATGTGCGACAGGACGTGTCATAACACCAGACTAAACTCAGACTACGGATCCGCCGTCTCCATTGTTGGCCACATGCCAGACTGCGAATCAAATCCCGTGAGACCCGAGCTGCATATTTTATTCCAAGTCAGTCAGCTGTTTGGCATTGGGTCCGACTCACAGTATCTGCATCAAGTCAGTCGGCTCGCCCACCGTCCCCCACGTCTGTTCAAGCAGACCTTCCAGTCCGGCGAACGTCAAACATCTCGCTCGCCTCGCGCGCATCGCCGGGAGCATTCGCTTGATCGAAGACTACACCAAGATGTGGCGCCAAGACATCCAAGATGCGAAGACAGCGCTCGGCGAGCGGATCCTCTTGTAGAATATGCAGGACTTCAATAGCCAGGCTGACATCCTCTTGCCATACCTGTTGACTGGGAGAAGTTGGGTGGTTGTAGAGCGCGATGAGGGGGACGAAGGTGGCAGGAAACAGAAAACGCCTGGAATCGTTAGAATCATAAGCGAAGGTACTCGAGGTGGACAGCACATGGCGTGATCAGTCACTCACAGAGCGTACCAGGCTTGCAACCGATTATCTGGTCGATGCGGTATGAACGAGCGGATTGATCGAATGCTCTTGCTGGCCGATTGTAGGCAGAGCTGGCTGCTCATTTCCCGTCGAGAGCGGGCCAATCCGTCTGGCCGGACTTCTGCCTGTGTGGCTGCTGCCCTTCCCGATGGGATCGATGCCATTCACGGCATACTCGAGGAACGCCCTTTGATGGATGATGATCCGCAAATTGCTGTACCGCCAGAATAGACGGTGAGCTGGAAACCTCAGCCAAGGGTAGTCAGAAGCAGTGAGATTCGATTCGAATCGTGACGGTTCTCGTACATGCCGATGTTGCAGCTCTTCGTCCAGTTCGATGGCTTTCTCCGGACTCAGGGGTGGAGTAGAGATGACGCGGTTGTAGATGCGATTGGCGATCTGGTGGAAAGAGACGTTCAAGATCATCACCTGTATATTGTTAGCTCGGACCTTTTGGCGGGCACGATCCGCGTAGTTGGCGTGAGATCCTTCAATGAGGATTAGCGAATTCCAAGCCGAGAGGGTGGTGGAGCTTACCGCCTCATCCAGGTTGAGGGGCACTTCGACTTCCGCATCGCTGGCTGGCAGAAGCTGTTTACGTCTGTACATGAGTCTTGACGACACCTGTTGAAAATCTCACGCACAATCGGTCTGCCCAATGTCATGCAAAACCCGGAATCAAAGGTCCACACTACCCACCATACACGACGTCTACGCAGTACTCCATCAGTAGCGCGCAAAGGGGAGGTTGAGGTAGTAGGCACCTGATTCCCGCTCGAAAGGGGTGATCCTCCACAACGGGATCTCTCGATGAAGACCTAAGCCAATCGCCACACGCACGGCGATACCTGCCAAACGGGTCAACGAAGTCTCACATAGGCGCTATGCACATACCGCCATACGTTGCCCCAGCGTTGGGTCTGTCATCTTTTGCGTGAAACTGCTGAGGAGAGCAAAGGCTTGGACGAGAGTCAAACTCCCCGCCTCAAGGTGTTCGGTTGTGACGGCTGAGGTGGCGGCCCTGAGGTAGTGCAGTGGCATTCAGGTCGGCTGAAAAGGGCAGAAGGCCCGGAGACCGAGGACGGCATTTTGTAGAAGTCCCAGCTTGGATGGCACTCGGTCAGCTGTGAGGGCACAGAAAGCAGCCTGCTCACTGAGATGCCCTTGGCCGAGGAACGACCTGGCTCCATTGAGCTCGGAAGGTTGGCTCGTGGAGAAAAGGATATTGCGTATGGTAGTGACGAAAGTATGCGTCGATATTCATGGAGTCGTCCCGATTGGATGGAGTTTGATGGATTGGTTCGGTCGCAGGGAAATCGGTCCGCTCTTCCAGTGGTAGCGACATCCCCATGCATCCCGCACAAACTTGAATGATCCGAAGCAAGGTCGCCGTAGATGCAAAGCCTAATGATCTACTTAGCAGAGGGGGCGACGGAGCTTTATTGGAAACATACCTAGGTACCCCTCACCGTCCGGCTCGAGGGATAACGAAGCAGTCCCATCCTTGACAGGGCGGCCCTCGCTATCGTTCCACTCAAAGCCCTCGGCACATCGAGGCTGTTTCTCCAGCGCTTCGGTAGTGACTGATGCAGACGGCGTAACACTCTCGAGTCGATCATTGGGCGATGCCAGAGACCTGACTCGAGCGTGTCTCCCCGGCGCCGGAGTTGCGTTCCGTCCTGTGAGCCTGAGGATCTGGGAAGAAGTGCAGATCGAGTAAGGATTGTGGGTCGCAAAGCTGTGCGATCGATCGTTACTACCGCGCCAAGTGGATGTAGTCGATCCAGTCTGTTAGACTCAAATCCGGCACATGCGTCTCGAGCAGTCTCAAAAGGTATCCGACCTGAGATTCGAGCTCCTTTACGTATCTAGGGTACCAGGATCAGATTGAATACCTCTATAATAAGTATACGGATCATGATGCTCACTGCTTGACCTTCGTAGCTTCCGGGGACGTGCATCGTTTCGACTGCTTGACGCAGATGTTGCAAGGCAAACGACGGTCACACTGGACGCAGATCTTTGAGGCTTATGTTCGGTTCGGAGCTAGCTCTCGTGTACTTACTCGACGTTTCCGACGACGACATTCGATGCACTGAAAGACGGATCGATCAATGGGTCCAATGAACTACGTGGATCGAGCACTCGGTGTACTTGGCGGGGTCCTGGGGTTGAGACTTAGGTCATCACCAACAAGGCTCGATGCCTGATGACACGTACCGGAGATCCCGTAACCTTTCGCCTGAACTGGAGGAATGGAGGACATCTCAAGTATTTTCCTGCGAGGTAATGGTAGTGCGCTGTTGAGGGCAAGTGAGCAGGTGAGAGATATACGAAATGAGTACGTCACATCAGCGGACTCTCGGTTGCTTGTCATCACTCTCGGGCTCCATTCAACGGTCATCACTTCATGTCTTGGATACTACAAATGGGAGCGTTCACTCGTAGCGGGCCACATGTCAGTTCGCGCTCTCTCGCTCTCCCTCTCACTCGCTCTACATCTCATCACCCAACGCTATTTCACCGAGGATGTGTCACCTCCCCATCAGAATTCACTTTCACCGACCTCCCAGCTTCACTCTCCCTCAAAGGTAGGACAGCCATCGTGACGGGCTCCTCATCCGGTCTCGGTCGAGCCACTGCCCTCCGTCTCGCCCGTCTCGGCGCAACTATCCTATGCTGCGACATCTCTCCTCAAACCCGCGCCGCTCGAGAACGGCCCTCCCACTCTCAGTCCATCCCAGCATCTGACACGCCTACACACGAGCTCATCACGAAAAACGGCGGGACCGGTCACTTCCACGAACTCGACGTCTCCTCCCTTCCCGCATTCCAAGATGCCGTCCGATTCGCAGTCAACAAAGTCTCCCCCCGGAAGAGGTTGGACATCATCGTGAACAATGCCGGCATACCCGGTCTGACAACGGGTAACATGAACGAGGGGATCCACACCGAGCCTGCCGACTTTGCAGAGAAGATCATCGAGGTGAACCTGATGGGGACCTGGAATGGGACAAAAGCTGCCGTCACGCAGATGTTGGAGCAAGAGGTGGAGCTCTTTCCGGGAGACTCGGATATCTGCTCGGAGCTGGGGGACGTGCCGCTGCCTGATGGACAGGGTGGGCTGGTCGATCCGAGGACATGCAGAGGCAGTAGGGGGACGATTGTGAATATGGGGAGCATACACGGGATGGTATGCGGACCTTGCGAGCGTACGTCCCTTCGCTCGCTCACTTGTGAAGTGGAGTATTGAAAGGACTGGGGACAGCTGCGTATAGCGCCTCGAAAGGAGGAGTCATCAATCTCACCCGGACCGTCGCGGCAGACTACGCCAAACATCGCATAAACTGCAATGCCATCTGTCCAGGCTGTGAGTCAACCCTGTACAACACTCTCAACCCTGGACTGACATGTGCAGACATCTCGGCGATCATGGGCGGACAGAGCCTCCCGACCGAGCTGCTGTCCCGGCGGATCACACCGTGGCCGCACGGTGGGGATGCGAGGGATATAGCCAACACGATTATCTACCTTGTCAGGGACGCGCCGTGGACTACGGGGGCGATATTGGCTGTCGATGGGGGGACGACAGCCATGTGACCTGGCGACAAACAAACTCTGTAGAATCCGTCATGATCATAAGACACGATGTCTTTTCAAGATATGCTGTAACGTCAGGTTCGAAGCTTAACCGATTTTGCCGGTGATAGAGAAATCGGTTCTTTTGATTCTGGCCAAAATAAAAAACCGTATAGTCATCAAGGTATTGAACATTGACTCCGATTCTCTCTTGAGCCGGTCACGACATCGTCAGGCGAACGCCCGACGAGTGGCGAGAGCGCCCTTCCGCAAGCAGCTAGATCAAATCAAGCATGATCCAGTGCAGTTGGTCCGCCAATTGCGGAGCTGGATTTCATGAGTTACATCGTACTCCCCAAACCCGTCGTAGTATCCCGCCTATATCGAGACTGGCAGAGGCTTCGCAGCGGCAAAAGATCGTTTCCGGGCTTCTCAACTGATCGAGATCCTGAAACTGCTACCATACTGGGCACAGATACTGTCATCGTCGAGCATTGCGAGTCTTGTCATATGTCCTCGTGGTCGGAATCGTGAGTCCTCAAATCGTGCTCTCCGCCTCTACCTTGCACCAAGCCATCAGTCCATAGCGTCCAGAAACCCCTGAATACTCACCGGAACCTCCTTACCAATATTGCTTGATATCCAAATTCTTCACACCGCCTCATGAGATCTTTTTCTTCCCCGCCGCACCCTGCACCTCGGCCACTGGGTAGCTGAGGAATCTGCGCCGCATACTCTGCCAGTGGGTGTACATGTATAGTGAGATCGGGAAGAGGGCGAGGAAGAGGGCGATTGAGATGTAGTTGACTTGTTCGGGCGAGAGGATGTCTTGCTCGTGTTGACCGCCGGCCATCTTTTACGATGGTAAAAGACCGGTCGGTGGAGATATTTATCGATGCACAGGCTGGAAATAAACAGCTGGATGTGTGAGTGTGGGAATGATAGGGCAAGAACACTTGCTCTTCCCATGAACACTTTGGCCGGCAAGCCCCGATCAGCTTACGAGGAGTGCCGAATAGGTTTACATTTGGGTCGAGGTGGTCGCTGCGAAATCCTTGAATGTACTCACCATCGCTCCAGTAGACTTTATACATCGCATCGCTCACTAGGACTTCGCAGCTAGGCATTCGAAGCTGTCCCGACCAAGGCGGTCGTCAGCGTAGGACCCGCTCTTTCATTAGAATAAAAGGATTCCCGACTTCGTCCGGCGTTGCCACCTATCTCAGATTTGATCGAAGTCTATCGTCACCACCCAATCTACGGGCTATTCTTGCCCAGACCAATCCTGCGATGTCGATAGCCTCGCCAGTCACCCGACATCTCGCTCGCCTTCGTCTTTCGTCCTATCTCTTCCGGTCGTCCTTCCCGTGCTCGGCCTCCACTTCCCGTCTGCCCGCCCGTCGCCTTACCTCGCATCTCGCCCAACCTTCGTCCGAGCCCTCCGGCTTCGAAGGTGTCCCCGCCGCAGTCTACGTCGAGCCCGTCGAAGGCAAGGGCAAGTCAAAAGCGCTCGATCCGACCTCTTCTGCTCCTCGTCCACGATCAATCAAATCCATGAAAAGCGCCATCTCAATGGTACGCCTTTCTCGCGCCTCCTACCTCCTCCTTCACGTCTGCCTCGTACTGACATTTCTCAGACTCCCGCAGCACTAGATCGCCTCCGATCCCTAGTCTCCTCCCCCACCGAACCCAAACTCCTTCGAATCGGCGTGAAGTCCCGCGGGTGCGCAGGGATGGCCTATCACCTCGATTACGTCCCGCCTCCCGGCGGACGGTTTGACGAGGTGGTCGAGCAGGATGGGGTGAGGGTGTTGATTGATTCCAAGGCGCTGTTTAGTATTATTGGGAGTCGGATGGATTGGAGGGATAATCGGTTAAGCGCGGGGTTCGTTTTTGATAAGTGAGTGGGACTGGCTTAAGGGCGAGGAGAGTGCTGATGCCGTGGGGGCGTAGTCCGAATGTGGTGGATACTTGTGGTTGTGGAGAGAGCTGTAAGTCGAACCTGCGATTGACATGGGGGTATGCTGACTCGAATGGATCCCAGTCAATATCCGATAGACAGCGTAGCATTTTCCGCATGTATCCTTTCCGCTTACTTGCACATCATCAGCTCAAATGTGACCCGATCCACGGGTCATCGCCAACCTTCCCCAATCTCGATGATTCTCGTAGCCTGGAGCAAGCCCTTGCCCGGACAAGGACAATGACATCAAAGATGTTCAAACAAGCATTAAACCACTGGTCATTAGGTTTGTAACTATTTGTCACACCGTCATTCCTGCTCGGGCAGCTCTTCCGGGAACCATCCCCACCTCGTCAGATCAACCCTCTCCCCGCCCGCACCGCCCAGAGTCTCCACCTCAACCCCCTCCTGCTCCAGCCTATCTCTCTGTCTCGCCACGCCTTGTCCCTGATCCCCTCTGGGCGAGATGATACCTTTCGACGATATCACCCTCTTCTGCTCCATTAGCTTCGTAGTCTAGTGAGACGGATGGGCTACGGACCTGCCATGGGATGTCGGTGCCTGCTGAAAGCATCTTGAGCGCGTTGCCGACGTGTCTAGAAGATTCCAGCGATCATCTCCACGAATCCCGCAGTAATCCTTGAAATTGCTCACCGAGAGTAAGCGGGGTATCCTGCGAGCTTGGCTATGTGGCCTGTTGGATGTATGAGCCCAAAGCTCGCTTGTGAGTGAATGAACAGCGCTGTTCGACGAGTGATGGCTGTCATCGGTTTGGGAGAGGTGGGACTCGCCATAGCTCGTCACCCTTCCGTATGGTATCATCCGCGTGATCTCATACGCCTTGGCCGTAAGATCTGCTATATCCCCCATCACGCCATGCTGCGAGTCTTGCCTTACTTTGGAAATCGCTCGCCGTTGGGATTTCGGTCTAGAGGACGATCACGTGACCAGAAATAATCGACATTTCAAAGCTTTGTCATCGAGCCGATCTTTGTCTACTAATCTTCACCACCGGTGACAAATCTTCCTCAATCTCACTAGCTGGCCTATGTCCTCAAGCTAGACCTTCAGATCACTCCACAACATAGCGATATGTTCGGCCCCACTCTTCGCCCCGCCCTCCGACCCCTCACCCGGGTAGCTCGCCAATTCTCCACCGAGCCCCTCCGCCCCTCCAGCTCTCGCGGCACCCGAACAGCAGCGATCACCTCCCTCACACTCCTGGTCGGTGGTGTTGCTTACTCCGCCAGCTCACGAACACTGCGGGCGGACTCGAGATTTAGGGAGAGCGTGTTGGACCAACCGAGTTTGAAGGAGAATATCCATCCACGACCAGGTTGGTTCACCCCTACCCTATATCGTACCTGTGATTGGGTAGCTGATGAACGGATAGGAGCGGCAGAAGGGAAAGCCTTGGTCGAGGAGAAGCAGCATGAGGCGGAATCGAGTCAACAGGGCGCATTCAACGAGGAGACGGGCGAGATCAATTGGGATTGTCCCGTACGCCGCCCTCCTTCACACCTCCTCCACCTGAGTCTGAGCTGGATACCGACTGATTGAAATGTAGTGCTTGGGAGGAATGGCCGACGGACCCTGTGGAGAACAATTCAAAGCGGCCTTCTCATGCTTTGTGTTTAGCGAGGCGGAGCCCAAGGGGATGGACTGTGTGGATCGGTTCAAGGGTATGCAGGATTGTTTTAGGGAGCATCCGGATGTCTATGGCGAGGGTACGTCGCTCCCTCCTCTCCTCTTCTCCTCCTTTGACCAACCAACCATGCCCCAGACTGATGGGATCAGTAGAGATTGATGACGACGAGGAAGAGGGCGATAGCCAGATCGAGGGGATCGTCTCTTCGAATTCGTCAAACGACGGAGTGCCGGCGACACCGAATAAGAACCCGCCCAAGAACTCGCCTACACTGGGTGCCCACCAGGATAATGCCATGACGAAGAGTGAGCCGGGTCCACCGCGTAGTAGTATTTCCCGTGAGACTCAATGTTTTGTCGATCCAGACGCTTCGACTTTACACTAGACGAGGGATGCGGAGCGACACAAACCCATACCGACGAGGAGGAATAATCATATGGAGGAGCGAAAAATGGAGGACGTCGACATAGCATCGGCATGCACTCAACTCATCATGTACAACTGTCGAAATCATGTCGTAAGATCGTTTCGATCACCTCGCCTTCATGTCGCTTGACCGAAGTTCCACCGCCAATCATCCACGTCTTCCAGCGACACCGCATTCCCCAATCGATAACCCTTCTTTCCCTCTTCATAGCTACAGATCTTCCGTTCCCCGCTCGTAGTGATACATTTGCCATCCCTGAGGCACAGCGAAACCCGGTACGACTTCACTGCACTGTTCGATCCCGAGCAAGCCGCCGTCGTCACCTGTCTCATCAGGTTTGCGCTTTCAATGCCCAGACTAGCTCACCGTGTGCTGCTCGTCACCCTTGAAGTCGGTGACCCCATGGATGGCCCAAATCTCCAAATCCGCCTCGTCCGAATCATCGTGTACGTAGTCCATTATCCTGTCATTATCGTTCGTACCATTGCTCTCGTGAGTCGATCGCCCCTGCCATGGCCGAGCACAGATCTGCTCGACTTGGACGAGCGAGATCCCGCGTGCCTCGGCGTAGGCGATAGCGGGACTGGAGAAGTAGAAGGAGAAGGACGAGGTCTCTTTCGAGAGGGAGCCTGTGATACACTGCGAGGGTTCTATGAGCTTAGACTCCTCACGTGATCGCAGTAGCGCACGTCTGGTGGACCACCGAAATACCGATTCGGTCCCGGAGGGGCGTCAACGAGCTGTACCCGTCAGCGCTCGTCCGAATGGGATAAGAGGAGGACAACCCACCTGGCAGATCCCAACCAGCCTATGCCACCAACAATCATTCTCTCCCTTGTTCCCCCACTTCCCCCGAAAATTCAGCCACGATTCCTCTCCTGTGTGCCAGATCTTCCGCCGTCGTTCTGGACCACTCCAATACTGTGCTGGCACGACGTGTCCTATAGTGTCCCAGACCGCTCCCTCGTCATCCGTTACATCGATCAGCTTGAAGGCATTCAATACCTGAGGATTGTCAGCGTTGCGTGAATACACGAGGAAGAGCGTACATGGGCATACACGTGATCTCCTGGCGAGGGCCAGAGACCGTGACTCCCCGCGGCAGAAAAGGCGATGGGTCGACCATCGATTTGAGGCACATCCTCCCATCGAATCGTCCTGTGTATAGGTCAATAATGTACAAGCAGCCCAGGCCGGGACGCACCCAGCACTGAATACTCCGCCGGTATGCGAATCTACCCGATCATCAGGCAAAATTCCGACCAGGACTCAAAAGACTCACGATAGTCCGCAGAAACAGCAGTGCCATTGATTACGCGCAAGCGCACATGCTCATCGCCATCAGCATCTGGCTCGTTGCAGCTTGTTTCGACGGCCTCACCTCCCAGTCCGAAACATCTGGGATTCATCAGCATGATAGCTGCGAAAATCTGCAAATGACCCACGATTCCCCAGGTTCCCAAACGCCCCGATCAGCTTTCCGAGATTGAAGGGGTAATATCTAGCCTCTGTCAGTCCCCTCCTCACCCATCAACTCACGTCCAATACCATAGATCCTGTCCTCTGGCATCAGCTCGACTCGCCTCAGAAGCTAAGAGTGACGCACGACGACGCCTCTTCCCTGATCGACCCAGAACCCATAAATCGGCTCCTTAATCACCCCTCTCCCATCTGCCCTCCGCTTCATTCCCCCCTCCTGTCCTGCCGGACCGAAGAGGTATTCCGCTTCCGGATCAAGGAGGAAAGGCTGGGGGTTATGGGGTTCGGAAATGGAGAGGTACTGTCCGTTGCCTGACATCGGTATCTGGTCCAGTAGAGGGGGAGTGAGGATGGTATGATTCTGCGAGGAGCATTCTCTGAGTGTGAAGGGTTTAGATATTGAGCACGTACTGCTGGGACATGCCGACCGTCCTTGTCCTCGAGCTACATAGCTTCCTCAGATAGGCTCGGATTCAAGGAGGGAGGCACCCACAAAGTCGATGTGCGGGAGCATGTAGTCTATTGAGCTGGGATAGTAATCCTCCTCAATCCTGCGAAAGACGGCTTCATCAGCTGATCACCCAAAAGTTCTTGGGCTAGAAGCTTGCGAGAGCTTGACGATAGGTGCGAACCGGTCGAGGAGGGACTCCACCTCCTGGACCCGGCTTCCGTCGACTTCTGCATGCTGTAAAGGAGGTGTATGGTATGGCGCCTGGCCACCAGGCAGGGGATGGAGAGGGGTGGCGACAGCCCATGGGAGGACAATGGCGAGGAGGATGGTGATGGTAAAGATCTGCGTTTATCAGGCGAACCTTGTCGATGCGGACACAGCTGACAACGTACCCTGATGATCATGCTTCGATATTGATCATAGGATATGAATCATAGGATGACAGCACGACTAAAAGTGGGTCCCTTTGTTCTCGACCAGGCACCCATCAACGGAAGCCGCAACCCGCCGTTGTTAAATTGAGAGGGGTCCTAGAAAGGAGCGGGACAGATTGTGAATAGGATCGAACACAAGAGCTCTTCGCTTGACGGAATACCTTTAATAGGGCGGATGCGAGATAACGGCGCATGAATCTCGGCTCAAGTAGGCACCCGGGGCCAGCTGCCTCGAAGTCTAATCGTCGCGTTTGTGGCGGTTCCTCCCATTCAAGTGGTTTAGTCGGTATCATAGAAGCCGTAGACCCGAAGCTTCAGGCTTGGGTGCCGCCCTTACGATAATAGTACGATGAACGCAACCGAAGGACCAAAGCTATCGGGTCATCCTCCCAGAGATGCATATCTGGCTCTCATCGGTTATACCGCCAACGCGAAATGCGCGTCATATGACTACACGCTGTTCCCAGGAAGTTCAAACGGACAAGCGACATCACTGATTTGCGTCGATGTTTCGGGATGAGTGACGAGACCAATGATGGACATCCGGACGACCAAGCGGAATTTGAGATCGCGTATACAGGTCAGCTTGCCTATATTTGAAGTGAAAGGAGCGCCTACCGGGTCGAATCGTGCCGGGCCAAAGGTGTCCGCATGCATCATACATATCAAACCCTGATCATCAATTCCATCAGTAGGGTACTACCAAAAGGAGCTGACTGACACGTGGTATCGGTGGCGTTTACGGCGCTGTAGGAGAACTCGATCGGCACAACGACCGGGACATTCTGCTTCCTCGCGACCACAAGATTTCCGTAGTTACCCGTGGCGATCGCCTTGTCCGTGTCGAGGTCGTATAATGTCGCTTCGAAGTTCGAGAAATGCACAGGAAGGTACGACTTAGTCACGTCGGCTGAAGGTGAACGTCAGAGGACTCTACAAACAATCACGCAGCAGTCGGGTCGCGGCAAAGGGTACAAGTAGACTGACCGAGCAAGTTGAGGTTGCCAGTGAAGGAGAAGTTGGTCGGTGTCCTGCTAAATGCAATCGTGGAATTGTCGACATTAAACGGCGAAGGCTGGTAGAAGCTGAAGCTCGGCGCTCGCGGGATCAAGAAGTATAGCATAATCGCTAGGCTGCCTCGCCAAGTCAGCTTTGTTCACTCACGATCCTCGCGCGAGTTTCAAATCATGCGACTCGAAACTGCAAATGAAATGGTTGAGCCGTGACTCACCCTACGATGACAGCGAAAAGCACAAACACCAACAACCGCCTTGTCAACCACTGTACCCCGCACGTCCCCCTTTGATCACGCGTCCACTCCTTCCACGCGCGTCCGCGCTCCTCCTGACGGACTTCTGATTGGCCGCGACGAGATTGCTGATGCAGCTCGGCTTTCTTCCAACTTGGAGACAGTGAGCGCGACACGCCAACGGCTAGCTCGTACAGCTAAGCTGGATGTTGCACTTACTCTGGACCGAGGACAGGGATTGACACCAGCTCTTCACGTGATGCCTCAAGCTTCGGACCGATTGAATGGCTGGAGGGAGCGATATGATTCTGTATTGGTCGATAGCTGAGATAAATTCAGCTGAGTTACACGCGTAGTGATCAGCAGGCATCTAGAAGCCTGCCATTTATTTCGAGATTGGACCCACCTCATACCATCTCGCTTCCCATCCGGTGAGCCATGCAGGTCGTTCCACCTCAGACCTTCCCTAATAAAGTCGGATCTGACGTCGAACGCTTCGTCCCGGTCTTGGCGCTGACCGTGATATAGAGGCTTTTGGTTATCGGAGCACGAGTTGTATGGCCTCGCGAAAGTCTGGCGCGACGACGTAGAGTATATGTGGTCAGTGGAAGGCCGATATGACATATTTATGGAGATGAATGCCGCTTATTCGCCTATGAAGTCCTGATCTGAATGTCTGCGTTGGGGTCAAAGTGGAAGAGGTGATTGGAGCGAAAGAAAAGACGCGCCACTCCTGTTGGTGTTGATGGAGGATGACGACTGTGATGGGAGACGTCCCTGTCCACCAGGAGAAAGTGGGATATCCAGTGTAATGGAGGAAAGCCAAACGTGAATCATCGGGGAAGCTGCGCTGAAATCGCGGAAGCTGAAACCGCTCGCCCTGTTTCACCTTCCGGTAAACCCAAATAAGGATATCCTGAGGCTGAGACGTCTTATTAAGTTCGTGTTGGATGCATACGACTTACAAAACACCCTCCCCGCCATAGCTTATAGCTTGTCCACCATGCCACCTAGACGCGTCATTCCAGCAAGCCCAGCAAGCCCTTGCAACACTCTACGTCTTGAACATCTGGGTACCACGGTCCCCAACTTCCGCATTTGACGTCACCGCTGGCACCATGGTATCGCCTTACTCTGACAGACCCGTGTGTCTCTTCCTCTATTCACGCCGTGTATTGTCTTTCGCAAGAGCACGTGATCTGGACAAAGGGTTCATGAAACATGTCCCTGCACGCCACGCCCTGTTGTCAGGATAAGGCGATCTCGTCTTCCGGTCACGTGACCGCCTGCGCAGTCCCGCTGCCGCTAGTTTGATGTTTCATACTTTCCTCCTTATGCATTTCGTCGATATTTAACAAGTAGATCCGCAATGTTGTCTGCTGAGGGGACATGAGAAAGACTGATCGTATTGTCTTCGACTCGCTCGCGGAGGAAACGATGGCGAAGTCCAATGTGTTTGGATCGTTCGTGATGGACCGGATTTTTGGAGAGCGCAATGGTACCAGCGTTGTCGTTCATGATGGGGAAAGGTTTGTTGCCAA
>JAABUH010003038.1_pt1 | contig 15071 bp, 19 predicted proteins | sample 5559121 | NCBI WGS metagenome assembly JAABUH01 (sample SAMN10711871, study PRJNA513364) | rock metagenome | isolation source: Antarctica rocks | place: Antarctica: Victoria Land, Battleship Promontory nord | collected 2015-12-28
GATCAGGGTGCGTGCCTGCAGAGGGACCTCGACAGGCCTTTGCATGGGCACAGGGGTTTACAGTGTAAGGGCAGCGCGCGCCAAGCAAGAAGCGCTCAGCAGGCAGTGCGTCTAATCAGGCAAGCACGCGGGGCGTGGGGGGATGTCGGGGGCATGGCCACCGCTGAGCCGGTGGCTGCCGCATGCCGCGGCAGCCGCGCCGCCCCCCAGGCTCCGCAGCTTGAGGTCGATCTAGGAAACTCAAGCATGAGGGGTAGGCTGGTGGCATACATTGCCCTTCACTGTACCTGGCGCGCGGGTCTGCGCAGCCGGCAGGTGTGCGGGTGCTCTGCTGGTCCCCAGGCCCACTGCGCCGCTCTAGCGCTGCCGAAGAGGCCGTTGAAGGGGAGGCTCCTTCGCCCCCTGCAATCCTGTGCCGAGGAGTGGCACTGCAGACTGGCCCTGCTGCTCCGCGCTGCGCATACTCGTTATCGGTTGTACAGTCGGGGGTAGAACAGTCGCTATAAGCGGGAGCAGGTCCTTTGGTCTGGAGGACCGCAGACGCTTGTAAAATCAGTCCATATAAGCAGCAGCCCTCGCATGCAGCCCCCTCATTGCTGCTCTGTACGAGAAGCACTGCGCATGCCAGGGACAAAATCGGTTCTTGACACCGCAAAAGCAGGAGCAGGGGCGACATGTGAGCAAACCGCCCAGCCTGCTTGCGCTTGGCGCAGTAACGCCGCTGATGCAAAGCGGTCTCTATGCATGAGATGCGCTCTTGCTGCGGCAGCAACGGCCTTGCCTTTCGTCGCCTGACCAGGGGGTAAGGCCTGTGCAAGACTCAGGTTGCCAGCGTCACCATGCGCATGCTTCGTCCATGCTGTGCCCTATGCATTCAAAGCGGGTAACCGGCCACAAGGGACCGCCAGATGCCTCGGCATTCAAGCTGCCAGAAAGAGTTGCGACCCTCCGGGCCGGCTCCGCGAGTGCGACAGGTGGAGGACAAGGCGTCTAGCCGTCCCCTTGGAGGCCTTGACTTCACTCTCCAAGAAGAACACGTATGATAGCTTTGAGGCGTGACGGCTGGGGCGCCCTGGCCGCCTTCCTGCATCGCCACCTCGCGCGCGCGGCCGGCGCGGCGGCGCCGCCCTGCCGGCGCCACAGGCGGCGCTGTCGGCGCACGCGGGCGGCGCGCACGCGCGGGGCCAGCTCCTTGCCGTGCGCTCCACTGCCAACGTACACGGGGTCAGAATTGTACCCCGGGGTTAGGACGCGCCCGAGGTCAGAGTGTACCTGGGGTCAGAGATATACTCGGGGTCAGGGTTGTCCGGCGTGGTGCTTGGCGGGTGGGGCCGCGGGTGGAGCCAATGCGCACCCACCGGCCCCGCCTGAACGTGGATGTAGCCTGCTGATGTCAAAGCCACCACCTGCACAGCTGGCACAACGCGCGACGGCACGCACACAGACCACGAGGAGACCTGGCCTGCCAGAGTCACAGAAGCTGCCAGACTGCAGCGGCACAGTAAGTCGGGCTTGTCAGTGCGAGCGCAGTAGGAACGGCTCCGAGCGCGCGCGCCCTTGGGCGCACACAGGCGTGGTCGGCCCTGCGTCAGCCAGCTGGGGCTGCGACGGGGTATCAAGGTGGGTCACAATGACAGGCCCTGTAACTGGCAGTGAGATGAAGGCGGTGAGGGTGCACGCATGCCAGTCCGGTGTATAACACGATAGGCGGAGTTGCAGGCAAGGCATGCAGGCAAGCACTTCAGGATAGCCGGTCTCACATGCGAGCACTCGCGTCATAGGCATCATATCAGCGCACGCAAGTGCAAAGTATTGTATTGTAGATTCGTCACACCACACACTCCGCACTTTCACAACACATGCATTGGCAATGCAACCTTCAGCCACCAACAGCAACAGTCAGACAAGTGCACGGCAAGTGCACAGCTGCAAAGACGTGTTTCTGGCAGCAGGCTGCAGGCTGTGATGCGCGCAACGCCTGCAGGTCAGTCAGCTGCCACGCCGCTTGTGAACATCATACCTGATGAAACAAGGAGGCCCATCATGGCCAGGTCCTTTGCAGACACATCATCCCCAGGGATGGTGGAGTGCGCGGCCGCAGGGCTGATGCCATGATCATCAGACTTCGTCTCCTTGTCCTTCAGAGACAGAGGCATGACATTCATGTGGGACATGCACAAGCATGCCGCCTGCGCATCGTGCAAGTTGAACTCTGATTCGGGGAAGATGTGGCCCCATGCCCACGTCTCCCCATAGTCCTTCCACGACAGGCCCTTGTCGTCCAGCATGCGCGCCGTGCGCGCGCGCAGCCTGTCCTCTGTGCAGCCAAGCATGACCATAATCTGGTCTCGCGTCACTGGTATGTTGTGGTTGGCGAAGATCGCCTTGTTGAGACTCACCAGCTCTGACACGGGATCCATGGCACCGGCGACGCGTGCGGGTGGTGGTGCGGGCTGCGGCGCAGGCCCCTCCACGACAGCTGCGCGCGGCGCAGCCTTGGACGTGGCAGCCTGCGAGCGCACCTATGGTCAGCAAACGCCCGTTCGCTAGAGAAAACGTGGCATAGAGAGCTACGGCGCCGCTCACCTGTTCCTGCTGATGCGCTCAGCGTTTGCTGATGACGTGAGGCGTTGCTTGCGGACCTCGCACGCGTGCCACGTCTCAAGGCAGCTGCGACAGGGCCATCAGGCCTCAAAGCTGGTGGCTTTCGTTCTTTGGAGGAGTGAATTCCAAGCCTTGCTGGCGGAGGGTCCTAGGCGCTGAGAGCTGGGACCCTACCCTGGTTACTGTGGAACACCGTTTTGCAACATGCGCTTTTTTTCGGTAGAGCATTGCAAAAGACCCAACGCTGAAGCTACATATATGCGGTTAGCTAGGCGGCCCGTGCTCGCGCGCCAGGCCGCTCGTGCTTGTGCGCCTATCGAGGCCCGATTGTCTGTCCACGCTCCTGAGATACCTGACTCCGCAAGCGAAGCTGTGCAACCACAGCAGCTGACTGGGAGTAGTATTGAGGTGAGGCTGCAGGGTGGCACTGACATCTGTCAAGCACGCCTTCGCTTAGCATTTGAGCAGTTGCTTTCCGCCGCCGCGGCACACTGCTCGACTGAGCCTGGCAGCGTAGATCAGCCATCACATGCGCGCCAGGCGCTTGTCGTTCATATTACAGCCCCATCATTGCTTGATTGCAGCGAAACTGACCGCCCAGCACCAAGGAACCACCATGGCACATGCTAGCACCCAGACATGCGCTGCATGACGCCTCCGCCGCGCACAAATCCCAACATGCAGACCTGCCATGGTTGGTCCCAAACATCTGATAGCCGCGGGGTAGATCTACTATAATGCCTCCTGCACCCACCACTTCAGCATCAACCTGCGCATGTAATAGCTATCGTGTGCATGAAATTAGCAATGCAACCCTCTCGTCAGCACCAGGCATCACAGGGCACATGCATCAAATTCAGTATTCGTGGCCCGCTAATACCAGGCGCCAAGCAAGTCAAAATTGCAAACATCCATAGCATGGTGCTGCTCTGCGGTCACATCTGCACGCACGCACAAGGATGCAAGCACGTTGCTAGACAGCTACTCTTCTGCAGGACAGATCAAGAACTCAACAAGCGCGAAGGGGGACCGGGCCCGCAGCACGGCAAGTGCCGTGGGGCCGTGGGAAGCAGGCCGCAGTCAGGGCCATGTCAGTCAGAGCTGGCGCATCGGGATCAAATAGCGACGGTCGGCTTGAACTTAGCTGGGTTGGAGAGGAGACAAGCTTGCAAGTTAGTGGGAGCGACACACCAGCAGCAGCGGGACTACCCTGAGCAGCACAATGGCGCCGAGCGGGCTCCCCCGCAGCAAACAACCTGCACTGGCCTACGCATGAGCCTTTCTTCCATGGCTCAGATTTGTAGCTAGCTCTCAGCACCTGCCCGTCCCATGTGGGATCTTGGGTGTGCAACCTAGTTCTTAGGGGTGAGGTGCAGCAGCCGCAGCAGCTCGCCCAGCTTGATGGCGCCAGCGCCCTGGGGCAGCGTGGTCGGGGCAGGCGTCGCCGACGGGCTGGGCGACGTGGTCGGCGCCGCGCTCGGAGACGTGCTCGGGGATGCGCTGGGCGTCCGCGTCGGGGTGGGCGTCGTGCTCGGCGCCGCGCTGGGCGTCGTGCTCGGCGCCGCGCTCGGCGTCGTGCTCGGCGCCGCGCTCGGCGTCGCGCTCGGCGAGCCGCTGGGCGTTGTGCTCGGCGACGCGCTCGGCGAGACGCTGGGCGTCTGCGACGGGAAGCCGGTCGGGGGCAGGGGCGTCGACGTCGGCGAGCCAGTAGGCGCAGTCGTCGGCGCAGCGCTGGGCGTCGCGCTGGGCGCCGTGCTGGGCGTCGTGCTGGGCGTCGCCGTCGGCGGCGGGACCTGTTGCACGCGCACAGAACCGCTTAGTCTGCAGTTCGCACAGCAAAGTCCAGCTCTGCATGCCTGGACGACGCAAGCAGAGGGGCTGGCGGTACTCTGGGTCCCGGCCGCATCACGTGGCTGAGTGCGCAGTGCGTCATCTCCTTCACATGAGGGCATGCACTGTAACAGGCGCTCGCGGCACAGCGCAAGCCGCATTCAGACTCATCATCATAGGCACCCTGCTCACGTTCTTTGCTTTGGAGGCAAGCACGTGAGGTATGCGCTAGACGAGGGCTTGCAGGACAGGAATACTGCAGAGCAGGCCTCGTGTGCACCGAGCAGGAACAGCGTGCAGTACTGTTGGCACAGTACTGTTGGCATGGTAGCTGTCGTGCGAGCTAGCATGCTGCCTTGAAGGTGCTGCTGTCCGCCCACTAGGCCCATAACTCGCTTACGGACATGCAAAGAGATCAGAAATGCAGAGCAAGTGGCGGAGGGCGGGGCGCACAGGCGGGTTGGGGACGGTCAGCGACTTGAAGACGCCAGCGTCGAAGCCCGGCACGGAGGCCGAGGCGGCCGCGTTGGTGTCCAGCAGCTGGAACAGCGGCCCGATGACCTGCGACGCAGCACCGCACATCCTCGGCAGCCGTGCGGTACTGGTGTGCATGACTGAGCATGAGGCGCACGGGCGGGTGACCTGCAGCCTGTGAGCGCAGATCGGGCCAGTAGCATGCAGGTGTGGAGGCACAAACAGGCGTGTAGCATTGTACACATGCGTCCAGGCCTTCAGACATCCGGCGTTTATGTAGGTATGTCCTGTGCGGGCCTCATTTGGATCAGCGTACCCATGTATGCCTGCTTGGGTGGGCTGGCAAGTGCCTGGCGTGCTGAGTATGGCCACTGGAATATGGGAGTGTGGCTGTTTTGGGCATTTGCTTATCGCAACAATGCCTAGGCCTATGGCAGAGCCCTGCCTCGTACATTCTTGACAGCACAATGGCAGGCGGGCGGCGCGCCGTGTCAAGGTAGAACTGGCCCTGGGTCGCGTTGGGCGAGATCGCGTTCAAGATTGTCGCGTTGCGCGCGACCGCGAAGAAGACGTCGAAGACCTGGTGCAGGGTCACCACGTTGTCCACTGCACACCGACAGGCCCAGGTCAGCGCCGCATGTCATGGGATTGCAGTCTGGGTAGGGGCGCCTAAGAGCCAGCTCAGCGCCCGCCCACTGCCTTGTTTCTGGTTTGCTGCCTCAAACACGACTTATTAAATGTTGCTGAGGAGTGCAGCACCACTAAACTCGCTCAAGCCCTGCAGCTCTGTTGCAGCATGGCATGCCTTTCCAAACAGGGTATGGCAGCCATGAGCCACTCACACGGGATTACTCACTGGTATAGCAGCCTGCCCTCCTGCACGTGTGCTGGCAGCGGGCGCTTGCCTCCCACAACAACGCATCAACACGCTTGCATGGCGCATGCTGTTCATCATGTGACAGACATTGAGATGCATGCTTTTGCAGCCTGGACATATCTCGAAAGTAGGGTCCCAGCATGGCGCGCCACAGCCTGCAGCGCTGCTGACAGGCAGCGTGTTGCTTTGCTCAGGACATCCAGACACCAAAGCCCCCACTTTGATTGGGCCGGCAGGCGCAGGGCGGCGCAGCTGTTGTAGGCGACACGCACGGCCTGAAACAGGGTTAGGTTCTGGGTTAGGTTTACTCTAACCAGCAGGCTGCGGGCATGCCTGCGCTGTTGTTGGCGACCAGCACGGCCTGGGACAGCTGCGCAATCAGCGCCGGCTGCGTGGAGATGTAGCCGGCGACCGGCGTGAGCAGCGTTGCGCCCAGGTCCGTGATGGACAGGCCCGGGTCCTGTCCAAGGGGTTTGCGCACGATGGTCAGGCCCTGCTTGGCGTGGAGTCATGGAAGGGAACATGCAGAGGGAGTAACTGTTCGCGTCTGCGGTCCGGCTCGCATGAGGTGATGCAGCACAGCTTTGCGCAGCGCTGTGAAGCACAAGGGAAGCAGAGGGGCAGGCATCAGTCAACCATGGGCTCAAGCCAGACAAGGTGTGTGCAGCGGTATGCATAGGAAGGTCATGTATGGCATCAGGGAAAAGCACATGACAGGGGCTGGATAGTCGCAAGACTCGGCGGCGCCGGCCAGCGGCGCACCTCATAGTACGGCGCGACGTACGTGGACTTGAAGCGCTGCAGGAAGGAGGTGCGGTTCGCGCTGCTGGGCTGCCAGCCGACCTGCGCCGCACCATGAGGCCACACATGAGCTCTGTGCATGTGAGGAGCGGACGCCCAGCGCATTTGACAGACATATGCTGAAGGTTGATAAAGTCACGGTTGGCAGTGAGTCGATACTTGACGCGACTGCGCATGCAGGCTGGAGCGGGCCCCGCACGGGCTTGGTGAGCGTGAAGTCGTCCAGCAGGCGCCCGGTCTCGCTGCTGTACGCCTGCGTGCCATGCTACACAGTCAGCCTAGGTCTCAGCTCGATGGTCCTGCTCCAGACGATGCCGAGCGGGGGCAGAGACCTCTGCGGCCAGGCTGCGCTGTCTGGCTCAGCCGCGCATCTGCCAGCAGGGGTGTGGAGACCAACCGCGCGGACTGCTAGGCACCGGTGGGGTATTTTACAAAGGTCAAATTCAGGCGCGCCTGCAGGTGGAACATCGTCGCGTTGATCACGCCCCGCACGTACCCGTGCTCCACGATGAGGCTCTCCGTGTACTGCGCGCGCAGCGATTGGGCGTGCTCTTCGCATGCCAGGATGTGTGTTTCACCATTGGCACATCATCGGCAGGAGGTGCAAACAGTACGGGGGAGCAGGGAGCTGCGGCACTGCTGGTGGACCCGTTGTTTTGGATGCCAGTGTACACCGGAACATGTCGAGACCATGTCTACACACAGCAGCAAAATTGCATACAATTAGATAAACTGCTGGTTGGGAGCCTGGGCGCACGTTGGACACAAACGGCCGCACAAACCAGCTCAGCGCGTAGCCGCCGTTGCCGAAGCATGTGTGGACCTGCAACGCAAGCCGTGAGGCGCATGACGGCCATGCCCCGCAAATTCTGGCTTGTTTGTGCAGACCTCACTCGCAGCTGCAAGGCCATGTCGGTCACACGGCAGAGTAGTGACATGAGAAAGTCATACAACGGATGAGCCAGGGCCGTACCGGGCCGTTGGCAGTGCCATCGGCAGCGTAGCCCAGGCAGGTCTTCTGGTACACCGGGCACGTGCGCTCTGCAAGCGCAGGCTGCCCGGTGAGCTTTGCAGCGTATTCTGCTGAACTGGCATGGTGCTGGTTGCAGACATAGTGGCAAGGCACGGCTCTGTCATGTTAGAGCCGAACTCAGTGTATTTTGCAGAGTTGGTGGTGTGAGGGACGAGTAGGGTGGACATGCAAGCAGGGCGCACCGAACACGTGGACGTGGCCCGACCAGGTCATGTCCACCTGCACGACAGCCGCTTTGCAGTCAGCATGCGGCGCATGCACCTCAGCATACATTCCTGCCACACCATCAGATTCTGGTCTACGCTCAGTCCCTGGTAAAAAACCGCATGCAATTGGGGCAGAAGCGGACGCGCCTGGTAAATGAAGAAGATCTGCTCCAGCGCCTGGCGGAGGTCCATCGCGACGCCCTGGTCAGACGTGTATGTGACGCCGTTCAGCGAGCTGGTGTAGATCGGCCTGCGCGGCCGACAGACCAATATGCATGAGCAATGCACATTGGATGAGATTGATATGTACCAGGGAGAAGGCAAGCAGGTCTGCTCTAACTGGCAACGGGGTCTGAGAGCATGTTAAGGTATCAGGACCCCCTTCCCACTCTAGGCCCTGGACAGGTCTCCTTCTGGACAGGTCTGCCACCTGCTGTGGGACTTGGAGCGCCCAGGCAGGGTGCAGGTAACAGGCAGCAGGCAGCGTCAACGTAAGGTCACCTGTGCATGCCGACGATGACCCACGGCCTGCACAGAGCCAGACGCATGGTGAGACCACATTCTGCATGTCTCTTGGAAGGCAGAGGCAAGGGAAGCAAATGCACACAGAGTTCTTGCGGGAGACAAAGCGGGAGGGGCCCTTACGTGATTGTCCGGTTGACGGTCTGCAGGTCGTTGACGATGAAGCTGCAACAGCACGCGCTGCCTTAGCCACACACGTATGGACACAACCATATGAATACAAGTGCTGTGCGGCGCTTGCGCAACGAGCAATGGAAACAGCTTCAGCTGCGGCGCTGTGGGGAGCTCACATCCACTGCGCGGACCCCGGGCTGAAGTCCTCCTCCGTGCTGATCTGCAGGAAGTGGACCTGCGCATGTTGTGAGCGGACTTCAGCAAAAAGGTTCGATCGGCATATGCCACGGGGCTGCTCTGCCAGTTACCACAGCACCCAATCTAGCCAATGAGATCAACACAGCAAAGTGCTCATTGGACATCATCTCCCACATGCATTGCATGTTTTGATATACATGGGGTACAGTAGTTACATTAGACCCACGACGAGGACACAATGATGAGGATGATGAGGTTGACATGAAGGGCAGACACAGATATATGGTGATAGTGAGGCCTGCGCACCGGCCCCTCGTTGAAGCTGTAGTACTGGCCCTGGACACCCGGCTTCTGTGCCCCGGCAGGAACTGGTCAGCATGCAGTGCCATGGACATCCCTGCCAGCACGCATGCGGCAGCGCTAGTCAGTGCAGAAGCACGAAAATCCCGAAGGGCGCGGGCCCAATGTCTGCACGCATGCAGCTGTGCAAGTGCCGGCAGGGCTGCAGAACATATCCGGTCTGTCGGTGTGTGAGTCGCAGGGTAGCACAGGACAGCGCTGAAAGAACTGGGCGGCAGGGGCGGAAACTTGGGCCTGCCTGGCCAGGAGGGGTGAGAGAGGGCGCAGGCGTCACAGGCATGTTCATCCGGCGCTGGTATGCAATGCCGCCCTCGCCACCTGCAGCGCATGGAAACCACATCAGGTATTTCAGGCTGAAGCATACATGCGTCCATGTTGAGCGAAGCTGAGGCAAGCAGAGCGTGGCGCACACCGCTGTCAACAGTCGTCTGCGAGTACGGCCAGTAGCGGTCCCCAGATGCGGGCCAGTCACGCTCATGGTTCCTGCGTGTCCGGACAGAAACCTGAGCACGTTGTCCTCTCCAGTATGGTGATGCAGCGCAAATGTATATACGGAGTGCGCAGCCAACAGCTGGTGGTGTGCAAGACATGCCAGGTGCATTGATGGTTTCAAGCACAGAAGGCGCATGTGGACATAAGGCTGCTGTGCAGCTCACCCTGGCAGCATCATGACCGGAATTCGCGTGAAGACGGGGAGGTACTGGTTGAAGAACGCGTCCCACTGCTGCACCGAACCTCTGCAGGGACATCATAACGGCATCACCACATCACGACATTCGGCTTGCTCTGTGCGGCACGCAGTGTTTCCATGGCCAGCATTCCCCTTGTAAAGCTTTAACCTTGCGCAGCAGCACACATAGATGCATGTCGTACAGCCTCGCAGGCAACACACAGCTTATCACGAGATGGGGCCTGCCGCGCATAGCTGATGTCGCCCTCATGGAATGAGATAGTCGGCTGGAAGGTCGCAATCTCATTCACCTGAGCGCGCGGCAATGGCTAATGCGCACATACCCTTGTTCACCAGGGGTGTGCGCAGGCCAAACCCCTTTGTATTCTTCAAAAATCAACGATTTCAAGTTATTTGGAAAATTTGCTCGCTTATCAAAGCAAAACAAAGGTGTGGCATGCGCACACCCCTAGGATCACGATGTCCTGATCCAACTAGTGCATGCAACATGGAATTGTTGCAGCTGAGGAACCTCTTCAGCCAGGGCGCTCACCAGGCGCGGGATCAGGGGCACCGAGCCATACTGCGACGCCTGTAACACAGCACAGGCTTTAGTGGCAGCTGATGCGGGCACCACATCAGCTGTTGGACAGGCAATGCCTGCACAGCAAGCGCAGAATTAATATGCCAGATATGTCTCTGAATGACTTACATGTGGCTGCCGAGGGCAAATGCACCCTTGCCGTTTGTATAGCACCAATGCAGAACCTCCTCTACGGCTCAATTGTGACCGCACACGGGCCGCGACATGCAGATGCATTATGCACAGCAGAGAGGTTGCGCGTCCACAGGACGGTGCGAAGGGCCAGCAAGCACCTGCTGGATCGTGAGCACATCCACGGCCGCGTAGAAGATCCCGGTTCCGGTGCCAGCCGGCTCCGTGTCGATCTTGTCATAGTCGTCAAAGTAGTCGTACTCGAGCGTGTCGTCTGCGCAGCGACACAGCCTCTTCAAGACACAACCTATGTGCGCCATGCAGATGTGCATGGAAAAGCGCAAGCATGCACAAATCGCTGCCGCATGGTCCATGCATGCCGCACCATGCCCCTGCATCAGCACAGAGAGGCACAAGCCCACAGAGCAGCTGACATCACAGCATGCATGCAGCATCTCAGCCAGAAAGATGTACCGCTCTGCCGGTGCGCTAGCTTGCACGCATGCTCCAAAGCCGTCCTGCCTCTGTGACCCTCGTATCAAGTACAAGTACAGAGCTTATTGCGCAAGTGCCCGAGGCTGAGCGTGCCATTGAGCGCCTGCCCCGAGTCCGCCCATGCGATGAAGCGCAGCGTGGACGCAGCTCCGACCGCCGGCGGCGTCGTGAAGCTGCTCACCGCGCTGAAGCCAGTCGCAGGGTCGCCGAACCTGCACGTCCCATGTAGCGCATTTTCTGCCTTTGACCTACACCATGTGGCCATGAGAAACCCAAAGGCATCTGCCATGTTGTGCACTCATGCGTCGTGTATCTATGCATCGGCCAAGCGCTTGCACTACACCGGCGCGACGCAAGCGGGCACTGCAGGCACGGAAAGCACAGCTGTGTTTCAATATGGGCTGAGATCCTTGTGCAGCTGTGGCCAGTCATGAATGTGGATGCAAGCCTCACAAAGAAGAAATGCAGGTAACGGGGTTGGCTGGGCAACAGCGCGATTGGCGCACTGGTAGAAGTACGTGGTCGAGGGCGTCAGGTTGGGGACGGTGACCGCGAAGAACTCCCCTGCAAGCGCATGCAGGCAAGGTCGTCGTGTCGCACAACAGGAGCTGCTTAGTTTTGCACGCCATGTCATGTCAGCTAGTAGCAACCCGCGCAACGCAGGTCACTCAGCTGCTGCATGCTGCAAGCAACGACGCATTCTGCAGGCACTCACGGTCTGCGCACTGCATGCACGCACGGTCCGCGCTGCATGCACTCACTCCTGCATGCACTCACGGTCTGCGCTAAAGCTCGACGCATTTCAGGAACATGCATGTCCTGCCACCGCTCTGCCCCCCAGGCTGCGCGCCCGGGAAGAAGTAGCCGTACGAGTTGGCGCGGGGCCCCAGCATGTCGGCGCGGGTGTACGTCTGGATGCTGGTCTTGACCCCGGCAGAGGCATTCGTGTAGGTCTGGGTCAGCGCCGTCGCGGACGCGCCGAGGCGCACCGTCGGCGTGACCTGCGTCGCGGGGCCGGACGTCCACTGGAACACGACCTCCCTGCAGCGCCGCGCGGCCCCCGGTTGAGGCCGTCAGCTGCTTGCATCGGAGGGCGGCGGTGGCAGCATGCTGTGCTGGCTTGCTGCGGGTGTCTGCAGAGATATGTAGTCACACGCTTCCGCCAAGCACTGGCATCATGGAGCGCGTAGTACGACATGCGGGTCGCTGTCTTCATGTCAGGGGCCGCGCATGAGCCTCCACAATGCATGTCGCCAGTGGCACCGTTTGGCCCGTAAATGGCAGGCCGCGATACACGCTGAATCCAGCACAGTACAAACCATTCATGCAAAAGCAAGTCCATCAGTAGCCATGCGCTGAAGTGCCTGCGCACCCGGGCACGCCGCTGAAGGTGAGGTGGCCCTGCGTTGGCTGGTTGGCGATGGGGTTGCGGACGACTGTCTGCGCGACGACGCCCGCGGACGTGTACGCTGGCACCGACCCGTTTGTGGTCTTGATGTTGTAGAAGTAGTAGAATGCGATGTCAAAGCGCTGGTTGAGGACGAAGAACCTGCCGCGGTAGGGCGCAGGTCGAGGGCTTGCCGCTCCATGCACTGAAGGGGCGGGGATGTGACTCAGAATTGAATATGCGGCGAGTCGCAAGCCCACACAGTCACCAAACAGGGCGCTAAGCATACCACTAGAGCGTTGAGGCAAAGCAGGCAAGAGGCGCAGCGACGCTTGTTATGCCCCTGCTGGACGCGGCGGCTGCTTGCCGCGTGTGGCGAGGGCGCACGTGACGTTGCCTGCGCCGTTTGTGTTGGCGCCCACCGCGTTCTTGGCCCACGTGAAGCGCAGCGGCGACAGCGTGTCCACCGTCGGCGCGGGCGTGGTCACGTTGTCCAGCACATACAGCGCAATCACGTCGCTGACCGTGGGAGTCGCCCCGGTCCAGGACACCTAGTGCGCCCGCATCGGACCCATCAGCCAGCAGGCAGGGTGCGCAGCATGCACAAGGGCCTGCATCAGCCCCAGTGCAGTGTATGTCAAATGCTGCAGTTCAGGGCATATTCAGGAGAGTGCTCGCAAGAGCGTTGCTTGGCTGAGCATGGCGTGCTCCAGGGGGTTGCTTCACCGTGATGTACTGGCCGTCCTGAGCCAGCGCTGTGACATCGGTCGTCAGCTTCACATTGGCATTCAGGTTCGGGAACGGCTGCCCCGCCACCAGGGAGCAGGCGACGCTCAGAAGCACCACGAGCGCCCAGGGGCTGCTCCTCATAGCTGCTCCAGGAGCACCCATCTGCGGGGGTGTCAGCTTTAATACTTAATGTTGTGCAGATCGAGTGACCTTGGACGGCGCTCAGAAGGTGCACGCGGTTTGTCAGTAAGGTTATAAGAGACAAGGTCCACTTCAGCAGCTTTGCTGACAAACAGTGAGGCCTATGCGCTCACCTGGCTGTCCTGGCTAGCGCGCTCCTCAGACTATTCCTCCACAAGGTGCCCCAGGCGTAGCGCAGCTTACCGCATCGATGCAAGATGTGCTTTCTTCAGGCCTGAGCTGTCCAGCTTGAAAGCAATATGCACCCTCCCCTTGGCCAAGTAGGGCCAAGGGCCTGCATCCCTCTTTGCCCTCCCCTCAATGTACTGCACAGTCAGCGCTGCTACTTTGATGGACGCAGATTAAGAACTCGTCATGTCCCTTTTGGGCATCGTTGAGAACTTGTTTAGACGGGGCAGCGGGGTTGACGCCCAGCGCGGGCCTCCACCCGTGCCGCGTTTTGCAGACATCAATTTTGAGTGCGCCTTTTCCTGCACCTCACTGTAATCGTCTGCTCTGCTGCAGTGCACCAACTGCTTTTTGCTCACTTGTGCAGCTTACCAGCTTTCCATGTGTTGATCACTTGGGGCCGTCAAGGAGGGCGGCACCATAGTTTCGTGACTGTGTGGAGGACCTGCGTGACACCCACATCACCGTGCGGGCTGGTCTGGTCGTCTTGATCGACATGGCCTGCCGCGCGCAGCGAGGGAAATGCCGAGGAGCTGGAGCTGGCGTGCTTGCTGGCGCAGCTTGAGGAGCAGCGGCCTGATGCCAAGGTGAGCTTGTCGGTCCTGGAGAACAATGACGGTGTGGTCTGTTGATGCGGAGCACCCAAGATCGCCGTCTTGCTGCTCTGCTGCCAGTGCACCGCCGCACTGCGCTGTTATTGCCCTGCTGCACGTGCGTCCAGCCTATCGAAGCCCAGTCATGTCAAGCTCCGCAGCCTCTGCTGTCAGCCTGCCGCCAGCTGGCCGCAGTGCGCGCGTCGCCCCGCCGCGTCGGCACCCGGCTGCGGGAGCCGAGCTGGCCGCCCTGCGCAGGCCGCCCATGCAGCACAGCGCGTGCTCTTCGCGCGCTTCGTGGAGGTGTACGAGGCGTGGTCGCCGGCAGAGTCCCCACGGACCAGCACAGGTGGGCCGCGCCCCGCGGCGCCGGCCGCACGCCGCGCCTCCCGGCAGTCAGCCTGGCGGACGCATGTGGCCCCCCCTGTGCCCCTGCACCATGCACCGCTGCTGCTGCATGCGCCTAGCATGTCGCGGCAGCACCCCAGAACCCCACAACATGGTTGGCGGTGGCTCGATGCATGCCGCCCGTTGTGCTGTGCCATGCCGTCGCTGCCGAGTTTTGCGTCAGCTGACAAAGATGATACAGGAAGTGAGAGGGGCCTGGCTGCCTCCGCGCGCCTCTCCGCACCCCCGTGTCTCCCTGCTGTGCCCATGCAAGCCTCTTCAGCTCACTCGCATGCTTGCTGCGCTGGCTCCAGCCTCTCGAGGGTCCCCTATGTCTGTGCCACCCCGTCGTCTCTGCTGCGCACGAGCGCGCCGTCCGCCGCGGCAGGCGCATGCACGACGCCGAGCACGCCTGCGACGCCGCGCGCCGCGGCGTTCAACCGCGCGCTGGCGGCGGTCACGCGGCGCCCGCCGCACCCCGGCCCCGCCGGCGAGGCCGCCGCCGACGGCGGCAGCCCGCTGAGCGGCGGCGCGGGCGCGGGCAGCGGGCGCGGGTCGCCGGGCACGGCCTGGTCGCTGGGGTCGCAGCAGGGTTCGCAGCAGGGGTCGCTGCCGGGATCGGGGTCGCAGCCGCGGCGGCCGCCCGGGCCATGCGTCGGCTGCGCAGCGGGCCACCCGCAGCGCCTGCTGGCCGCGCTGGCGGCCGC
>JAABUH010003039.1_pt1 | contig 15063 bp, 10 predicted proteins | sample 5559121 | NCBI WGS metagenome assembly JAABUH01 (sample SAMN10711871, study PRJNA513364) | rock metagenome | isolation source: Antarctica rocks | place: Antarctica: Victoria Land, Battleship Promontory nord | collected 2015-12-28
CGCGGCGGGCTGCCGCCTCAACCGCCGTAAAAAGAAGCCCAATACCTATCAATTGCTCCTTGAGCCCTCCCTCGCAGGGTTAGCCTGATGCATATGGGGAGATAAGGATGGCCTCCCCCTCCTACGTCGTAGGGCGGCGCCCCCGCCCGCGCTTCAGGGCGGATTTGGGGGTCCTCTGGGGACCGGCTGCGCCGGCGTTGGGACCGGGTATCTTTACCCATCCTCATGACGCAGCGCGAGGCGGCGCTGTTCCCGCGGACATACTTCTCAGCGGGCAAAGGCGAAGAATTCAGGCGTGAGCGAGTCTATTACGTGAGGTAATTACGTGTGGTAAGTACGGGAGTTACGTGTGGTAAAGCCACAGGCTCGATGGTAGAGTAGGGTAACGGACGATCGCTCACGCTGACGCTGGCCAACCGAGAGTGGTCTACGTCTGGCTCCTACAGTAGTCGAGCGCCGTTGCCGGAAGAGCGACAGCGCAGCTTGGAATACAGTGCCGACCAATCTTTTGTCCACCCCGACCGTACAGCCCTTGTCGCGTGATGCCGCCCTTGCCGCCCTTCCGTATCGCCTACGTCCGAGCGCGCCGTTCTCATCAACTGGTCACGTCGACCAGACGTACGCCCCCCTCGTGGAGGCCGTCCACGCCTACCGGGAGGACGATATCCTCCCCTTCACGGTCCCCGGTCATAAACGGGGGCGCGGTGTTGCGACGGATGGTGACGCGGGTTTGGGTAGACAGGCGTTCCGCGACGATATCCCGCTCGCCGGGGGCGCCGATGACCTCCAGATGACACGCGATGTCCTCGCGCGGGCCGAGCGGTTGGCGGCGGACGCCTTCGGCGCGTACCATTCGTTCTTCGGGGTCGGGGGCAGTTCGCTCAGCAACCAGATCGCCCTCCTGTCGGTGGCTGGCCCAGGAGATGAGATCGTCGTGGCCCGCAACGCGCACAAATCGACGCACGCGGCCGTCATCCTGAGCGGCGCTCGCCCCGTCTACGCGCACCCACGCTACGACGCGGCGCTCGAGGTGGCGCACGGTGTGACGGCCGCCGATCTCGCCGCCACCCTGGACGCGCATCCCCGGGCGCGGGCTGCCGTCGTCGTCAGCCTGACCTATTACGGGGTCGCGGCTGACCTGCCCGCGCTGGCGGCGGTGTGCCACACGCGTAGCATCCCGCTCATCGTGGATGAGGCGTGGGGGGCGCATTTCCACTTCCATCCGGAACTGCCGCCCGCGGCTATGGCCGCGGGCGCCGACATCGGCGTGACCAGCATCCACAAAGTACTCACGGGGTTCTCGCAATCGTCGATCCTCAATCTACGGTGCGACCGCGTGCCCTACGCGCGCGTTGCCCATTGGGCTGGTCTTTTGCGGACGACCAGCCCGTCCGCCCTCATCCTGGCGTCGATCGACAGCTGCCGTCGCGACATGGCGCTGCACGGGCGGGAGCGTCTCACGGGCGTCATGGCGCTTAGCGCCAGCGCACGTGCGACGATAGCCACGCTGCCGGGGCTGCGCGTCCTGGGTCCGGAGGTGGTTGGGCGTCCCGGAGCGGCCGCGCTGGACATGACAAAGTTGGTGATCGACGTCGAGGAGACCGGGTTGAGCGGCTACGCCGTCGACGCCTGGCTGCGCGACCGGTGGCGCATCGCCGTCGAACTTAGCGATCACCGCCGCATCCTGGCCCTACTGACCGTCGCCGATGACGCTAACTCGGTCGGCCGCCTGCTGCACGCGCTCGCTCACCTTGGGTCCGTCGCGCCGAGCGCGCCGGGTGCGCGAGGCGCGTGCGCGGCGCGCCCCGTCGACCCGTCGACACTGGCGTCGGAAACGGTCATGACACCACGCGCCGCCGTCGACGCCCCGTCGCACCATCGGCCGCTCGCCGACGCCGTCGGGTCTATCGCGGCGGAGATGATCACACCCTATCCACCGGGTATCCCTATCGTCGCGCCGGGCGAGCGCATTACCCGGCCCGTCGTCGAATGGTTACGCGCCGGCCTCGAGCGAGGGATGTATGTCACGGGCGCCGCCGATCCATCCCTCGCGACCATCCGCGTCGTGGCGGAGTGGGATGGATGACAATGGATGTATCAGGACGACCGGACATGCGGCCCCTCTCAGGCGACCGTCAGGCTGACGTCGTCGTCGTCGGGGCGGGCCTGGCTGGGTTGGCTGCCGCGCGCGAGCTGGCCGCGCGCGGCGTGGATGTGGTCGTGTTGGAGGCGCGCGACCGCGTCGGGGGACGCGCCTACACCATCCGCTGCGACGACGGGACGGCCATCGACCTCGGCGCCCAATGGATCGGGCCGGGGCAAACCCGCATCGCCGCCGTGGCGGCGTCCCTCGGAGTTACTACATTCCCCGCGTATGACGACGGGGCGACGATCCTGCTCGCGCGCACCCCACAAGCCCCTGAGGGCGAACGGATCGAGCACTCGAGCGCCATCCCAGCGAGCGACCCGGCGGTGGGGGCGGCCCTCCTCGCCGCGCTAGAGTCCCTCGACACCCTCGCGCGCACAGTACCACTAGAGGCCCCCTGGTCGGCCGCGCGCGCCCGGGAGTGGGACGCGCAAACGTTCGAGTCGTGGATCGTGGCGAACGTCGCTGTCCCCGTCGCCCGCGCCTGGTTGCGCATAGAGTGCGCCGCCATCTTCGCGGCCGAGCCGCACGAGGTGTCGCTCCTGCACGCCCTCTTCTACAGCCGCTCGGCGGGCGGGTGGCTACCGCTCGTCGACGTGCTGATGGGGGCGCAGGAGCGTCGTTTCCACGACGGGACGCAAGAGGTCGCGATTCGGATGGCGCGGCGCCTCGGCCGGCGTGTCATCCTGGACGCCCCCGTCGACACGATCGTCCAGGACGATCACGGCGTCCGGGTCTATAGCGGAAGCGTCGGTATTAGGGCTCACTACGCCGTCGTCGCCCTCCCGCCCGCGTTGGCCGGCCGCATTCGCTATCGGCCGGCGCTTGGTGGGCTGCGCGACCAATTGACGCAACACATGCCGATGGGCTCGATGGTCAAGGTCCACTGCGTCTACGACACCCCGTTCTGGCGGACGCGCGGGCTCTCCGGACAGGCGACGAGCGACACGGGCCCTGTCGGGACCACCTTTGACAACTCACCCGAGAGTGGGAGGCCGGGCGTGCTCGTGGGATTCATCGCGGGCGACGAGGCGCGCCGTTGGTCCCGTTACCCGCGCGAGACGCGCCGCGCCGCCGTCTTGTCCGATCTGGCGCGCTATTTCGGCGCGGAGGCGGCCACGCCGCGCGGGTATATCGAGCAGTCGTGGGCGGACGAGGAATATACGCGCGGAGGCTACGCGGGATGCATGCCGCCGGGGGTATGGACCGCTTACGGCGAGGACCTGCGCAGACCGATCGGACGCATCCACTGGGCGGGGACGGAAACGGCCACTGTCTGGAACGGGTACATGGATGGCGCCATTAGCTCGGGCGAGCGCGCCGCGGCGGAAATTATTATGCTCTTCGACAGGGCCACGTGGAGCCCGAAGGAGAGTAATTTCCCGGGCGCGGTCCTGCATCGCGGCTTTGCGATGTCACCAGCGTCACCGGCGCACGCTGCACCGTACCCGGGCCACAAAAGCAACGATCTGACATACCCTGTCAACAATCAGCCCGGCCTCACGGATGCTGAAGATGCCGAGGACATGAGCAGCGCCCTGGAGCTCGAGCCTACGTCGAAGGTGTGACGTCACAGGCGCGCGCCCACGGTCATGAGACGGTGACTTAAGTCCCCGCGCCTGCTCGCGCCCAACGCCGGCAGGAAGCTGACGAGCGACGCCACGGCCAAGAAACCGGGGAGCGCTGTCAACCGTGAAGCGTGTAGCCCACATGGTTGTCCCCATCTGGGGCATTGTGCGCCGCACATTTGGTTCGTATCATCGTTCCGTCATACCCGCATCCTGCGCATCAGCGCCACGGTGGACACGGAAACCTGGAGATCGACGATATGCGCGCGCCCAAGATGACCTACCTGACCGCGGCGACGGTCGCCTATACGGCGATCGCCGACCGCGTGCGCGCCTCTCTGAGACGGTGGCGGATGAGCGCGGCATGAACGGCACGATAGCACGGTGGTGTGTGGGCGGTCGCGGGCGGGCCGCGGGGCTCGTCGCGCTCGTCAACGGCCTGTTCGCGGCCTGGGTGCTCCTCAAACCTGTCCCACGCGACCTCTTCATCACCGTGGACAACCTGGCCCAACTGCTCGGGATGCTGCTTGGCCTCACCCTGTGCGCCTGGCCCCTGGGGCGGCCGGGGCGCGGCGCCCCGGCCGCCGCCCGCCCGGCGGGGACCCGACGATGGATCCGGCCGCGCGGCGCGCCGTTCTTCCTGGGCCTGGCGATCCTCTGCCAGTCGGTCGGACAAGTCATCTACACGTACTACGAAGACATCCGCCATCAGGCCATCCTGTTCCCCTCGTGGGCCGACATCGCCTACCTCTGCGTGTACCCGTTCGCGCTCGTCGGCATCCTGCGCCTCGTGCGCCGCCCCCTCTCGGGCGCCACGCGCGCCCGCGTCCTGCTCGATGGCCTCCTGCTCATGGTCGCCCTGGTCACCTTCAACTGGTTCTTCATTCTCGGGCCGACCGTGTTGCAAGCCGGCCAGACGCCGTTCGCCGTCGCCGTGGGCACCGCCTACCCGCTTGGCGACCTGCTGCTCATGGTCTGCTTGCTCCTGCTCGCCGGACGCGTCGGGGACGGCCGGGGACGGTCCGCTCTCGGCCTCCTCGCGCTCGCGCTGGGCACGATCGTGGCCACCGACAGTGTCTACGACTACCAATTGCTGCACAACGGCTACGCCACGGGCGCCCTGCTCGACGTGGGTTGGGCGCTCGGCTATAGCCTGCTCGGCCTGGGCGCGCGCGCCCTCCGGTACACTGGCGCGCTCACCCTCGCGACGGACACGGCGGGATCGGCGATGAGGGCGAGAGAGGGAAAGGGCGAGGGAGACAGCGCCCCGGCGATAACCCCGTCCGCGCCGCGCCTCTGGCGTGCCCTGCTGCCCTACATTCTCGTGCCCGCGGTGCTCGCGCTGGTCGTCTACACATGGGAGCTGCATGGCGACCCCCGCCTGGACACGGGCGTCTACCTGGGCGGAGCGGCGCTCGTCGGGCTGGTGTTGCTGCGCCAGGTGGTGGCCATGCGCGAGATGATCGTCCTCTACGCCAACAACGACGCGCTCAATCGGGCCAATGGCCAACTCGCCGTCGCCAACACGCAGCTCGAAGTCCTCGCCACGACCGACCCCCTCACCGGGCTGAGCAATCGCGCCCTGCTGCGCGCGCGCGTCGACCAGGCGCTCGCCGCCGCGCCGCGTCTGGCCTTGTTGCTGCTCGACCTCGATCGCTTCAAGGAAGTCAACGACACGCTGGGCCACCAGGCCGGCGACCTGCTGCTCCAGCGGATCGGCCCGCGCCTCCGGGATGTCGTGCGCGATGGGGACACGGTGGCGCGGCTGGGCGGCGACGAGTTCGCCCTGCTGCTGCCCGGCGCCGACGCAGAGGGGGCCGTGCGCGTGACGCAGGCGCTCCTGGGGGCGCTCGCGGAGCCGTTCGACCTGGAGGGGCGCCGCGTGGACATCGGGGCCAGCGCGGGCATCGCCCTCTACCCCGACCACGGCGCCGATGCCACGACGCTGCTGCGCCAGGCCGATGTGGCCATGTACAGCGCCAAGCGCGCGCGCACCGGCCACGCCGTCTACGCCGCGGCGCAGGATCGCCACACCCCGCACCGCCTCGCGCTCATGGGCGAGTTGCGCGAGGCGCTCGCCGCCGGCGCGCTCGCGCTGCACTACCAGCCCCTGGTCGCGCTGGCGAGCGGCCGGATGATCGGGGTCGAGGCGCTGCTGCGCTGGCCGCACCCGGAGCGGGGCCTGGTGCCCCCCGACGAGTTCATCCCGCTGGCCGAGCACACCGGCTTGATCGGGGCCGTCACCGTGTGGGTGCTGGAGCGCGCGCTGGGCCAGGTGGCGACATGGGAGGCGACCGGCCTGGTGACGGGCGTGGCGGTCAACCTCTCGGCGCACACGCTGCACGAGCCGGGCGTCTACGACATGGTGGCCGAGGCGCTGCAGCGGCATCAGGTCGCGCCCGCACGCCTGACGCTGGAGGTCACCGAGAGCGCGTTGATGCTCGACCCGGACCACGCCCGCGCCGTGCTGGGGCGACTGCGCGCGCTGGGCGTGCGCGTGTCCATCGACGACTTCGGGACCGGCTACTCCAGCCTGGGGTATCTCAAGGACCTGCCGGCCGACGAGGTCAAGATCGACAAGGGCTTCGTGCTGGGGATGGGGGCCGAGGGGCACACCGGGGCGTTCACGAACGCGGCCCTGGTGCAGTCGATCGTGGCCATGGCGCACGCGCTGGGCCTGGGCGTAGTCGCCGAGGGGGTGGAGACGGCGGCGGTGGAGCAGCGGCTGGCCGCGCTGCGCTGCGACACGGCGCAGGACTACTACCTGAGTCGTCCCGTGCCGCCCGCCGAGGTGGAGCGCTGGGCGCGCGCACGCGCATCCACCAGGGAGACACTGGCCCCCGCGGTGTGAGCGGGCAGGGCAGGTATCGCGTGTTGCGCGTGGTCGCGTCCGCCGGACGGGCGTTTCGGACCTGCCCGCCTTGAACGAAACACACCCATGTCATTCTCAAGTGTTGGGGCGCATCGCCATGCGCCCGGGGCGCGGGAGGCCGCCGGCATAATTGACCGCCGGCATAATTGGCCCGTAAGTTTCACCGCCCGGCCGCATCGTTACCTATGAGCCCAACAACAGACCGGGCATGTAGTCGAAGGGCGCGACGCTACGATGATTATGACAAGCGGACACCTTGCAGGGACGGTCCTGGTGGTCGACGACGACCCGTGCATCGTCGACCTGCTGCGCGAGGTTCTGGAGATCAACGACTATCGGGTCGAGGCGACGGTCGGGGCCGCCGCGCCGGACCTCGCGCGCGACCTCCACCCGGACCTGATCCTGCTCGACATCCAGATGCCCGGACTGGATGGTCCCGCGGTGTCGCGGCTGCTGCGCGCGGACCCCGCCACGCGCGACATCCCCGTCATCGCGCTCTCCGCGGCGCACGACCTGCACGCGCGCGCCGCGGAGATGGTCGCGGACGCCTGTCTCGCCAAGCCTTTCGAGATCGTTGAGCTGCTCGCCCACGTGGACAGGTGGGCCGCGAAGCGCCCCGACGAGCGCGCGGCGGTCGGGTAGCGCGCCCCGCCCCGCCGTCTGAAATTGTCGGCGCGCCGGGATATCGTCGCAATCGTGTTACATATAGCGTGTCCGTGTTTGCAAAAGATTTACAGTCTCGCTACCGGGGGGCAACACGCCGCGGCTATGATAGGGGAGTGGGCGAGGTCACAAAGGCGGCGCGGTCGACGCGCCACGACACACTCGTCCCGTTCGCCCTATGGAGGCGCCCCGCCGTGTTTGTCACCAGTATCCCACGCTCTCGTCGCGCGCATAAGCGCGCGCTGCTCCTCGGCGCCGTGCTCGCCACGGGCGCCATAAGCGCCCCGAGACCTGCCGCTGCGCGCGCCGTCGTCCAGGCGGGCGCCGCCATCACGGCCACCCCGGCTGCGGTCAATCGCGGCGGCCTCGTCATCATCTCCGGAGCCGGCTTCGCAGCGCGCGAACCGATCCGCCTCTACTTCGTGGCCGCGCCCAAAGTCGTCACCCGGGCCACGACCGCCGCCAACGGCCTGCTGCCTGCCACGGGCGTGACCGTCCCCTATAGCATCGCGCCGGGCGCGCGCCACCTCGTCGCCCTGGGGGAGCGCAGCAAGCGCCAGGCCGTCGCCCTCGTCACCGTCAGGGCCATCGCCCCCCGCCTCACTCTGAGCCCGGCGGTAGTCAAGCCCGGCCAGACGGAGACTGTCTCGGGCCGCGGCTTCGGGGCGCGCGAGCGGGTGACCCTGGCCCTCAACGGCGCGGCGCTCGTGACGAACCCCGCCGTCGTCGAGACCGCCAACGGGGCCTTCACGGCCTCCTTCGTCGCGCCGAGCCGCCTGCTCGCCGGCGCGAACACCATCAGCGCCGTCGGCAACGGCAGCCGCGTCACCGCCGTGGCCGCGCTACGCGGCGTGCTGCCGGTGGCGGCGCGCTTCTACTTCGCGGGTGGCCTGACCACGGCCACCGAGCACGCGTTCGTCGCCCTGCTCAACCCGCATGCGCAGACGGCCACGGCGCGCCTCACCTTCTACTTCGAGAACGGCCAGACGGCGGTGCGCGACATCCCGCTCGCCGCCCACGCACAGAAGGTCGTGTCCGTGGCCGACCTGCAGGGCCCCTCGGGCACGTTCGGCCTCTACGTGCGGGCCAACCGCTCGGTCACGGCCCAGATCACGACGGCGCGCGACGGACGCGACGGCGACGCCCTGCTCGGCAACAGCGGCCTCGGCGCCACGTGGTACCTCGCCGAGGGCTACACCGGCCTCACCTTCCACGAGACCGTGTCCATCCTCAACCCCGACCCGGCGGCGCCGGCGACCGTGCAGTTGCGCCTGCTCCCGCTCGGCGGCGGCCCGGCCAAGGTGGCGCCCGTGACCGTCGCGGCGCACACCAACGGTGTCGTCGACATCAACAGCCTACTCCCGGGGCAGTCGGTCAGCATCGTGGCCACCTCGGACCGCCCGGTAGTCGTGGAGCGCACCCTCACCTTCGGCCCCGGCGGCTACGGCATGACGTCCCGCGCCGGGACCGAGACGACGGCGACGAGTTGGCTGTTCGCGGAGGGCACGACCGTCAACCGCTTCCAGACCTATCTGACCATCCTCGATCCGGGCGCGGCCCCGGCCACGGTCACGGCCAGCTTCTACGCCGGGGACGGCGCCTCCCTGGGCAGCCGCACGCTCGTCGTGCCCGCGGCCAGCCGCGCCAACCTGCGGCTCAACGACTCTCTCTCCGCGAGCGGGATCGCCAGCGTGGTGACGAGCGACCAGCCGGTCGTGGTCGAGCGCCCGGAATACTTCGGCTCGCCCAACGCCGCCGGCATCGCCGGCTCCGACGTGTTCGGGCAGAACGGCGCGGGCGTGCGGGCCAGCTTCGCGGGGGGCGACACGGGGACGAGCAGCGAGTTCCTGTTGATCTACAACCCGTCGGCCGCGACGATCCCGATCGACGCGACATTCTACGGCGCGGACGGCGCGCGCACGACCAAACGCATCGACGTGGCGCCGACGGCGCGCTACACCATGAACGTCAACACCGCCATCCCCGGCTTCTCGCCGAGCCACGGTGTGGCGCTCGCCTCGCTGAACGGGCTGGGTTTCGTGGCCGAGCAGACCGTGTTCGCCCCGAACCACACCACGTTGCGTTCGACCCAGGGCCTCGCACAGTAGCTGGCGCACCTCTTTCCCCTCCTCGCCCCCTCCGCCCCTGGCTGACTGGGCTGTCGGACTCGCGGCTAGGGTCCGACGGTGGGGCGCGCCTCCGGGGGAACCTGGGAAGATGGTTCCTCTCGCCCCCTCCGCCCCTGGCTGACTGGACCCTCCGCCTCTTCCTCGCCCCCCTCCGGGGGGAACCTGGGGAGATGCCTCCCCCCAGACCCCCGCCATCCACGACGCGTGCGGCCGGACGGACACGCACGAGCACACACGAGCACACACGAGCATACACGGACACGCCTGCCCCGACAATTCACGAGCCCTGACCGTGTCGCCCCGCGATCGCGGGAAACCTGGCACTATACCCTTATGCGGCATCACTATTATCTCGCGATCACGGGGGCCGGGGCCGGGGCCGGCTCAACGGCCGGGGCCGGGGCCGGGTGATGGCTGAGGGCGCGCCCCGCGGCCCGTCACGCCCTGACGCCCCGCCGCCGTACCCCAGCCTCCTCTGGCCGCCGGGCTCCGCCCCGGCCGGGGGGGGAGGCGCGCGTCTGGACCCGCGGGCGCTGGTCGACCTCGACCTGCCGGAGGTTATCCATGCCCTCTGCGGCGGGGAGCCGCGCCGGGAGCGCTTCGTCCGCGACATCCTCGCCGCGCCCTGCGCCGATCCCGCGATCGTCGCCTACCGCGCGGACGCCCTGGACGACCTGCTCGCCGACGCCCCGTTGCGCGCGGCCCTGCGCGCGGCCCTGCCCACCCTGGAGTCCCTGGCCGAAACGGGCCGGCCACGCGCCGGCGAGGGCGCCCTGGCCCGCCTCGCGCAGCGTCTCTCCACCCTGGAGTTGTACGTCGACGTCGCACGGCAGCTCCAGCAGGCGCTCTCGCCGGCGCGGCGGCGCGCGGCGGCCCTGCAAGCGGTGTACGCGACACTCCAGGCCCTCTCCAGCGCGCCCGAGTTCGCGGCGCTCCAGGCGGAGCTGCCCGCCCTGCGCCAACGCCTTGGGGAAGTGCGCAGCGTGACTATCGGCGTCAACCTCTCCGACGACCTGCAACCCGCCTCGGCCGCGCTCCTCGCGCTCCACGCGGAGCCGGTCGCGGGGCGGGGTACCCTGCTCGCGCGCCTGTTGGGGCGGCCGAGTGGGCAGCAGGGCCTCACGTCCCTGCGCCCCGGTGACCTCGGCCCCGACAACCGCCTGATGGGCGACCTGCGCCGCCTGCTCGACCGCGTCGTCGACCCTCTCGAGCGGGCGCTGGAGCGGTTCGCCACGCTCTCGCCCGCGTCGCTCGCGGGCCTCGCCCCCGAGCTCGCCTTCCTGCTCGACGCGGCGGCCCTCACCCTGCGCCTGCGGGACGCCGGCCTGCCCGTGTGCCGGCCCGAGTTGGCCCCGCCTGAGGCGCGGGTCTGCGCGGTCGAGGAGGGCTACAACCTGGGCCTGGCGCTGCGCCTGCTTGGCCGGTCGACCGCGCCGCCAGCGGACACTGCCGCGTCCGTGGTGACCAACGCGATGGCCTTCGACGACGCGGGGGGGCGCGTGTGGGTCCTGACCGGGCCCAACCGCGGCGGTAAGACGACCTACACCCGCGCCGTCGGCCTGCTCCACATCCTCGCCCAGGCCGGCCTCCACGTGCCCGTCCGCGCCGCCCGGCTCAGCCTCGTCGACGCGATTTACACGCATTTTCCCACTCAGGAGAGCGCAACACCCGGGCAGGGGCGGCTCGACGACGAGGCGGCGCGGCTGGCCACGATTTTCCAGCGGGCCACGCCGCACAGCCTGATCCTGCTCAACGAAGCGCTCGCCGGCGCCAGTACCGCCGAGGCCCTCGACCTGGGCATCGACGTGGTGCGAGGCTTGCGTCTGCTGGGCGCGCGCGCCATCTACGTGACCCATCTGCACGAACTGGCCGGGCGGGTGGAAGAGATCAACGCGCGGACAGCGGGCGACGGCGTGGTCGGCAGCCTGGTCGCCGAGGCCGAGCCCGACGCCGGAGAGGATGGTTTCCACGGCCGCACCTTCCGCGTCCATCCGGGGACGCCCCGCGGCATTGGCTACGCCTCCGACATCGCCGCGCGGCACGGGATCGGCTACGCGCAACTGCGGCAGCTACTCCAGGCGCGCGACATCCTGCCGCCCGACCCATCCGGCGCCGGGCCGTAATGGTCGCGGAGCCTACCCTGACCGCCAGGGCTACGGCCTGCTGTTCGCGCACCATGACGGACGACGCCCTATACAAGCGGCCGAGGAGGCCCGCTTCGCCACGCCGGGCGTCAAGATGGATAGTGTAAAACCGTACCGCCGTGAGAGAGGAGAAGGGTCCATCGCGGTCGCAGGTCCTCGACACTGCGTCGGGAGTCCATCCCGCGTCACATCGGGTACCTTGTAGGGATAGATAGGGCGCGCTTACGCTCACCAGGGGCGCGACCCGAATAAAGAGGGGGAAGGCGGATGGCAATGAGGCAAAGGATCGAGCCGGGGCCGGGACAGGAGTCGGTGTGGGACTATCCGCGCCCGCCGCGCGTCGAGCCATCGGACAAGCATATTCGGGTTGTCTTTAACGGGGTAGTGGTCGCCGACTCGCGGCGCGCGGCGCGCGTGCTCGAGACGAGCCATCCGCCCGCCTACTACATCCCGCCAGGGGACGTGAAGCTAGAGTATTTCACGCCGGCCGAGCGCGCCACGCACTGCGAGTTCAAGGGCCGGGCCGCCTACTATACCCTGACCGTCGGCGACCGCACCGAAACCGATGTGGCATGGTATTATCCCAACCCATCGCGCGGCTTCGAGGAGATCAAGAACTACATCGCCCTCTACCCCGGCCGCATGGACGCCTGCTACATCGACGACGAGCAGGTCCAGGCGCAGGCCGGCGACTTCTACGGCGGCTGGATCACGCGCGACATCGTCGGCCCGTTCAAGGGCGGCGCGGGCTCCTGGGGCTGGTAGTTTAGTGGCGCGTGACGCGTGGCTAGTTGGGGAGCAGTCAACGCGTCACTCGCCACGCGTCACTTGCCCCCGGCATCAGTTGCGCCTCCTCGGGGTCGGGGACAGAGAGCGGTTGGCGTCGCTGCGCCTCGCGGGCCTGTCGCATGGGGCTCTTCTTGTGCGCAAAGATGTTGAACGGGGGGCGTCGCCGGTAGGCGCGGTCCGAGGACCACGGCGCGTAGGGGGGCATGGTCAGGTCGGCCAGGGCGAGCAGCGGCACGTCGTAGTTGACGCGCCAGCCCGCGAAATCCCGCCAGGCCTTCTTACGGTCCGCTTTCATGGCGACGCCGACCCTGGACAGGGTGTCGCAGGCCCGGTCGAACTCGGCGCGCGTCACGCTGATCGGGACGTCCGGGAAGTGGGGGTCGGGATCGTAGTCGACGTTGAACAGGTCGGCGATCCGGCTCAACGCGAGGTAGCCGGCGCGCAGGCATAGCTCGGCCTCCGGGTCGCGCGGGCGGTCCAGGGCCGAAGAAACGAGCGCGGCGCAATCGAGCACCGCGCCCGCCGCCGTGACCCACGAGCGGTCGGGCTGCGGCGAGCGATAGAAGGCCAGGGCGGCCAGCGAGGTATGGCTCTCCTCGATGTCGGCGAACCACACCTCCCAGGTCCGCCAGATGTCCCCCAGGCGCTCCAACTGTCCCACGCGGTGCAGCCGCGCGATCATCTTCACGGCCGAGGGCGGGGAGCCCGCTCGCACCTCCAGCAGGGTCACCGCCGTCTCGCGACGCGCGAAGGCCGCGTACATCGTGGGCAGGTAAGCGATCAGCAGCGCGGCCAGCGTCAGGCCGATGGCGGCCTCGGAGAAGATAAGGATCGACGGCAGGCCGTCGATCCGGGCGAAGCCGAGCGTGAACAGTGAGGAGCCACTGGCCTCGAAGGCCGCCTGCCATGACGACAGGTCGAGCGCCCAGTACGTCAGGGTATATCCGACGAGGACGAGCGTGAGCCACACCACCGGGAGCGCCAACAAGCTGAACGGAGCGTAGAGCACCATGGCGCGGTCGCGCTCCTCGTACGAGTCGAGCCGGCGCGTCCAGAGTGCGAAGAGCTGCCGCACCGCGATGAAAACCGCGCCGGCCAGCCGGTTGGGCACGCCGCGCGGCACCACGAAGCTGCGGATGGCCGAGGCGAGGGTCCCGGCGACGACCACGATGCCGGCGACGAAAGCCAGCAGGCGCAAGAGCGCGATCGCAGTCCTCCTTAGTCCCTGCCCTTTTTTGTCAGCCCGCGCCGCGCCCCGCTTACGCCAAAGGCGCCCGACCGCCCCCATGGTAGCACACAGCCGCGCCGCGCCGCGCCGCGTGACGGAGGTCACGGGTCTGTGCATTGTCGGGGGGCCGAGCCCGTTTGCCGGCACGCCGCGTCGTTGGCGGGGGTCTGGGGGGAGCCATCTCCCGGGGTTCCCCCGGAGGCGCGCCCCAACGTCGGACCCGCGGCTAGGGTCCGGGAGACCAGGTAGCCATGGGCGGAGGGAGCGAGAGGGGGCGAGAAGAGAGGGGCGCTGTCGACTTTTCGCAAACCCTGGTGACGGAGGTCACTCGCGAGCGTGCTTTCCACAGGGGGTGGAAGCCCTGCCGATGCTAGCGCAACGCTGTGTCGGGCCGGACGATCAACTATCCGACAGCTACACAAAGTTGCGTTGTCAGCCCCAGATGACGGACAAGGGCAAGCGGAAGCCGGGTATGACAGCGCCGCCCTCGAGCTCGTCCTGACCAGCGAGGGAGCGCGAGTCGGCAGCGCCCGGCTCCCAGACGTCGACGATCTTGCGGTCGGGCCAGACAACCCAGACCAGGCCCGCGCCGCGCTCGATCCAGCGGCCGGCCTGGTCGTCCAGGCCGTCGCGGCCGAACTGGCTGGGCGAGGCCACCTCGACCACGAGATCGGGGGCGATGGGCCGGTAGGTCGTGCCCTTGCGGGGCGGCGGCGGCGGCAGGCGGTCGGCGCGCACGAAGGCCAGGTCACTGGCTTGCACGGTGTCGCCCTCTTCGCCAGGCCGCGTGAGATCCCAACCCGTCTCGCCGACAACGACCTTGCCAAGGCGGTGGGCGCGCACGTGGTCAGAGAGCGCGTAGGCGATGTTCTCACCGACGTCGCCGTGGTCATATCCGGGCGGAGGCATGCGGACGAGTCTCCCTTCCACCAATGCGTACTGCCAGCCGTCATCGGGCAGCGATTCGAGCATCTCGATAGTCCATGTGGAGGGCACAGTCTGCGGTTGGGCCATCGGCGGGTCCTCTCTTCTTCTCTTCGTACCCCAGTCTAGCACTACGTCGCATCCGGTAGGCATGGGTCCGGTGGTCAGCCAGGGCCTGTGAAGCGCACGCGCACCTGGCGCCCGACCGGGACGGCCCTGCGCAAATGCAAGGAGGGGTGGGTGCGGGTCACCGATCCCGAGGCCGCCCACGCGCCCGAGAAACGCGGCGAAGGCGCGCACGCAAAAAGGGTACGCGTCGCACAGCCCATACGACGCGTACCCCTACAAGGCCGGGGAGGTGGCAAGGGTCAGCCCTACCCTTGCCACTGTACCCCTCCATTTATAAAGACGTTGCGCGGGGGGAGAATACTACGTTGTATTTTTGCAAAAAATTGTAATGGGCAGCAACAGGTTGCACAACCGCCCTATCGTCTGCTCGCTGGCCAACGGGACTGGTGAACGCGTGCTAGGCGCTGCGGCGTGACGGGTGCGGGACAGCACACGCGCCGGTTTGTGTGCAACAACCTCTTGCCCAATACA
>JAABUH010003040.1_pt1 | contig 15055 bp, 22 predicted proteins | sample 5559121 | NCBI WGS metagenome assembly JAABUH01 (sample SAMN10711871, study PRJNA513364) | rock metagenome | isolation source: Antarctica rocks | place: Antarctica: Victoria Land, Battleship Promontory nord | collected 2015-12-28
GTGACAGATCGCATACGTTCTAACATTTTGCTGCCTTTACCTTGATGCATGAAGCAACTTTTGTGTTGGAATGTTCACATTCATTGTCACATGACTGTTGTTTGGCTGCTGAGCGTGAAGGCTCCAAGTGTTATTTTGTTCTGATGTTTGATTCATTTGAAAACCTGTAGCATCTTCATGTGGACCGCACATATGCTGTCTAAGACATGCTTCTATGCCATATGATGCATGAGTCACCTTGAGTATCTCTACAGGTCCCTTCCAGCAAGCCATCTGTCACATAGCAGCCACATGTTGAGAGAGAGAGAGATTACAATACAGCAAGTCTATGACAGAATCTACACGTTTGAGTTATGTAGACGTATGTAACATAAAATTGCCTAAAGTAATGCATTGTAACACCCCTACGCAACGCTGCTGGCTTCGCTGTTTACTCATTGTGTGCTGTAAAACTATAAATGTGCAACAGATCTGTCTAGACGGACATTTGATGACTAATGCAAATCCTTAGAGTATACCTCCTTGCACAAGGTAGGCTTGCAGCAGAAGCTCACTCAAAATGGACAGACGCATTCTTGTCGGTGGAGCTCTGGCAGCTGGCTTCGTGATCAGTGTTCAGCAGTTACTGGACATACCTGGTAAGTCCACAAACGCATCGACAGCACAACCGGTATAGAATCTGTCTTGACGGTCTCGCGCGTCGCAGCTTATTACGAGGTGACAACGGTGCCGCAACGCAAAAATCTCCCTGTGTTTACACAAAAGCGTCCAACTCGCAAAGAGCTCGACTTGATGAAGACAGCTGAAGACTGCAGGATACAAAAAATGACGAAAGCTTTCTGGCTTCCTCAACATCTAACAGGCTTTCCAAGCGAAACATGGCCAGAGCCGTTACGTCTCTTTGAGCACAGGTTGTCAAATAGAGAGAGATCTTATGGCTTTGCGACCACACCTGCCGAAACAGTATTCAACTTGAGGAAGTATTATCCTGATGACAAGGTGTTGAGGGATTTTGCAAACTTTGTAGAGGCTGCTCTAGCAGACGATCCGGCGACCACCTTCAAATCTGAGTACAAACACGTTCTGATACCAAGGTCAACTGACGGGTCATTCCAGGTCTTCTGATGGTTCAAGGGTTACTGTTCCTTGCTGTATGCACAGGGCTTCACACACAGCATCATGACCAGGCCATTTGGTGTTAAGGCTACATAGGTTCGTACCCACAAAGGTCTGTCATAGCTTGAACCTCAAAAGTTTTGCTCGTATAGCCACACATGATTCTACTCTGCATTGGTCTGCCATGCATACTGCAGCTTGTTTGTGTGACATGCGCTGCAAGCATGAACTCATGGTTTGCAGCCCGTCCCGGAGTCTTAAGGCCTTCTTAAATGAATGGATGGGCCACGAGAGATGCTGCCATGGCTAGACACGATGTCCTTGTCAATTAGGAGTAACCAGTACAGCTTGCAAGAGTGTAGTGTGCTTGTAGTGTGCTCAATTGATGAACATGCACACTTTGAATGTCAAGATGCATCACTCATATGAGCTTTGTCGAGTCCGGAACATGTTCCGGATGCACATCAGACAGACAGTTGATACACTGATTTAGCCACTCAGCATGACCTCTGATCACAATGAGAGTGTCAACAACTAAATCTGATCTGGACTGCCGGAGTTCATTTGGAAAGTGACATGACACAGGCATTGGCGCCAGCCGGCTTGAACTTGTCCTTCATGAACATTGTTCATTGAACAGTAATTATAGGCTTATTATAACAAGCCAAATGAACGTCATCATCTGTCATGTTGTTCAACATTTAAATCTGAATACATTCAATCTTACCAGCACAGGTTTGCTTTGAGAGGGAACAGGACTTGTGCGTATATCGCTCAGCGATATACGCACAAGTCAAATCCAAAACTCGGCCGCATAGCTGCTAATGCTGAAGATGAGCGATCAGGTCATCCGAAGCCTAGGCCTGATGGAAATCTGCTGAAGATGGCAGCGGAATATCAGGTGAGCTGCATTGGTCATTGGCAGGAATAGGCTAAAGCTGATACAAAGCCTCCGCATTGGTTATTAGCTTTGTGACGTCATGTGACAGGGTACACAGCTCTAGCTAGCTCGGTCTGGTCTCACTCAATTTCCAGTCTCAGCTGATACAGCATGTAAAGCAAATATGTAGAGCAGGTCAACATCGGCATGCTTAAGGGCAAAGCATAACTTGGCAGTTCTGATGGCTGATGATTTGGAAATGTGTAATGGGCTCTGCGTTACGGCAGTCCTCAAGCGTTACGGCCTGGAGAACGAAAGGAGGTGACTTTGACCATCGACGGATCTGATGGGTGTTTGGGCCGCTTGTTTGGCGGCACCAACTGCGATTACTGTGAAATGCTGTAGCATTTCATGACTTCTGTCAGGGTTGTGCGACAGTCAGTTTCTGCTTTAGATCTGGCTCGTCATATGCATGCTGGCATACTAGCTAGCTTAGCCGCTGCGTGAAGTCTACATCATCCCATTGTTGGTTAACTCTTCATCTTACTTTTGACGTCTTTCTGTGAGGTCTAACTTCTGGCTTGAGAGGCGGCACAGAGGTGCCGGAGACAGAACGCTGTCTATTACACAGTTGTACACACGTAGTCCGTCAAGGCTGCGGTGGCGTGCCATGTTCTTGGACCAAAGCAGAAGGTTTTCCCGAAAAAAATCTTTTCGATACAAAGCCGCAGCCGTTCTGACAGCGGTGTTGACCTGTTTCATAGTGCCTCTGCTGTACCTTGTCTCACGACCTGGTTACTCTGAAAAGCACAAAGCTGGGCTGACCCGAAGCGATCTTCTTGTGGCAATGACTGGAACCACACAGCGGTAAGCGCACCTCATATCCACCTGCCCTCTGCCCAGCCTGGGCGTTTGTCTGTGTTTTTAGCTGCATACATGCACATTGCAATGACATCAGCTGTGTGGATGCTCCTCAATCAGAATGCGATGGCAACTGCAGAATGCTACTGCCTGAAGCCACTAGAGCATGGCGAGAGGGAGTGCCTACGGTCATCGTCATGGAGACTGGCTATGACCTCACAAACACATCAACAGCGTTTCAGCAAGGCACCACATCACATCTGGAGCAATTTGCAGATTACCCTGATCTGACTGACAGAAGCTTCAAGATGGGGGACATGAGGTATGAAGTCCAGGCCACGTCCTGTGACTGCCTCTCTTTTGCACATGCAGGAGTTGTCATATAGGTCGTGCTAGCTAGCTTGGGCAGGCACAGGCAGTGACTCATCAATAATGCATGCGGCATGCCAAGTGCATGATTTGTGAAATTTTACGTGCTGTGTTGCTGTCATTCTGTGCTGGCATGTACCAATCATGCTCTGCACCTGTCAGTGAAGCTGTCGTTAGATGTGTACCGTCTGACAGGTCTCAGGACTGTACCTCATGTATATACAGGTAAAAGCTTGCGACTTACATGCTGTTTGTGTTGGTCTGTTCTATGTTCAGGGCGTGCATGGCGCCTTTCATTGCCAACAACACAGCAGGCATAGATAGCTACAAGTGGATCCTGTTTGGGGATGACGATACAGTGTTTTATGTGGACAATGCCCTGAGAATGCTGGAAACCCTGGATCATACCATGCCATACATTCTGTCGGACCACATTTGGTTTCCAACTGACCTCAAAAGTATGTGACACCCGTTGCTGCCTTTGTGTCCATATGCTGTTCCAAATGCAGTCTGTTTCCCACTGCAGCTCGTGGAACATGGCATGCCAAACATCCTTGCACATGCATTACACAAACACCAGTTTCTTTACTTGCTCATGCAATTCGAAGTGACACACTCAGATACCAGACAGGACATTGTGCCTGAACATCAGCATGCAATGCCTTTTGCCATTTGCACAAGTGACTTCTTTCACTCATCCATCATTCATCTGACATGTGTCTTCTCCTAGGCTCAGATACACACGCTCCTGATCAGCTCCCTGTATGAAGTCCTGCTCGGACTTCATGTGAGTGAGCTTTGCAAGGCCAGCCATCACACTTGATGCCATGACTTACTCCCCGTCCATCACCTGGAATGCGCCGTGAAGCTATACAGATTTTGATTAAAAAAAACATGTATGTGGGCTTGAATGCAGACTTTGACATGAGCCAGTATCAGCATCCAAACAGAATAGCCCCCAGATGCTTGCCCTGCAACTACACAGACCCTGCAGAGGGGCCCCCCTCCAATAAAACCTATGTCGGTTTCAGAGCTCCTAGGGTAAGATTCCAAGCCATACTTCATGCGCTGGTATGGTGAGTGACACCTGAGCATGTGCGTTACAGTGAAACCTATGCGGTCTTTTGAGCTCCTAGGGCAAGAGCTTACCCCATACTTGCTGTGATGGTGTTGTGCACCAGTGTTGAGCAAGTGTGTTTTATCAGACTCTGTCCAGCATCTCCAAGTTCTGACTGGCTGTGATAATAAGCCACATCAATAACAGTCAAGAGATGGACCCTTACTATGTCATTGCTTAGAGCCCCAAGCACAGGCATTGTTTGCCGTGAAGCACTGAATGCTGATTGCAGACAATCGCCTGTGTCACAGGGTGGTCTGTATGCATATGTTGCAGTGTGATAGCAAAAGAAGGGTCATGACAGTTCAGTCGCATGATGTGTCATCATGACACCCACTTGCTGCTTGCTTACGGCTGCTTGCTTTCATGCAGGCATGTCCCTGCAAGCCTGAGGATGTGTGTACATCTGACAACCTGGGTCTGTTTGCTGATGGCAACTGCAATCCGGCACGCTTCCATTGGTTTTGGCCCCATGGTGGTAAGATGTCCTTTCCCTCCATATTGTTCAGATTGCATTGCACTTCATGATCAACAAAGATTGTGAGTTCTCTTGTGTTCTCATTGGCAGAAGCTGGGGCGTCTTCAGGATCTTCACTGTCCCCTCAGGAGTGGTGTACATTCAATGTATTCACCCTTTTTCCCAAATTTCTAAAGTGATTTGTTTCATATTTTTTCATGGAAATCATGTCAATCATTGCTTGGTTCGTGGCACATAAGGCTGAATGCTTTGGTGGCTGTTGTGTTCTTAGTAATGCATCCACCATATAGTAAGCTGCATGTCTCCTACACTGATTGTTGTGCGAGCATTGGTGTGCTGTGCCTCGACTGACTGCAACACCAGTGGAAATAGCATTGGGGGTCTCAGCCCATGCCCTGTTTTTGCCACAACTCCAAGCTTGTTCAGTTGCTTGTGCCTGCCTATCAACATGCATGTGTTCAACGGCTTATTCCTCCCCAGCTTTGCCCTCGCCGCTGCTGTCGCTGCAAGCCAATTTGCTCTGCCTGACATTTAGCCACAAGCCGTCTCAGAATGAAAGAGTCAGTGCCAGGCCTGAAGCGGTCTGGTGTTTTGGTCACAAGGTCAGTTCTGAACAGGCAGACAGAGGCTCAGCAGCAGCCCTGAAACAGTCTGTATACTGGAAGATCAGCACAACTGCAAGATCAGCCAGGTGCAAGGATTAGGTCAGCATTAGTCCACTGCTGCAGGGGCTGGAATGATCTTCAGTCAGGGGCTGATGCGCATGCGCAGCTATGAGGACATTGAGTTGGCTGTCCGAAGTATGGGATGGGCCCACCAAGGCGCAGGAGGTCAGCCCTTCCAACTCCTGCAACTCCACTGTCTGATGCTCATCTTGCACGCTTTGATTGTTGTTTTGCTTTTCATATTTAATACAGTTTTTTGCAAAATTATCAAAAAAGAAACTTTTTCTTGGTTTTCATACTGAAATGATACCAAGTGTATGGCTTTTGCCTTGTGAGTCTTGCATGGGAGAACCGGGGAAGTATGTTGCCGCATGTGCATACTGACAAGTGCAATGCCTGAGTACATGGCGTCAGCAGTGCAAGCTTCAAGGCCACCGTCCATCTATCTATACATGCATTGACTGCTCAAACATTGTCCAGCGATTCTCACTGCAGCATGTCAGGCATGAAAGGAGGTGCATCACGAGTTACTAAAGTCATGCACAGTGTACTGAAAGTGCTGGTGGTCATGCATGTGTCGTGATGGAGTGGTGGTGCCCAAGGCAGCTGTTCTTGAGAATGTTGCTATATTGCATTCACAGTGCTGGCATGACACTTTGTGCTGAAGTTCCCTTCAAGCTTTGCACTGATATTGAATTGTCTCATACCCTACATTTGTCAACCCAGCCAATCAAACATCTTTGTTTCATACATTCGCTTATGTGCTTTGTTTGAGCTGTAAAAGTTTGCTTCTCATGTGGCAGATATGGCCATTGCGCATATCTTTTGGGATGAGTTTGGCATCATGGCTACGGATCCTGGCTACGGCTACTTCAGACCCACTATAAACTTATTTGACCCTGGCTGGCGGCTCACCCCTGATGGCCATGACATGGGCACCCATGCAGCAGGAGTCATGGACAGGTGACTCCCCTCCCCTCCCCTCCCCTCCCCTCCCCTCCCATGGGTGATGCTTTCTAGAAGCATTGACCAGCCCTTTCATCGCAGCTGATGCTGCACAGCTGACCGTCTGCTTCGTAATTGGCATTCATTTCAGCTCTTTCATTGCAGCTTATGCAGCAACATGAGCAAGCTGACAGTCTTGCTTGTTCAGCTATGTTGAGTTTGTGAGCTCGCATTTGTGCATGTGAATAGGGCCATTATGGTGACATGCACACATGCTTTGATGCCGATGCTGAACGTTGGCTGGATCATGCAGGTTTGAGATGGCGTTGCAAGGCTGGTGCAATGAAGAGTGTGAAGATCAGCTGCAGCATCTGATAAGCGTCCACTTGGGTGCAAGGGAATCTGCTTGGCATCATGCAGATGTCAGAAAAGCACTCAAGCATCATCCCAGCCAAGCAGCTGCTGATGATGAAGACTTGGGTCACATGCATGTTGGCCTCTTCTTGCACACTAGGTTGGCCTTGCTGTTCAGGCAGTACTCAGGTGCTAGAAGACTATCGAGAGTGCCCTGGATGAGTCATGTATATGATACTTCAGATCCACCCATATGAATAGTCATGCTCTGTTAGGCCTGGCATATACACAGAAATTCAACATGCAACATAGAAGTACGCAGGAGATCTACGTGTTAGTGTATAATGCACTGTATGTTGCTGATTCTACGCAATCATGCTCATGGCCATCAAATTCAGCATATACAGCATACACAAGCGTAAATGAGTGTAGACAACGTGTCTACAGCATATATGACAGATGTTGCAATATATCGTCAATCATTGCTCTGATCAGCTTGCTTTGATCATTTTTTCAAGTCAAACGTTTCTACAAGTCAACATCATGCAACAGCATAGTCAGTGCAACCAAACAAAAGACCGAGCTGACAAAATGAGGGACGAAAAAGACATCACTAACGGTAATGAATGTTCACACACTGCCACTTGGAAGCATAGTTTCCACGGTGCGGCAATTTTTGAAGTTGGGTGCGGCGGTGCGCGAACCTGGTGCGCGCACCCAGCGGGTGCGCGAACCGAGGCCTTGGTGCGGTACTAGCGCCATTAGTCAACCATAACAAGCACATAACGGTCTCAGGCTGCTCTGTAACACATGTAAAGTCGTAACAAGCACCGCAAATGTCGGCACTTGAACACACAGCGGTCGCGGCATCAACTTGCCAACGAACGTGCTGTATACATGCTTTTTGCGGCTGTGTAAGCCAGTTCAATGCCATTTATTGCCGGACGCCGCACCCACACTGAGGACTTGCCAAATACCAGGTGCGGGGGTGCGCGTATCCGGTGCGGCAGGTGCGGGTGCGGGTGCGGAAGCATACAGTCAGCCAAAGCAGTGCCAAATTGTGCCTCATCAGCACTTTTGAAATCTTTGTTAGCTACCATGGTTGCGCTACTGACAGCAATGAGCATCTCAGCCCTGAGCAATGCAAGGCTGCTCCTGTAATTGCGGTACAGTTTGCCCCAGTGAGACCATTTTCTTTCAGGTGCAGCACTTGTGGCATGCAGACTCAAAACACAGCTAGCACCATGACATTACTTCGTGGAGACTCACAGCCCTGCATCAAGCATCACAGCTGCTTTCAGCGCTGTTTTTCGAAGATTGAGTCAGCTTCCCTCCTAGCTTCTACGCTTTCCGTATACGCCCGATTTCAGCATAGAAAACAGCATGTTCATCCATGATCGGACATGGCAGCAGACCTTCCTAGGAAACAACTGTTGCAACTAGTGCAAACTAGTGTGCAACAGAATGCACAGCCATGCGAAATGCGCGAGCAAGACCGCTGCTGGTGCGCACGATCCGCCGCAGGAGCCGCCTCCGTTGTTCGGGTGCTCAATTATTTCAAATAGTATTATTTCAAAAGTTTTGCCTGATGATGATTAAGATAGAAATAAGGGACAAATGAAGCACAGTGTGGACGTCTGATGATCAGACTCTGATCAGCGTGTCCAAATCTGGGAAGTCGATTAGCAATCCGGCCTTAACTCGGACGCTAATCGGATTTTCATTTTTCAGTTAAATCCGACAATTAAGCTTCGCTTCGTTTGAAATCTAGATTCACTCTGTGAAGATTCCAATGAAGCAGCAATTTTGCGGTGTGCGCCATAACAGTCGGGCATTTCCAAAAGAGCATTTGCGATGCCGAAGCGGTCATCACTTGCTGCGGAAGTCTCACCAGCTTGAACAGTTTGTTTGGTGAAGTCAAGGGGCTTCGCCCACCTGGCCGCCCTAGGTCTAGTTTCAATGATGTTGCATTACGTGATTGTCAAAACTGTCGTATTAGTAGCCTTATAGGGATGCACAAGACAGGCTGCTCTGGAGAGACAAGACTTGTCCTGCACGTACCTAGCTCATCATGAGCTGGAAAGCGTTTTAATTATTATTATTATTATTATTTAGGTCATGGAACAGAGTGTCCTTTGAACACTGGTTCGTAAACTTTTGATGCATGCCCTTTGTGTACATTAACCCCGGACACATCTGCATACATGCACACACGATTGCCCAACCAGCATCATGTTTGGACACTTACTCATTCATCCCTTCCTTCATTCACTCAATCCTGCCTTGTTCGCCCCTCGGGTCAGGCACATACACTTTGAAGTACATTCAGTCTTCAGTACCTCTCTGCATGAGGTCCTGTTTCAGCATGTTTGAACGCGGTGCCTCAGGTTGACTTCATCCTGCACAGGGGCGGCCACTGTCAGCAGTCCTTCACCACCAAGAGTCACCAGCTCCCCTGCACCAGTCATCAGCCACGCCACCTCAAATGCTAGTGTGGTGCCAGCAGTGATCTCCACAGCCTTACTGTCCGACTATGCCACTGTAGATGCCTTCACAGCTGCTGAGCGTGCCCGGGTAATGCTTTGGGCCATGATGCATGATGACACACTTGCTGATGATGTGGTCACATGCCTTGCACATGTGTACACCAGCTGGTTCTTGTGAGTACTGATGCCCTGCATTTGTACGCTGAGCACATTCAAACTCACACCAGTGACAAGAGTCATGCCAGGCAAGCCAACAGTGCTGCTTGTCAATCTGTATTTTGCTGTTTCCTTATGCACACACGACACACACCCTACTAGGGTATGTCAATAGGATATGACAACTCCCGGAGTTGTCGCTGGAGTCCACTCACAGACCACTGCAGTTCATTGCAACACTGGAGAGCAACATCCTTGCAGCCATCCAGCAGCTGGTGAATGTGACGATCACCAAGGTGGTATCAGGATCAATTAGTGTGTCCAGTTCAATAGCTTTCACCACCGCTGATGCTGCAGCTGCTCTAGAAGGTCAAAGTGCTCAGGCTGCAGTGCTGCAGTCCAATGATGTTTCATCAATTTTTGGTGACAGCTTTGGCACTGTCACAGTCACTGGTGTGTCTAAGGGAAGCACAACAAGCCCATATGCTAACATGCATGTTAGCCTCCACCTGCTTTCCTTATGCACTTTTAACAACTCTGTGTAGTCACGCAATGACCACCATAGACATGAGTGTGCTTCGTGCAAACCAGGCTTTACAATGAGGCAGCTGTAAGTGGATCTATTTGCGTCTTACATAGGTTGCTGATTGCACCATTACTCAGGAACTTCCTTGAAATGACCTTGTTGATGCTGAGCATTGACTAAGGCTGAGCTCGGTAGCAGGAGACCAGGGCTGCTGCTTGACCTGGCCCTGTCACATGTGATCAATTGCTGACCCATGCTGTGTCTACTGCAGCTGTCAAGAGTGGAGCTGCCCCATTTGGCATCACTTTGTGGGCAGTAAGCGCCTCGATGTTTGGCTGCAGCATTGGCATTGAGCATGATGTGACTGACTCCCATTGAAGACATCAACGCATGGGCCATGTTGTGATGTTTGATTGGCCTTCCGGCATGAAAACGTGTGACAAGACGTTTTGCTGAAAGCTGTTGCATCAGGTTGATCAACAGCCTATCTTGACAATATATTGCAAGGATGTATAGATTGATCTGATGTGGCTGCATTTCGAAGACTTCTGCAAGGGTGCCAAGGGTGTTGTACTGTTGCTGAAGTTGCTATTGTCATTCACGCTGCTGCAAAAAGTATAGCTAAGTCGAGAAAGCAAATGTGCTGAAGTTTCTGATGCAAAAGCGAAGAGTGTTCATTTTGGAGAAGGTCTCATGTGACAATGTAATTAATATAGACAACCTGGTCATGTCTGAAGCTAGGATGTTACAAAGACAGCTCAATGTGAATGCAGCATGGTGTAGCAGCTGGGGCAGCAGCGCGTGCGCTCTGAGGTATCTTGCATCAAAAAATCGTTTGCAAACCAACCCAACATCACATTTGTGTTAGCGCCGTTGGACCTGGGGACGGACCTGTAGACATCATTCCCTGAAATAGTCTCAGGCAATGACAGCTGAAAAGACTGAGCGTCTTGCGTGCACAACGCCCCTGCCGTACATGCTTTGAGTTCTTGAAAACCGGCAGTTCCTGGCCAGGTACAGTAGGTGCCATAATGAAGGCAGAACAAGCAAGTTTGTCGGCCTCGCAGCAGTTGATCGCAAGATGCGTGGTCGCGTTTCACTTCGGCATGTGGAGCTGGGGCATGTGGATCGCGTTGGTGATTGCATGCTTCTTTCACAAGATATCCGCAGCCTTGATGACCTTGTAAGCCTGCCTTGTGTGTGAACTTTCAGCTCTGCCTGCCTTGTGCAGCAAACCCAAATTTCAGCAACTTGGTATCACGCAGGTACCTTGCGTACATCTTCTTGTACCACGGCAACAGAGCCTTGTCGACACATGTTTACCCGACACACTTCAGGAGGTATGGCATGAGCAGAGTGTGATCAGTGGTCTTCAGAACGCTGCTGTACAAGGAACAGTCTGTCGCACATGCACTGAACCTTGCAGCTGTCTACCAGTTGGTCAGGATGGAGGAAAGCAGCAGAATACTTTCCTGCTAAGTTGCACAAGTCAGCAGACCTGGATCCCACTGGTAATTACCTGTTTGCGTGCCACCCACACGGCATAACAAGCTGGAGGTAAGCTGCAATGCAGTGCACAAGAATCAAGCAAGAACCTTGGACTAAGGCAGATGGTATGATGTGTTGGTTGTCATACCTGCCATGCAGCAAAGAACTGCAGCACACAACCTGACACATGCATGTCACCCTGATTGAACAATGGTAATGGAATGCTACTGCAGTTGCTCATAACTGCATTGACTGGATCATTTAAACTCAGTAGCATGCTTGCCAACAAGGCAGAACAAATGTACTTCTTTGCAGCTCATGGCTGGCATTTGCTACTGAAGGCACTGGTTTTGCAAAGCAGTTTCCAGGGCTGACCATGCATGTGCTGACGCTGACGACCAACCTGAGGATGCCGTTCATGAGAGAGTACTTGCTGATGCATGGGCTGTCAGACGTCAGCAGACAGACATGTACCAAGATCCTCAAGAGGTGGCGTCTGCCTCTCACTGCTTGCACACATCGCTGCATCCATATTTGCATGATCCTAATGTGCTGCTATGCAGCCTTGCTACAGTCATGCTGATGCATTGACAAAGCAGTACTACACGCCCTTGATCATGCATTCATGGCAGCATTATTGAGGAGCGGCATTGCTCAGCATACCCAGCAGCAGCATGCTCATGCTTTTTTCTGTTCTTACTTTTTGAGTTGTGAGAACCTCCCATAGAAACAAATTGCGTGGTCGGAGGCTGCCACAAGATTACAAACTCAGTGGGGGAGTCAAGCGGGAAGCAAATGCACCTGCTTGCAGGCGGTCCCTTATTTCATCACTCACTCTGCTGGCTGCCTGCTCGCTTTGCCACTTGCTGACTCTCTCACTCACTAACTCACTCACCACCCACTTTATGCTGACTTACCATGTTCTGTATCTGCAGTGGCAAAGGCCAGTCCATCATGTTGGCTATTGGTGGGGCCACAGAGAGCTTGTATGCTGGCCCTGGAACAATGGACCTGGTGTTACGCCGGCGTAAGGGCTTCGTAAGAGTAGCGTTACAGACGGGCGCGTCCCTGGTCCCAGTCATCAATTTTGGGGAGAACGAAGTGTACAGTACCATCAGGGGGGACCCCAACTCTGGGCTCAGAAACTTTCAAATGTGAGAGCTGCTGCTGCTGCTGCTGCCCTGCTTTGCCTCAGGTTGATTAATGCTGAGCATCGCACACTGTACATCACTTCCTATACATCTCTTACTGTACATCACTTGCTGTGCATCACTTACGGTATGCGCACTCTGCCTCAGGTCGCAGTGCACTGCATGACTAACCGACTTTGGTACAGTCAAAATCATGACACCATAATAGGTGTTCATAACTTTGCTGTGGGGCTCTGATAGATGAAAGGGCAATGCCAGCTCTGCCCTGTGTGCCACACAGCCTGCCTGCAGACACGCTGCATTGATTGCCCCTGGTACGAGTCCATAGTAGCGAGTTCCACAATTACTTCAGCATCACTAGGCCGGATCAAGTTTACTCTCATGTAATCAAGCACGGCTGAAGCAACCAACAACATGGATTGGCGTCAACGTGGAGAAACTGAATGTCTGTATGATTGGCATGCAGATGGATGGAGCGCAAGGTGGGCATCACCATTCCCATCTTCTGGGGACAAGGCGTTGCGATTCCGTTTGGCTTCCTGCCCAAGCGCTGTCCCATCAACACAGTAGTTGGAGCTCCCATATCAGTGTCCAGGTAAATGCACGTGCGCTGGTCCTCATGCAACTCTTAGCAGTTGGATGTCATGTGCTGCTGTTGTGTCTGTGTAGTGTGTTGGCCTCTGATTTGCAGCAATTGGCTTTCATCACAAACAAGCTGGAAATGTTGGACTGAAAAAAAGTTGTACACGTCATCATCATGAAATTGCTGTACACCTGCCATGCAGGTACGAAGGCGACATCAGAAGTTCAGAGGGGCTGCAGCAAGTAGATCATTATCACAGGAAATACATTGCAGCTCTGACTGAGCTATGGCAGGCAAACAAGCCAAAGTATGCCAAGCAGGGCACAGCTGACCTCAATTTAGTTGAGTGAACCTGCCTGTAACTTTGCTCATGCAAGGCATAGGCACCCCAAGCACCAGACAGTTGTGACTATAAAGCAAGTGGTACACAACTGCACTTGATCACTCGATGTGCAAGCTACTGCAAGGAGAGACACATCTGTTGGCAAGCGCTGCTGGCAACTCCAGGCAAATCACATCTTGCAGTTGTTCAAGTTATAGTTGCTGAGCAGGCATTAGAAAACAGCAAACGTGTCAGCAATGAAAGCAAAAGCTGATTGTTGTTTAAACGTGCACTTTTTCCTGAGCGGTGAGATTGACGCAAGCTGTGACATAATCTGTATGTGCCTGCACAGACTTCATGCTGGGCAGCGCCCTGCCCTGAGAGTCAAAACGAAACTTTTGGCTTCGTATGCAGGGCATCGTACAGTGTCTCAGCATTATGACAACCTTCAAAGCATCAGGACCAAAGTGGCAACATTGCTTGGAATGTTCATATGTGGCAAGAAAGGTCATGCAAACGTACTGTGCCTGCATAGCCTGCAGACACCAACCGTCTTTCAGTGATGAGCGTCAAGCTCTTTTTAGACATGCTGCGCATGCTGAAGTGTTGCGCTCAAGGCAACACAACAGAGTACACCCTGAACTAGCAGGCAAGCATACGCTTCTTCCTCTGTGCTTGTTCCCACGCTGTTACTGCAGCACAATGTGCGGTACCTGTCTGTTCTGTGTATCTTTATGTGACTCTGTGCATTGCAGCTCATTCTTTGTTGTACCAGTGCAGAGTCCAGCTGGCAAAGAACGCAGCGCAGCTCTGGCCAGTCATGCCTGTGTTGCGCTGGCCCCCATCTGCCATTGTCCCTGCATGGACCAGATATCAGTGGCCTAAAGTCAAATCTGCAGCGGGAGTGGGATCATACCAGAAATTGTCATCTTGGCGGCATAGTGGTGAAACCATTTTCTACTGCAAAGGTTTGGTGGAGATGCGACAAGTGCCCAGATGGCAAACCGCATCAGTGGGAAACTGAGGTCAGATGCAGATCAGAAGGCTGTGATTGTCCTTTTTGTTCCAGTCATGCTGTCTGTACTCACAACTCACTAGCAAGCTTGGCGCCGCATATAGCCAAGGATTGGGATTATGCTGGAAATGATCTGACTCCAAGCCATCACACATGGAAGAGTGAGAAGGTTGTCAGTTGGAAATGCCATGTGTGCAGTCATCGGTGGGATGTAGGCATTGCTGGCCGCGTCAATGAGAGCACTGTGTGCCCTGAATGCTATAATGCAAGGCGTGGTTTCAAGAGAGATGGTACAAGATGGTACAAGAACCAGCCATCCATCATTGGCTGCGACAAGCCACCCTATGATGCTGCAGTATGACTATGCGCTCAATGCACTTGCTGGACTGGATCCTGCTAAGATCAAATGTGGCAGTCATAAGCAGGTGCACTGGATTTGCCACAATTGTCCCAAGGGGCAAGTACATAGGTGGACAGTGAGCCCCAATCAGCGCTTTCACCATCACAAGGGGAGAGGTTGTCCGTATTGCAGAGAGGTTGTCC
>JAABUH010003041.1_pt1 | contig 15050 bp, 9 predicted proteins | sample 5559121 | NCBI WGS metagenome assembly JAABUH01 (sample SAMN10711871, study PRJNA513364) | rock metagenome | isolation source: Antarctica rocks | place: Antarctica: Victoria Land, Battleship Promontory nord | collected 2015-12-28
CAGTCGTCGTACCTGTTACGGACGGGACAGCAGTCGTCGTACCTGTTACGGACGGGACAGCAGTCGTCGTACCTGTTACGGACGGGACAGCAGTCGTCGTGCCGGGCACGGTTGTCCCCGTAGCCGTGCCGGTCGCGGTACCCGCTACGGCTGTCCCCGTTGGGGTCTGCGTGTTCGTAGCCGTACCGGCCAGCGCCGCGATCTGTGCATCGCTCAGCACCCCTTGATAGAGGCGCACTTCGTCGATCCGGCCAGGGAAGAAGTCTACCGGGTTGTCGTTGAACTTGCCGCGGCCGATGACGGTGTGCCCCGTCGCTTGGAAGGCGCCGAAGTACGGCTGCGTGTCTTGCAGGATGCCGTCGACGTACAGCTTGATCACCTGGTTGGCGGCGTCGTAGACGCCAGTGAGATAGTACCACTGCCCGACCTTGGGCGTCCCGATAGTGGCCTGAGCGCGGATCGACGCCGGGCTTAGCGCGTCGCTGCCGGGGGCGGCAAAGGCGAACGTGCCGCATTGACCGCAGTACTGTAGGAAGAAGGCGCTGATATGCTGGCCGTCGATGCTAACCGCCGTGTGGAAGCCGCCGGTGTCGTTGAGGTTGACCCAGGCGCCCACCGAGTAGCTCTCTGCGGTGTTGATCACGGCCTCCGGCACGTCCACGTATCCGGTTGTACCGTTCGTGTTGGTCAGGATCAGGGTGTAGGGGCTGTTGTCCTGGCCCGGCGCGGCATAGCCGGCGGCACCTTGCAGCGTCCCCGTGTGGCCGTTGCCCGAGGAGTCGTGGGCCGTGGTTCCACGGCCCTCATCGAACTTGTAGAACGCACCCAGCGCCAGCGGGACCGGCGTGGCCGTTGGCGGGATCGGCGTGGCTGTCGCCGTCGGCGGGATCGACGCGGCCCCCTGCAGCGTGGCCGCCTGTAGCGTCACGCCGCCACCGCCGTAGTCGACCGCCGTCTCCCAGTCCACGGTCAGCGTCTGGCCGGCCGAGGCGGCGCGGTAGTAGAGCGTGTAGACGCCGCCCGTCGTGCCGCTCTGGTTGCTCAACGAGTCGTCGCTGTAGACCGGCCCGCTGTTGTCGCTCAACGAGGCGGTCAGCCGCCCCCTCGCCTTGGACGCGTCGACGTAGACGCGCAGCTCCCGCGTCGAGGTATCGGCGGGTACCTTGAACTGGAAGCCGCTGCCGGAGCTGGGCGGGTTGTTGCCATTGCCTGACACGTAGACGCCCATCCCGTTGTTCGTGCCGCTCTGCGTGGGCGTGCCGTCGCTCCAGGTCAGGACCGTCCCGCCGCCGGCGGCTTGGCTCTCCACGCCGTAACCGACCGGGTTGAACGTGCTGATCCGGGGTGCCACGTTGGCCTTGCGATTGTAGTCCCCGCTGTAGTTGTTGTTGGTGTTGCCCGCTGGCTGGTCGCCCCACTCGATCCAGTCCGTCGTCCCCTCGGTTGTCAGATTGGCCGAGGCCGGGGCGGCGTCCTGGCTGCCCTGTAGGGCGCCTATGGCCGTGCCGGGCGTGGCCGGCGTCGAGACCGGCCCGGAGGTCGCCGTATTGGTCGGCGTCGCCGTGGGTATGGCCGTGCTTGTCGCGGTGGGGACCGGGACGCCGGCCAGCCCCGCGATCTGCGCGCCGGTCAGGACACCCTGGTAGAAATGGACATCGTCGATCTTGCCGTTGACGAAGTCGACCGGATTGCCGCCGAACTTACCCCGCCCAATCACGGTGTCGCCCGTGCCTTGGAACGGACTGGTAAACGGGGCGCTGGCCTGGAGTTGCCCGTTCACGTACAGCCGGACCTGCCCGGCCGCCGCGTCATAGACGCCCGTCAGATGGTACCAGGTGTTGGTGTTCGGCACGAAGGTGGCGACGGCGCGGACGCCCCCCGCGCTCGTCGAATCCCCGTTCTGAGGAGACATGGCGAACTTGTGGCCCACATTGGGATCGCCGATTATTTGCAGGTAGAACGCGCAGACATTATTGCCTTCGATGCAGGTGAACGTCTGGAAGTTGTCGCCGATGGCGTTGAGGTTGACCCAGGCCGCCACCGAGTAGCTCTGTCGCGTGTCCAGGACCTGCCCCGGCACGTCGAAGAACGTCCCGGCGGAGCCGTCGACGCCGAGGGCGGCGGCGCCGACCTTACCGGGCGAGACATAGGTGGCGGCGCCCTTGAGCGCGCCGGTGTGGCCGTTGCCCGAGGCGTCGTTCGGCGTGTTGTCGAACGTGTAGTATGCCTGCTGGGCGGCGGGGGCCGGCGTGGCCGTCGGCGGGATCGCCGTGGCCGTGCCCGTCGGCGGGAGCGGCGTGCAGGTCGGGGCCGGCGTGCTGGTGGACATGCCCGTCCCGCCGCCCACGGCGCCCGTCGTGCCGGTGATGCGGGCGACGAAGGCGCTGGAGGAGCCGCTGTTGGCGCCGTCCGCCGCGCCGGCCGTCGTCGGGAAGTTCGTGGAGTAGGTCTGGCCGGTCACGTACGCGCCCGTACTGTTAGCGGCGATGCCGTAGCCCGTGTCGTCGCTGCCGCCGCCGAGGTACGTGCTGTAGAGCAGCCCATTGCCGGCCGCGCTGAGCTTGGTCACGAAAGCGTCGGCGCCGCCGCTGTTCGTGGTGGTATAGGCGTCGGTCGTGGTCGGGAAGTTGGCCGACGTGGTCGAGCCGGTGACGTAGGCGTCGTTCGACCCATCGACGGCGATGCCGTAGCCCGCGTCGGTTCCGCTGCCCCCCAGGTACGTGCTGTAAACGAGCGCGCTGCCACTAGGGTTGAGTTCCGTCACAAAAGCGTCTACGCCGCCATTGCCGCTGGGGCTGCTACAGCCCGACCCGATAGCGTTCAATGGGTTGACTTGCGGGAAATTAGCCGAGCCCGTCGAGCCGGTGACATAGGCGTCACCGGCGCTGTTCACGACGATGGCCTGACCATGGTCGTCGCCGCCGCCGCCAAGGTACGTGCTATAGGAGATGACGCCAGTGGCGTCGAGTTCCGTCACGAAGGCGTCGGAGCCACCGCTATTGGTGGTGGAGTAGGCGCCGGTCGTGAACGGGAAACCGGTCGAATCCGTCGAGCCGGTGACGTAGGCGTCGCCAGCGCTGTTCACGGCGATGCCGGCGCCCGTGTCGAAGCCGTGGCTGCCGAGCAGGGTGCTGTAGACCAACGAGTTCTTGCCGGACGCCGCTGTGTTCAGGGCGGCTACGAAGACAGCGCCGTTGTTGTCGGCGGCGCGGTAGGATCTCGTGGTCGGGAAATCGACCGAACTCGTGGAGCCGGTCACATAAACCTTGCCCGGTCCGGCCAGCGCGATGGCGGCGGCGCTATCCACGTCGTTTCCGCCGAGCAGCGTACTGTAGACAGGCGCGGCGCCGCTGGCGTTGAGTTCCGTCACGAAGGCGTCGGAGCTGCCGGCGGCCGTGCTGGAGTAGGCGCCGGTCGTGGTCGGAAAGTCGGTCGCGCTCGTCGTGCCCGCGATGTAGGCGTCGCCGGCGCTATCGACGGCGACACCGGCGCCCGCGCTAGTATCGTTACCGCCGAGGTAGGTGCTGTAGAGAATAGTCCCCTTTGGGTCGAACTTCGTCACGAAGGCGTCGGTAGCGCCGCTACTGGTGGTGGAGTAGGCGCCGGTCGTGGTCGGGAAGCTCGTCGAGCCTGTATAGCCGGTAACGTAGGCGTCGCCGGCGTTATCGACGGCGACGGCGTTACCCGCGCTGTCGCTGCCGGCGCCGCCGCCCAGGTACGTCGCGTAGCTCAGGACGGGGTCGATGACGAGGGGCGCATGGGTATCATGATGGCCGACGATGAAGCCGACCTCACCATGGCCCAACAGCGCGTAGCGGCCGGAGACGGCGACGCGCCGGCCCCGTACCTGCTGGTAGACGACGGGCCGGGCCTGGCGCAGGTCGCCATTGGGCAGACGCAACACCAGGTTGCCCGCCCGGTCCAGGCGCAGCCCCCGCGCGCCCAGTACGTCCAGTTTGATCGTGGTGGGGGAGACGCCGGGCGCGAGCACGAAATCATACTCCAGTTGGCGCTGCGCCCCATGATAGACGAGGGTGACGCCGTGGTAGATGTCGCGGTAGGACACCCGCGCATAAGACTGTACGCCCGTGCGCCACTGGCGCTGGTTGTGCCCGAGGAGGTAGTTGCTCGCGCCGGGCAGGCGGTCGAGCCCAGTGACGGTGGCGTGGGCGTTGGCGCCCACGAGGCGCAGGCGCACCACATCCCCGCCCGCCGGACGGGCGGCGGGTGCCTTGCCCGCGCGCGTGTGTGTCGCGTTCAATGCCGTCACGTTCAGGACGGCTTCGGTCGCGGTTAGAAACAGCGTATAGCCGCTGCCGTGGGCCAGGAACGTGACGTGGCGATCCGTCTGGCCGCGATTGAGTTCGAAGCCGGCGGGCAGCACGGCGCGGGCGCGCGCCCGCGCCGTGGCGGCTGGCCGGGCCGGGCGGTGGGCCGCGGCGGTCGCGCTGGTGGGTATGTGTGCAGAGGCGGCGGTCCGTCCCGGCGCGTTGAACGCGCCGGCCGTCAGCATGACGAGCGCGGCGACGGCGAGGACACGCCACTTGGTCGAAGCAACAGTCATGGGTCTACTCTCCTTAACGACGCGCATGGCCTTAACGACGCGCACTGCTGGTAGTTTTGGCGGCGGATGACGTGGGTGATACCGGCCCCGACAGCGTGCCGGAGGTCAGAGTCAGGATGGCGAACATACCGCCGACGACGGGGCGCGCCTGAAACCCGGCTTGCTGTGCGGTGTGTTGATTGTAGAAGTCGGTAAACGGCACGCGCGACGGTGAGTTGTTGAGGAACGCGTAGAGGAGGCGGATGATGTCGGCGCGCAGCGTCGCGTCTTCCGTCGAGGCGGCGGTCCACAACTCCCAGTCGCCCTTGGTGTAGACGCCATGGCTGCTCCCCGCGACGTGCCGGCTGTCCAGCGCGATACCGTAGGTATCTTCCTGCGTCTTGTACCAGGCGGCCTCTTCCGTCAGCACCGGCTCATCGTTCGGGTCGCCCCCCGCGGGATGCGGCTTCAGGCCAGCCAGCAGGTTCAGGCCCAGCAGTTTGTCAGGGTAGGCGTTGTACTTGAGGCTCCAGGTCCCGGCGCCGTTGGTCGCGGCATTGCCGCCCTGGGCCGGCTCGGTGTACTGCAGCATGAGGTGCGCCTGGGAGGGGTCCTGTCCCATATCGGCCCATTGCTGGATATAGCTCTTGGCGAGGCCGCTGTAGGTCTGCTGGTCGGTCGTCTGGCCGGCGAACCCCGCGATGATGCCCATGGCGCCGACGCCAAGGATGCCCTTGAGGGCCAGGTTGACGCTGTGGCCGATGAAGCCGGAGAAGTCGTCGGTCTGGTTCTGGAACAGTGGGTCGAGCGCGTTGGAGTGACCTTGCCCCGCGCCGTTATCGCTGGTGAGGTAGACGCCCCACTGCTTGAGGATGGCGTAGTGTTGCGTCGCGTACGCGGACGCCTCGCTCTGACTCACGCGGAGCATGTAGGCGGCCGTCATGATCAGCATGTTGGCCGACTCTTCGACCGGCATGTCCTCCTCGTTGCCATCAGGGTGGCCGGTGGCGTCGGGATAGTGCGAGCCAATGTCGTGGATGGCGAACTTCTTGGGCCAGCCGCCCCGGCTCACGGGGGCTTCACAGTTGGTAATGATCGGGTCGAGCAGGGGCTTCATCAGGCGCGGGTTCATATAGAGCAGGGCCGGGCAGCCGGGATAGACTACGTCAACCGTCGAAACGTTGCCGTCGGAACTGATCTCCTTGAGGTACAGCCAGGGCGTCCCGCTCGGGCTCTGCACCAATTCAGTGCCTCCGAAAGCCTGGCGCAAGGCGAGCGCGCACAGGGCGTAATAGTCCGTGCCGCCGGCGCTCACCGCATCGGACTTGATCTTGGCGTCGAGAGCATTGGCGCGGGTGCGCGCGGACGCGGCGTCATCGAGGGCGAAGGAGACCATGCTCTGCCAGCGCGGCCAGTAGGTGCGCCACAGCGGCAGCAGGGGCCGGCCGAGGTAGCTCACGGCGGGGTCGCGGATCTGCCCGACGATCAACGAGAACGGGCTGGAGGGCTGGGCGCTGACCGTGCCGAGGTCGCTGTTGAAGGCGAGGACCGGGTAGCGGTCGTTGATAGCGCGGGGCATATCCGTGTCGATCGTGTTGTCCAGCCGCCCCTGCGACGCGGCGGTGGAGCGCGCGATGGTGTCCGCCGCGATCTGGAAGGTCACGTTTGGCGCGTTCTGGGCGGCCAGCGTGGCGACGCCCCACGACGGATAGTCGCTATACAGGTTGGCATTGTCGTACTTCTCGGCCAGGATCGTCGGGTTGGTCGCCGTGACGGTCAGCGCCGTTAGCGAACCGCGCGTGGTCGCCGCCTGCTGCCGGCTCCAATCAATAAGGGCGCTGGGGTTGGGGTGCGCCCACTCACCCGAGATATCGAAATAAAGACTGACCCGGTGCGGCGCGCCGTCGTTGCTCTGGACCTGCGCGACGATGTAGCTGAGCGGCATGGAGAGGCGCCGCAGATCGTTGGCCTCGACGGGCGAGAGGAAGGTCAGTGTCAGCGTAACGCCGCCGGCCTGCTGGGTGTAGATCGACTGCGTGGGCGTCACCGTGAGATTGATCTGCGTCACGGGCGGCGCGATGGGAGCGCTATTTATGCGTGGGTCGCCCATGAACACGTAGGGCGTGCCGTCGACGCGGATGATGCCGGTAAATCCCTTGATCACGCCGTTCCAGAACGTCGGGCATTGCCCCGCGAGGTTGTCGCCGAACTGCCACACGTTGACGTAGGGGGCGCGCACGACCAGCGGGACGGCGGGCGGGCGGACGGGCGTGAAGGTCGACGTCGACGCCGCGGCGGTCGTGCCGGTTTCAGCGGCGTAGGCCCTATCCTGCCGCTGGAGGAGCGTTTCCGCCAGCGCGGGAGAGAGCCCCAGCACACCGGCCCACTTGAGAAAATCGCTACGCCTGACCCCTGCCGACGCCGTAAGCTGCTCTTGCTCTTGCTCATCCATCTGTGGATTCCTCCTCACTATCGCTATCTATGACCACTACCATGTGATCGCGGACTGGCTGACCGTCCAGTGATAGGGGCCTGGCTTACCGTGCTCAGCGTCCGTCGCTCCTCCATTCCAAGACTCTTTTTCTGCCTCAGCATACTCCATGACGCCTCCGCGCGCGGCAACGTTACTACACGCGCACCGCGCGCCGCCTGCCCACGAGCACGACGCCTCCGCGCGCGGCGACGTTACCCTACGGCATTATTGACGTTACAGAACCTCCGAATTGACGTTACAGAACCTCCGAGAAAGCCCACGACTTCAGTCGTGGGATGCATCGAATCGGCGCACCGACGGGCCGTGACACGCGGCGCGTCAACGGCCGCCCTCCGCCTGATAACATGAGGGCGAGCGCGCCGGATGGTCCGGGCCGCCCTCACCCCCGGATGGTCCGGGCCGCATGTCCGCGACAACGGGTCTTCCCGATGCCGTTGTCCCTGAGCGAAAGCTCTCCTCGTCGTGCGTGAGAGGGGCGTCGTTGTCATGGCGGCGTTCGTTCGACGGGGCGCGGCGCATGGCACTCCGCGACGCCCCGTGGGTCCTGATGCGACAGAAACGTTGCATTGGAAGCTCCGTGACTACCCACGACGTGTGGGAACTAGACGCGAGAATCCCACCGGCTTCAACTGTGGGAGTGTCAATAGTCAGTAGTCAGTGTATAGGCCCGCGCCGGCGCGGGCCTAGGCAGGAATCGCGGGTTTTGGTTCGAAATAACCGGGAAATCGGCCGTCTTGCTCAGTGGTCTGTGTTCCCGCCTTGACCGCCGGCGGCGCTAGCGCACGGCACGGTCAGTGTTATTACCTAAGTTTCGCCCAAAGTAACGGCGACATGCGCGGGGGCGAGGAGCGCGTGCAAGGCTGCGGTTAAGCGCGCCGCCAAGGGGGCAGCGGCATTCAAGACGAGGCCGCGTACCTGCCCCGTCGTTGGATCGTAGAGGATCAGGCCACTGACATGCAAGACATCGCGAACCAGACGCAGGGGTCCATAGTGGGCCAGGGCCGGGACATGCGGGGCCAGCCAGGCGCGCGCCCAGACCAGGACGTTGTGCGCCAGGGTGCCCAGGGCGAGCACCATCTGTTGCGCGGCGAAGCGCTTTTTGGTCCGTTTGGTCAGCCCGAGCCCCTGCTTGTCGCCCTTGAAGGAGGTCTCGATCCCGCCGCCGCGCTGGTCATAGAAGGAGACGTAGGCCAGGAGCACGGCGGTGGGGTCGCCCACGCGATCAATGGGCTGGTGCGTCAGGGTGATCACGTCGGCGGCCGTGAGCGTCGAGAGCAGGACGCCGACGCCCCACTGGCCGTTGGCCTTGCGCACGCGCACGGCGAGGCGGCGCACCGGGCACACGTACGCGTCGCTGTCCGCAGGCACCCAGCCGACCTGGCGACCCGGCACATGCGGGTCGGTAATCCAGTCCGTGACGGTCGCGGCGAGCGCGTGGGCGCGGGCGCTAGAGTAGTCCTTGGCGTGGACGGCGTAGCCACGCCGGAGCAGCCAATTGATGTCATCCACGCTCCCGCCGCCCCCATCAATGCGCACGATGGTGCGCGCCTGTTTCTCCGCTTCGAGGTCAAGCGTCCGCTCCGCTGCCGCCATCAGACCGGGCAGGGCAGCCGCCAACTGCGTCGTGCCGGGGAACAACCGATCGACGACGACCTCGCCGTAGTGACTGGCCAGCACCCGGCCGATTTGCCGCCCGCGCCGGTTGCGTTGTTTCGCGAAGTAGCCTTTGGTGGCGCAAGCGGCCCTAAGGCCGCACGGTGCCCCACTGATGTCCGCATCGAGCAGTTGCCACTGCTGGGCATAGTCGTGCCGATAGCCCGCCCCGTGCTGGCGATAGATCTCATTGAGCGCGTCCTCCATCTGCGCCACCGTTTCGGGGGTGCAGGCGTCGAGCGTCTGCTGCACCACCGATTGCTCGGCGCAGCCCGTCCGTCCCATGGCCCGTTGCAGCCCCGGATCGCCGCGCAACCGCGTGTTGATCTCCACCAGTCCGTGTGCTCCTGCCAGGATGGCGATGAACCCATCATAGAGTTTGTCCAGAGGCGCGTGCGTGACCGTTTTCTGCGCGATACGCACCCGCGCCCGGATCGGCGCAAATACGTCGCGCTGCCGCAACAGCACGCCCAGGCCCGCCAGACTGGCGTGCTCCGTGAAATGACGCGCCTGTGATGTCGTGGTAGACTGCTCCATGGTGATGACCCTCCTGTTGGTTGTGCGCAAACATCCCTACAAGAGGGCATCATCACCTTCCGGGCCACCCCTCCCGCACGCTGCCCCTGTTTTGGACCAAATTTAGGTATTAGTCAGTGTACCCGACTGGGTGCACCTTAAAATAGTGGACTATGCTGGCGACGCCTGCGACTGCGGTCGCATGGCAGCGTGACGCCGACTGCGGTCGGACGGTGGGGCGCGCGTCGCGCCTGTTGCTGGCGCCGCAGTGCCCGTGCGCTGCCATGCGACCGCAGTCGCAGGGGAAGCGTCAGAACTCAGAACACAACCCGCCGGGCAGGAAAATCTTGCGCGAGAAGTGACAACACGTATTGCTAATCAGGTCCCGAAAACGGGCTATCGCGACGATTACGTGATGTGCAGTGTAGTCTGGCAGGGCGAAATACGGCGGATTATGGCCTTGTATTCTGAGTTCTGACGCTTCCGGTTACGGGGACCGGGCTGCCGAGATAGCGGCGGCGCACGTCCGTGATCGGGTCGCGGAACGCGGCGTCCGTGGCGTAGATCGTGATCTTCACCAGGTGTGACCACTCGGCCCCAACGGCGGCCAGGGCGGTCTGTAGATTCTCGAAGACCTGGGTGGCCTGGGCCGTGATGTCGCCCCGACCCACGACGTGGCCAGCGTGGTCCACCGCGATCTGGCCGGCGATGTAGACCGTGTTCCCGGCTTTGATCACATGCGTGTAGAGGGGCGAGTCCTGCAGCCCGTGGGGCTGAATGCGCTCGAGCGGCATGGTACCTCCTGTGGAGAACGCGCACTTGACACCCGTTCTCGTTGTCTATCGTATCATTGACACGCCGTGCGTCGACATACAAGGGCTCACCAGACTCGTGTGACGTTGTGAGACCGCAGAACGTTATCCTTGGGCTCGGTGTGAACACTGCCCTGCATCGTTACCATCGCCCCGAAGGGTGACGTCGAGCATGGCGATAAGAACCGCAAAAACGGCCCGCGCTTGCGGCCTGGAACGGCAACTGTGGCAGATTGAGACGCGCCGAAACCTGTATCAGTGTGCAAGATAGCGCAGGCCCATGAGGTTGGGGGACAGCATGAGGCGGCTGCTGCTATAGTAACGTTTGGAGGGTTTGCGCATGAGCACTGATGTCAGGAGACTGGGTTCACAGGGGCCAGCGGTTTTCCCCCTCGCCCTGGGGTGCGCAAGCATGTCGGGGACGGACGGCCACGCGAGCGATGCCGAGAGCATCGCCACGATCCACGCGGCGATCGAGCGCGGAGTCAACGTGCTGGACACGGCCGACTTTTACGGCAGTGGCCACAACGAGTTGCTGATCGGCACAGCGATCCAGGGCCGGCGCGACCAGGTGGTGCTGTCGGTCAAGTTTAACGGCCTGCGTTCGCCGGACGGCGCATTCGTGGGTTTGGATGCGCGGCCGGCGGCGGTGAAGAACTTCCTGGCCTACTCGTTGACCCGCCTGGGCGTCGATCACATCGACGTGTACCGCCCGGCGCGGCTAGATCCCCAGGTGCCGATCGAGGACACGATCGGCGCGATCAGTGAATTGGTCACGGCGGGCTACGTCCGGCAGATTGGCCTGTCCGAAGTCGGCCCCGAGACGATCCGCCGCGCCCACGCCGTGCATCCAATCTGCGACCTGCAGCTTGAGTACTCGTTGATGAGCCGGAACGCGGAGAAGGACATCTTCCCGCTCCTGGCGGAGCTTGGTATCGCGGTCACCGCGTACGGCGTGCTTGCGCATGGGTTGCTGAGCGGCAACGCTCGACAGGTCGGCACGGGCGATCCCCGCGCCCACTTGCCGTGGTTCAAAGGAGAGAACTTCGCACGCAACCAAAAGCTGGTCGAGGCGCTCGGCGCGATCGCGCGGGACAAAGGCGTGACGACCGCACAACTCGCGACCGCCTGGGTGCTGGCCCAGGGCTCGCGCATCATCCCGGTCGTCGGCGCGCGCAACCGCGCACAGCTGCAGGAAACGTTGGGCGCGCTCGCGATCACGCTCTCCGCCGACGATCTGGCGCGCATCGAGCGGGCCGTCCCGGCTGACGCCGTGGCGGGCACGCGCTACGACGAGCATCTAATGCAGATGCTGGATAGCGAGCGGGCGGGGTCGTCAGGACGCTGACACGTCATCACATGGTGGTAGTGAATAACGTCGCTGCGGTTCGCTGTCGTGCGCTCGTCCTTGCGAGAGCCTCGTCGGTGGGCCAGGGCCGCCCTCACCGATTGGCCTGTGGGTCGTCAGCCCGCATCATCATACAGCTCGTGCGCCGGCGACGAGACCTCTGGATAGTAGGCGTCAGCGGCAGCCATAGCACCCACCGTAAGTGGGCGATGCAAGACGTGCGCCCACGTAATCCTTGGGCTCGTGCGTTACCCCCGCCCCGAAGGGTAACGCTTGCGCTGGGCCTACTCCTGTCGCGCAAGGCCACTTCTTATGAGCAATGCAGCGTCGCGCCGGTCGCCTCCACGAGCCGTGCGGCGGCCGACAGGGCTCACGCGCCGCGGTCGGACCCGTCGAGAGGGTCCGGCGTCTGCTCGAACATATCATTCGCCTCTCGCCCGGATGATGCGCCGCCGCCGCAGACTGCGCTGCCCCTGCGCCAGGGCGCGCCCGCACCAGTACAGGCCGCCCAGCGCCAGGGGCAGGCCCCAGATCAACGCCCCCCAAACGTGATCGGTCAGCGCGGTGTAGATCAGGCCGGTCCCGATCAGGCCGGCCAGGGTGGCGCCCAGCACCAGGGCCATGGCCACGCCGGCGCGCACGGTGGTCATGGATAGACGGGTCATGGACGACCTCCCGCGCGCACACGCGGCTCCGGAGAGGACGACATGGGTGTCGAGGGCGGCGGCGTCGCCGTGGACGCGGCCCGGTCGCGATAGTAGTCGCGCCAGATCAGACGGTAGACGCCAAGGAGGCGCGGCAGCCGATTGAGCCCCGGAATCCAGGGCAGCAGTAACAGCACGAGCGTGAGCACGGCGATCGTGGCCATGACCAGCGCATCCGCGTTCGGTGAGCTGGCATAAGCCGGGACCTGATACCCGAGGGTATAGAGCCAAAGCCAGGCCTGACCGGGATAATTGCCGGTCTCGTTCATCATGCCCCACTGAGAGCCGATGAGATGGAAGCGGGCCGCCTGTGCCGGCAAGGCCGCGGATTGGAAGAAGAGAATACTCCGCGTGTTGTCCGTCGAATAGATGCGCGGGCTGTTGTCCACGGCCGGTTCGAGGAGCCCCGACCGGCCGAGGTCGAGCAGCCCGGCCAGCAGCGGCGCGACCGGGCCATAGCCGCCCGCGGGGAGCTGTACGGTCGTTCCCTGGACGCGCGCCTTGATCAGCGCGGTGCCATAGGCGGCCTCCCAGGCGGCCTGCCGCGCCGGTGGGGCGCCGTCGAAGGTCTGGAACGCGGCGGCGACGGCTGGCTCCAGCTGCGCCACGCGGCGCAGCGGCCCCAACACCATATCTTGCGCCGTGTCGATCGGGATATGCACGCCCGCGAGGCGTTGCAACGAGACCGGACCCAGAGACTGCACGGAGCCGCTGCCGCTGTTGTAGGGCGGCCCGTAGGTATTGATGCTATCCGTCCCGTTCAGTTCGCCGAGGGCTGTCTGTAAGAAGACGAGCGGAGCCGTGGCGGCGACGTGCTGCACGGTCAGCGGCGGCTCATCGGGCGACGACAACGCCACGGACAGCCCCACCACCAGCACGCCGACGACCAGCAGGCCGATCAGCCCCTCCTTGACCAGATCGTAGGGCGCCATCGGGATCCCATGGTAATAGGCGCGTTGGCGCGGGCTCATGGGTGGGCCTCCTCTCCGGGGGCCGGATAGGGGCGCACCACGCCGCGCATGCGCACCAGGAGCAGGTGTAGGCCGACCAGCGCGCTGACGATGACGGGCAGGATCACGATGTGGAAGCCGTACATCTGCCCGAAGTTGAGCACGTTGAAGAAGGCGCCGACGCCGATGGCGTTCATGGCGTCCTTACCCTGCTCGGCGATCCACTGCGCGTCGAAGTTCTGCTGCGAGATGTAGCCGGTGAAGGCCGTGCCAATGCCGACCAGGAAGCAGAGCACACCCACGACCCAGGTAGCCCCACGTCCATCACGCCAGGCGCCCTGAAAGAAGGTGGTCCACAGGTGCAGCACCAGGAAAAAGAAAAGGGTGTGTTTCAGTTGAGTTAAAAGGCGAGGTGACAGGTGGGCCATCCTGCGGCAAGATGAGAGTGTTGACAACCCATTGAGCCGAAGGAGGTCCGTGATGCCTGCCACCCCTACCCCGCGTGTACATGAGCTACGCGCCCACTTTGAGCGTGTCTTGGAGGGCGTGTTGAGCGCGGAGGCCCAGACCGTGAGCGCGGATACCATGGAGCGCCGTCTCTTGAGTCAGTTGCTCGCCTTGGGGCGCGCGCTGTTCGCGCTGTTCCTGGCGACGCGGGCGGCGGCGACGATGGCGGAGGTCGCACGCGACCCTGCGGGTGTGGAGCGCCCCTACAATAGCGCGCGGACGCGCACCGTGCTGTCCATCTTCGGGCGGGTGGCTTTTGCGCGCCCCTACTTCTATCGGACAGGCGTGGGTGGAGCGGTGCCGGTGGATGCTCTCTTGAGTCTGCCCGCGACGACATGCTCGGACCTGGTGCGCGAGACGGCCGAAGAACTGGGCGTGGGGGAGGCGTACCACAAGGGCCTGGAGGTGCTGCGGCGCCTGCTCGGTCTGGAGCTCTCGACGCGCACCTTGCAGGAGCAGGTGGCGGAGGACGCGCCAGTGGTGGAGGCCTTCTACGCCCAGCAGGCGCCGCCCCCGGTGACGGAGGAGGCCACCATCCTGGTGGTGCAGGCGGATGGCAAAGGGGTCCCGATCCTGCGCCGGGCCACGCCGGCCACGCCAGCCACAGCACCCCCCGTCCGGCTGGGCAAGGGCCAGAAGCACGGCGGCAAGAAAGAAGCCACGCTGACCGCGACCTATACCATTGCCCCGGCCGTGCGCACGCCAGAGGCGGTCGTGGAGAGCTTGTTCGCCGCCGCAGCGGACGCGGCGGGGCAGGAGCGCACGGGACCACAGCACAAGCGCTTGTGGGCGACGTTGGCGGGCAAGGACGCCGCGCTGGCCGAGGCGGCGGGGCGCGTGGCGGCGCGTGAGGGGACGCACCTCGCGCACCACGTCGCGCTGACCGACGGGAGCCAAGCCTTGCAGGAGCGCATCCAGCGCCAGTTCCCCACGTTTACCCTCGTGCTGGACCTAATCCACGCCACGGAGTACCTCTGGAAGGCGGCCAACGCGCTGCTCGGCGAAACCGCCCCGCAGCGCACCGCCTGGGTCAAGGCGCGCACGCTCCAACTCCTGCGCAGCCAGAGCGCCGGGCTCGTGGCCGATCTGCGCCACCTGGCCGACGCGCCCGGCCGCCGACGGCGCGCGCGCACCATGCTCACCAAAGTCGCCGCCTATCTGGAGCGCAACACGCCCTACATGGACTATGCCACCTACCTCGCGCGGGGCTGGCCCATCGCCACCGGCGTGATCGAGGGCGCCTGCCGCCACCTGGTCAAGGATCGCTGCGAGCTCTCGGGCATGCGCTGGACCATTGACGGTGCCGAGGCCCTCCTGCATCTGCGCTGCGTCTATGAGAACGGCGATTGGGACGCCTATCACGCCTTCCGGCGGCGCCAGCGCCACCTGCGGCTCTACGCCGTGCCCTATCCCGACGACGCGGCCACCCCACTCGACCTCCACGCCTGGGAGCCCTATCCCGCCGTACCACCCGCACTCGCCGCCTGAGCAGGCTTTTAACGCACATGAAACACACCCTAATC
>JAABUH010003042.1_pt1 | contig 15049 bp, 19 predicted proteins | sample 5559121 | NCBI WGS metagenome assembly JAABUH01 (sample SAMN10711871, study PRJNA513364) | rock metagenome | isolation source: Antarctica rocks | place: Antarctica: Victoria Land, Battleship Promontory nord | collected 2015-12-28
AAGGCATGGTACAGGTTTGGGCATCAAGGGTGTTCCAGCGCCTAAGCCCAAGCCAGCAGAGGATGTACCTGGGGTGCCCACAGCTGCCTGGGCACGGGTCAAGAGGGGGGTCCCCGCCTCTGACCCCTTCAAGCCTGGGGTGGGCTTCATGCTCATGGTGGATGGCGCCAGATTCCTGCCAGGTACAGCATATGCCTACACCCGACTTACTATCGTCTCTTTGAACAGCTTTTTGAGCACCACAGTTGCTTGCACTTTCTGGAGCAAAGATCTCATACATGAAGCATCACAACTGTGCTATGTACCTGCTACCCTTGTGCCGTGATGACGGCAAGAACTCTGTGCTTGTCATCTGATAACGCTCTCATGCACTCTCCAGGCAATGTGACGGTGAGCAAGGTGGTGGGGTCGGTGTGGTCTTACGACAGGCAGCTGCTGTGTTCCCCATTTGAGGCTCTGTGCAGTCTGGATGGAGACACGTTGGCACCTACCTACAACTGCCAGGTGGGCTCACACCTGCATGTTGACAGTCTCAGGGTCCTGACCACGTCTGTAAGCTCTAGAAAGCTTGTCTGCATCTGTCACATCAAGTACAGCAGTACAGATGCAGCAACCAGAAGCAGCGTGATGCGACAGGCAGAACAAGCGTGAGGCTTCTCGTGGAGCAAGTCTTCATGCAGCAGAAGCTTGTACAGTCAACCAGGGCGAGTGCGAAACTTCAAGTTGAGTGGGTGTGCAATCTCAAGCAGCATCGAGCAAAGCAAACAATTGAGAGCAATTGAGAGGCAGCACGACGCTGAAGCAGTTCCTGCAGGGGGAGACCTATGGCACTTGCAAGCTAACTGTTTGTAGAAAGCTTCCTCCGTCTCAAGAAATCTAGCTTCCAAATCTTTCTTGAGAGGACTCAGCAGTCTTACCCAAGTGCGCTTCATTCTTGTGATGCAGCGCACTTGGGCAGCAGCAGGTGTGTATGTGTGGCATGCAGGTGGTGCTGGGTGCAGGAGCAGAGCAGTTCAATGACCCAACAGCCACACTGCTTCTCCAGATAGACTGCATTGAGCGGGACAGCCTTGGGCTGCGCTGCGTGGGATACGCAGTCATACCCCTCTTTGTGGACCCCAGGGAGGAGGCTCAGCCCCGCCGCAAGAACCTGCTGGACTACATCCTCAATCAGGTGGGCGTGCTTGCATGTTTTCGTTTTGCATATTTTGGTCACGCATATTGTTTGTGGGTGTCTGGCTTTCAAACTGACTGTGCCCTGCTTGCTTTGCAGTCATATGCCTGCTGATCTGACAGCTGCAAGTTGTCAACATAGGGCCTTGGCTTGACAGTGTTGAGGATGAGCGGGTGCATGATGGGTGTACATGGAAACAATCTGCAGCACTCATCAGCAAGATTGCTCTTGGCATCAGTAAAATCCTTGTGATGTTGCACCCACAGCACCACAGCACACACTTTGCACACAGCCAGAAGGTCAATGCACATAGACCTTCATGAGTCTTTGTTATAGGCATGCTCCAACATCTGCACATGCAAAATCAGTCTGTTGTATTGTACGTCATACATGCATTACGTTACAATACATCGTGCTACAACATGATACCAACGATGAGTAACAATTGATGCCTGCAGGGCAGTTGGCAGATTCCCCTTCACATGACAGGGCCCAGCAGGGAGGACCCCACATTTCATGGGGCCAGCCTGAAGGAGGCCCCCAGGGTCACCTGCTCCTCCCTGCTCATCCGCATATTGAGTATGGGTGCGGCTAGGGCTGCCCTGCGCCGCAAAACCCCAGCATATGCTGATAGGTGATGCCACCACGATGCTCCATTGTACTGACTTGTATCGCTTTTACGAAACAGCATTGCTAGACAGCCTTTGTTTCCCTTGCACGGAGTCAGTCCAACCGGAACCACATCAGTGCCCTCGTATTGCTGGTGGACTGGGCATGTGCACATCACTCATGCCATACGCTGCTTTAGGGACTGAAAACGCTCTGCAAGTTATGCTGCACCAAGTGCACAACAATTTGAAATGGCACACAGTCAATACAAAGCGTCATTCGATTGAATCACAGGGCTTATGATTCCAGCTTGGATTTCCCAACAGCCACAGAGAGGCATGTCTACCCTACAGTACTGGAGAGGCCACCTCTGCCCATGCGTACAGCCATCCAGCCTTTGCTGCCTGCATCTGCCTTCAAGCCCCGTGTTGCCCCGCCTGGCATTGGCAGTGGCAAACTACGCTCCGTGCCTAGTGGGTGCGCTGTCTGCCCACCTATACTTGCCTTGCATCAAAGTTACTGTATTGTCATTTACAGCCAGATTGCAGTCTCTTGCACATGTTTGCTGCTTGTGTGGAAAGGCTGCACCAGCAGTATTGTCTCTTCCATGTACTGCCGTGCCTTCTGAAGGGTGGATGCCTTGCTCTTTCAGAAAGGTAGGCTTTCAGATACATGTAAGCACTGCTTTCAGCTGACCCAGCACAACCAACAACTAACTAGCACTTGTTTGCTCATGACATGCTGTGCTGTGTCGCACAAGGGCAGGGCATGACAAGGCAAAAAAAGCCATTCAATCAGCAGCACAAGAGTTGTACTCTAACCCCACATGCAGCTATGATGTGTGCCTCTTGCATCACTGCACTTCACAGAGCATCTCAAACCATGCAGCATCAGCTACTGTGTGCTCTGCATGACAGCCTCACGTGACCCTCTGCATGCTCAAGTGGTATGAGAACTGTGCTAGGGTGTTGCAGACTACCAGCTGCTGGCTTAGCTAAGGAGGGCAGTGCCCTGATACGTGCCCTGTCAGGCTTGCCTAAGCTAGGCCGGTGGGGCAAGAACAGGGAAGTCACCGTCCTGCAGCCTGTTCTGGAGACCACGCAGGTAATGCCAAAAACACAACACACTGCTGTCGTTGCTTGACGTATCAAGATTGAACAGAACACAGTAGCACTGTAGCACATGCATGGTTGATCTCGTCACTGAAGCTAGACCAATTCTGCCTGTGCAGCATCTGCTTGCACATGTGTCATGAGACTTCTGCACGCTTGTCAAGCTGTTGCAACGGGCCGTCGCTGTGTGCTGTCCAGGGAGAGGAAGTGGCTGGGGATGGTGAGGAGGTGCCAGCTCCTGCACCTGTCGAGGAGGCACCCTTGTGGAGCGACGCTGACATGACACAGCTCATGCGGGTGTGTCCCATGGCCTTCAGATTTGCAACAAGCGAGCCAGCACAACGGTTGATTGCTGAATCAGTTGGTTGATTGCTCATTGGTTTACTGATGAGTGATTTTGTCCTTTGATTAGTGTCATGATCACTTTGCTTGGTTGGCAGGCGCTGTTCTCCATGAACATGTCAGCGAGCAAGTGTCGGCATGACAGCTGAGCTGTTTCCATATCTTGATTGGCTGTGATGCAGATCAAATGACCCAGCCCACACTTGTGAGAGCCTATATGCCTAGCAGAGTTTGCTGAGTGAGGCTGCGTGGTTCTGCTCGTGCAAAGCTGCAGTGAAGTGGTTGGCACGATTCAGCTCAGACGTGGGAATCAGGCTCAGCTGTCATTGCCAATCCAGCACAGCTCAAATGCCACATAGCTCAGCCGTGAGTCTACACCGAGCCAAAGCATCAAGGCCCGCATCTGGGAACATCACCAAACTTGCACTGAGTAGGTTGATTTAGTTGCTGAGTTGCTGAGATGATCATTGTATGCAGGACAAGCTGCGAAGACCAGAGCTTTGGAATGATGTGCCATTGGACTACAACAGGGCCTGGCCATACAACAAGCGCTTGGGCTTCCATGTGGCCATTGATGCAGCTGCTAGGCTGCCCCGCAACCTACCAGTTGCTGCAGTCTTCTCTCTGTCACCACCAGGTCAAAAGCACTCACATATACAGAAAACACTGCCAGAAATGTGACCAAAAAAACCAACAGCAAAATTCCTTCCAAGTTTGCAGCTCGATGGTGCATGCATGGAATGTAGCTCAGCCAGTGGGGGCATCTCCCCTCGTGCTGCAATGCTTACAAACATGAATGCCTGCAGCTAGTTTGTGAGCAGTCACTGCACAGGTTACATGCCAACACATGACAATGCTGTGGCTGTCCACACGTGGCATTACAGGCCTTGCTACAACATCACAGAGTGGTTCTGTGATGCCAGCTGGCATATGCAACAATTTCCAAGCACACATGCCTATTGTGACCTGGGACTGAATGCGTTCTGTGGTGTTGCAGGGTCCTTTTACTCAGATTTGCCCCAGGTCGAGTCTGTTGGGGTGACCCTGCAGTATGACATGGGCGCCCCCCTGCACTCTCCTATATGGCTTGATGGCTACCAGTTTTTCCAAGTCTCTTTTCAACCCACCCGTTGCTGGCTCGTCGTGCAATGAGCCGGTTCATTGATGAAGAACTGTCGATTATTTTACATGCAATCACCCATGCTTGCAAAGTGTTGTGTCTGTCAAGTTTGTTAAATGGCTTTCACAATTGTCGAGTTGACAGGTCGTCAAGTGGTGTCTGGAACAGGGTTGTGAAACAGACGAATTGTCAGTTGGGGTCTGGAATAGGGTTGTCCAGATGGACAAACTGTCATTTGGGTCTAGAATAGGGTTGTCAATTAGACGAGTCAGATGGGACTTTGAGGTTGTTATGCAGGACGTGGGGTATGATAGCGCTTTGAGCCTGATCATAGACATACGCACAGTCATTCCTGGCAGTGGCACGACAGCCCCTGTGGGCTGGGCTGCCCTGCCCTTGTTCCAGACTGGCCCTGGCAGGTACATGGCCTCAGGCTACTACCACCTGCCAATCTTCAAGGTATGCTATTGTGCGCAAGTCTTGTGCTGTTACCCCCATGCGTTTGGCTGCAACCCTAGAATTCCTGTGCTGTGCATGCCATTGGTGCACAAGGCTGTTCTCAGAGCTCTGTGCACACCTTGGAAGCCTGCAAGGTCATGCATTGTGCTTAGCATGTGAGAGAGAGCAAGGCGTACAGCAGCAAGATGCTGCTTGTAGATGTGATTGCCTCTTGGCCATAATGAGTAGCTTGACAACAAAGCATGCATGTAACATGCGTGTTGAGTCCACAGAACTGTGTGCTACAATTGAAGAAATAGGCACTCAAGGGTCTCATTCCTGTGCAGCAGCTGTGCTTTTGGACATGGCAGTCTTGTGTTCATGCTGTAGGGGCTGCCATCAAGATTGCTGCTGGATGAGATGGCCGCCGCCAAAGATGTAGACACAGCCCTCATAGCTGCCCTCAAGGTCAGCCCCTGTCCTTGCCCTTCCGCCTACAAGTCTGTTGAGTCCCGCAATCTGTAATATATTGCTTGTATCTTTCCAACTAAAGCAGGCCACAAACAAAAAAGAAAGCTCTTCTTCTTTTATGCCTTTCTTGAACAAAGTTGAGTTCTTACCTGTTGTTCACTCATTTTTTGTAGACAAGCAAAGGTCTGCTCGACTGCTTGCTTCACGTGTTGCTTGATCTATTGCTGCTGGTGCCATGCTATGTTGCTGACACTATTGGCCTTGCATGCCGCTGGTCTTGTGATCTGTGTACAGCTTGCTGCTTTGATATTTGTTCTGCTGACTGGCTCTCAACATTTCATGAGACCTGATGCAAGACAGCATTGCTTGCTAGCCTTCTGCCCATCAGTCATTGCCCACCACCAGCAACTTAGACACTCCTGCCTGAACAGCTGGCGTGTTGGTGCCAGCCTGTCAAATTCAAACCAAGACACTTGGGTCTGCCTGGTCTGTGAGGAGAAGTGCTGTGGGGGTGTGTGTGTGTGTGTGTGTGTGTGTGGCATTTGCGAGCTCAGACTTCTATCCAATGGCATTGCAGGCTGGAAGGCTGAAGGTAGTAGAGTCACATGCAAGTGTGTACGTGCGGGTGTGTGATGCCCAGCGTATGGGGTCTGTGGAAGGCCCTGCCAATGAGGCGGGGGCCCAGCCCTTCCTGAGGGTGCCCCCCTATGTCCAAGAGGGGTCCAGAGTGCAGTATGACATGCAGACTGTGAAGACAGGAGGCAGGACATATGACAATGCCAGGTGAGTCCTGTATGTTGGCAGTCCACCACACCTCTGCCAATCTCCTCAAGTATCATAGTGCTTGTTAAAACAGGCTTGCAGCACCAGCAACAACAGGTATTGCGTGCCCATCAGCTTCTATCATACTTCCACAGTGTTAGCCAGGCGTGCTTGGTCCTGCGGTAGTACACATACGCTTTGCAGCTGATGCTTGCAGATGTGGGTCAAAGCGAGCATGGCGTACAAAACATGCAGTTCAATGCGCACTGCCATGCACATCTTACATGAGATGCATCAAGACAAGCTATGCGGCCTGTTCTCTTGTTAGTTGTGCCCTGCACTTTAATGCACAGGTCCAAAGATATTTCGGCCGAAATGTGGCTGGAGGAGCTGAACGACGCTATCACGAGGGCCACAGGCCTGGATCAGCTGGGCCTGCCCCAAGCTCCTCTAGATGAAGAAGACCTCACAGAAGCCGAGCTGCTAGAGCAGCAGAGAGTTCTGGCGGAAGACTCAGCAACAGCAGCACCCCAGCCGGCATGACACTGAAGAGGGAGTGCAGGCATTTCATATGGTTCTTGCAGGAAGCAGAGCTGAGCTCCCCTTGGACGTTTTGTCTTGTAGACACACTGTGACAGTGTTCTCAATTGTAGGATTTGGCAGCGGCCTATATAGCGTATGGACTTGAAAGATTAGAAATCTGCAAGATGATCTTGAGCGATCCTGCTCATGCTCTTTTTAATTTGACAGCTCATGGCTGTTGCTGTCTATGTCCTGTGTCCTCCAGGAGAAAAGTGCGATCAGCCTTTTCACCATGCAATCTGAAATGTGCTATGCTCATGCCTGTACGTCTGCAATACAAAGCAAACAGATGCTGAGCAGGGCCCAGCACCTATGCTGAGTGCTGCTTGTGACAGTGTGTGCCCTTTGGCATTGCTGTAACTTTGGCAGGACTCTGACAACAGCATTGCAAAATGTTTACTTTTAAGCCTGCTGCTCTTAGTTAAGCTCATGCAACACCCACTGTGCACGTAGGCGCTGCCAATATGACTGCACGCTAGAGTGCTTTGTTGCAGCGCTGATGATGTACTGGCCTACATGTTGGCTTCCACTGATATGCTGTGCTTCGTGCTTCAGACAATGCTTTGCTCTGCAGATTCATAGCCATAGCAAAGGGGCTTCCTGTTACTTCACCTGACTTGTACAATGAGTTCAAGGATCTAATTTGCTGGGCAGATAGCATCTTTGACAAATGGTGTCCTGAGAGTACCAGCAGTGTACACTGCAGTGACACTTGGAGGCAATCTCTCTGAAGCAAATCAGAGAAGAGCCCATTAAGATGCACGATCTGTTTTCATCTTTGCCACTAGGTGTCACATGGCCAGCTGCAGCATGTCCATATAATTGTCATTCACAGCTGGTTCCTGCTCGAGTCTGAATCTATACGTACCAAGACAGTTCATTGTGCGGGGAAGCCCTGACACCAGGCCCTAGGTTGAAGGCGTTTTGCAAAGCTGATCAAAGGTCTATGGATAGCAATACCTAGACTTAGCTGACTAAGCAGTAAACAAGAACTTGATGATCTGTATCTCAATACAGACTGTCTTTTCAAGTCAATAGTATGCTCTTTTAGCTTCCAGGAACAGTCCCAGCAGGAAGTTGACATACATAGTCAGCTATTTCTCCCGCAGTTGTCACCCATACTTTCTTCTGTGGTGCAGCACGCTCTGCGGAGTCAATTTGCTGAGGCACAACATGGGCAGATTCAGCGCAGTTGCCAATATGCTGCAAAGCCCTTCTCAATTGCCTTAGCCTGAAAGGTTGCCCCACAATGTAAGGATGAAGGGCAATGCCCAAGACCAGAGGACAATCCTCACTAGCTTGCATTAGCATCTCATCAAATTGATCAATGATCATGTCTGCAAATGCTTTGTGAGATTCATGGCGAGCTACCACAGCTGGAATGTCATTTATTTCCTGGGAGTATGGCATTGCCAGAAGTTTGCCACCAGATCTGGTTCTTATCCAGACTGGCTGGTCATCATGGCACCAGTCAAGACAATAGGTGTAGCCAGCTTCCTGTAACGCACACAAGCATGGGTTTACAGCCATGTGACACTTGTATGCTGATCAGGGGTATCCTCATCAATAATTTCATCCCCCAAAATACTTGAGGACACTTCAAAGCTGTGCAATGCTACCTACTGATGAAGGTACTGCATCACTCTCAACAATGACCTCTCTTGCCATTGACAGCAGCGCACAGCAGTGCTTTTGGTTGCCATGTTGTCAAGCTGCTGTGCAACAGGCACATGCAAAGCTTGGACGCAGCCTGAATGCAGTCTTTGACTATGAGTTTGGTTCATCATGTGATCAAACAGTCATGCCACATTGCTGTTGCAAAAAGGGAGCTGCACCTGCAGCAGGTCTGGTGTGACATGGCTCTCAGATATCCATGGCCCCAGCCAGCCCTTGGGAGTCACCCCTGCATGTTGCTTCAGGGTCTCTGTGGCGTTCAGAATCCACTCCCTCTCTTTGTCTTCATCCATGTCACTCTGCAGACTTTACGCATCAAATCACAACACGTCAAACTGAACAAAGCTGTGTTGGACGCGGCAACAAGAGCAAGTGTTACCTGCTTTTCTGCATTGCTGCAGCCATGCCCAACGATTTCACAGCTTTTGCCATGCCCTCTTAGCTGCTGACAATATGCTGCTGGAAGCTCAGGACAGTGGTTGTAGACTTCAGAATTGATCAGCAAGCTGACAGGGAATCCAGTGTCCTTCAAGACGTCCAGCATCCTCCAGGCACCCACCCTATGCACAGGAGTAGTTAGCAGACCACATCAAGCTCGTTGCTGGCACTAATCAACAGTGTCTCGGGTAGACTGGCAGGACTGAAAGGAAGAGGCCCAAACTTGTATTGCATGTGGCATGCAGCATCCATTTCATCGGACTCACATGTACGATTTGGTCAATAGTAGCTGCAGGTTCATGTGCACGCACAAGATCTAGCTTCTGGCTGCTTAAAAAGTCCTCACCTGTTGCCATACTCACGCCAGGAGTAGTTCAAAATGTCTGGTTCGCCGCTCGGTGCTAGTTTGGCTCCCATGCCAGACCCGAAATCGAAGTGTTCTAAGTTCACTGCGACGTATACAGCTAAGTGCTGCCCTTGCGGCCACGAGTAGCCCTTCCGCGAAGGGATCGAAGAATACTCAAAACGGCCATGGCCTACGAGCGGCATGGCGCGTCACAGCAGTGAATTCTTGCACGACGCTCAAGGGCCGACTACCTTTGTGTCACAAGCCACAAATACAGCCCGAGCAGTTATACGATGATGCGCATGGAACAGGAGTTGACTAGTCATGTTTGCATTGCGCTTCAAAAGACATCGAACCTGACAGCGCGCGCAGCTCGACGAGTGACGTTTGTTAGCATAGTGCAGACCTTTGAACCGCTATGACTAACTTACGTAGTCAGGCATTACTACATTGAAAACAGAAGCTTTAGATGCCACTATAACTGCATCACGGACTTGTTGCAACACCTTGAAAACACGCGCAAAGCTCTACAGGAAGGTTGCAGGTATGACACGACATTAAAACTGCCCAAACGCTGCACCCACAGTCTCATCAGGCATTCAGGTTTATGTGGAGCTCCTCGAGGCACTCATATATGACATGTACACCTATGATATACGTATATACCAAGCTACATAGACAAGACCGAGGCTGAAGCTGTTTTGCGGCTTTACAAGCATTGTCACTTGACGGATCAGTCACATTTGCGGTCATGTCACAGCGGATGACCCTGAGATGCATGCCAGTGCTGGCTTGACGCACTATATATTGACCGCGGCCCAATATGCTGCAAGCATAGTGTCTTGTAGCTGTTCATCCTCTCCCATGTCATCTTTTCCAGCTGTCACAGTCATTGCCTGCTGCTCCTGGATCAGTGAATTGTTGGCTTCATTGATCTGCAAGCGGCTCAAGGTATCACCATGTCAAAACACAGCAGAATGTGGCATGACCAACAGATCAGAAGGGTACTGAGTGTATTGCCAGGTGACGCAAGGTGTGTGCAATGGCTGCGACCTGAACTCAACTCTTCTTGCCTTGCTCATGATGGGCAGGTCTCATATGTCAGCATGCATGTAACAATTGGCACGTTTTACTTTGCTAGTGGAAGCTTTTGATGGAAATGCCTACACTGTGAGTGCAGAAATCTGCCATAGTAGTGGTTCACATACCTCATGGCATCTGACAAGCATGGCTTTCAGCTGTTGGCTTGACTGAAGCAGCCTGAAACGTGGCTGCATGGGAGGCAATATGCCTGGCAAGGAGTCCACCCTCTTCAGAGATAGCACCTGTGCTCGATGCTGCATACCACAGGCTTGTCACAGACAGAACTTTGCGTACAGACTCTGAATGCGAGTGCTTCTCCAACACCCACAACCCACACACAAGGCTAATAATGCTTACAGATGGATAATTGGTCCAGCCTTGACATAACGCCTCGGCAATATACAGTGGCTGACCTGTCAGACTTTTTGCACAGCACAATACAGTTTCGATGCAAAGAGCCAGCACACATGGGCACTGCAACAACTGTATCAACATAACACTGAAGATAGCAGCTCATGGTGACAGCCGCAACACTGCCTCACCTGCAGGGCCTGCAGCTGAGCCTGGTAGATGTTCCTTGCATCCCAGAAGCTGTCTAGGTCAGCAAAGTACTGCTTCCTGATTGCTTTCAGGGTAGCGTCCACCACCTGCCATAGGACTGCCTGCATAAAAAAACCGTTTATTTCTTGATGAATTATGACCACTCCTTCAGGAGACCACTCTGTGCCCAAAAAGTTGGTTCTTGGAAGGCAGGGTTGGATTGGCATGGGCATGTCCTGCCTGGGACAAAACTTCCACTATGAAATTGGTCACAGTGCACACCACCAGCAGGGCAACATGTTAGTGTGGCCGTTCCCCCTCCAGTCACACAGTCTGCAACAGCTAACTTGTCATCAATAAGCCCTAGTTGCCACCAGTAAGCCCTGGTCAAGCAAAGCGGGCAAGCAGCCGGAATGGCATGAAGGGCTAAAGCATGAAAGGCTGAAGAAGGCACGAGAGGTTCAGAAGCCCTGTGACACAGATGTCAAGGCCCTAGCAGCTGGTACTCTGCGGCATTTAGATGTCAAGGGCAGGATGTATCGCTGAGATGGCTTATGCATCTGATTTGGGGTGTAGGCACCTCGAAGATGGCGGGGGCGGGTCTGGGGCTGGAGGGGAGGGTGGTGCCAGTCATGGTGGCCTTGCCTGACCCAGGTCTGCTCCTTCTCAAGCAGGATGCAGCCATTGTGCCTGCACAGCTTTAACAAATAACAGTAACAATAACTCTCAAGCATGATGCAGCCATTGTGCCTGCACAACCTTGTGTCTGAGCTTTTTTCTTCTTTACTGTTGAACAGGGGTGTGACAACAAGGCAACAATGCCAAAGACACAGGCAGTGGTGACCTGGAGGGACTGCACGCATGCCTGATTCTGTTTGTGCATGCTGACATCAGTCAGGACAAGGTCTGCAAACAAAAGACACGTCAAACAGATCAGGGACAGACAGAGACAGATACGAGTCACATTGATGCACAAGACAAGCAGCTGTCTCATGCATCAACATGACTTTGCAAGAGGCAAGGCTTTGGTAGAAAGAAAGGAGGGGAGAAAAGTAATACACGCAGAATGTGACAGGTTCGGGAGACCTCAGAAGGCGTCTTGCTGACTGGAGTTGACGCACTGGTACCTTTTCGAGTGGCACTGGCAGAGGAAGCACTGAATGTGGCACCGCTGAGGAAGGCAGCACCAGTGCGCACCAGCTTGGCTGCACGCCGCTCTGTAAAGCGCTGCAGCTGCATGAACAGCAGCTGCCTCTGATGCAGCCTCACTGCTGCTGTGTTGCGCCACAGCTGCTGCAAGCGCTGAACCTGCAATGGTGACATCAGGTGCTTGGCAGGATGCTTGGCAGGACGCCACTAACATTGGCTGAGCTGCTATCCTGGAAGCTAAGCAAGTGCAACAGGGAAGCCCAATGTATGTCATCCTCGGGCTTTTCTTCAATCAATACCAAAAGGCGTAGTCTTTGCTTTTCTTTCTAAGCAAGTGCAGTACATTCAGGCAGTCAACTTAGACAGTAAAGCCAGGGCGCCCGTGGTGTCAACAGGGCATTCTGCAATGCTGACATGTCTGCATGCATGACTTCGTTTGTCTCTGATCCTGGGCAGACAATTCCTTTGTAAAGGCACAACATGGCAATACAGTGTGCATATGCCGAGGCTAAAAGCGGCAATACACAGCAATGCTCACCTTGAGCTGGAAGGTCTGCACAACCCTGACGAAGCTGTGCCCTCTCTGGATGTCCTGCAGGAAGCAGACTATGGTGCTGGCAGCAGCCACCTTCTCCTCTTCTCCCCTTCTCTTGTCCAGGGAGCTGAGTGGCAGCAGCTGCCTGCGTGCCTTCAGGGTTTGACGGGCCTGCTTGGTTTCTGACAGCCGCTTGTACCAGACCGCAATCTTCACTGCTGCTGTCTTCCTCTGCTCCTGCATCTGTGCAATGGCAACAGCAGTGAGACCTGGGGCCATGACAGACCTGAAACAAAAACTACAACAAAAGAGTTGTTTTTGTTGGGTTTTTGTTGTGTGAGGATTTTATACCATATTTGCACAAATGAAAAGTAAACAATTGTTTCATCACTGCTGCAGGCTCAAGCAGGAGATGCATGCTATGGAGAGGCAGGTTTGTCGGTAAGAAATGTAGTGGCTGAAGCATTTAAGGTGTCACCTGGGCGTGGAATGCTGCACTGGTGGCTGCAGGCTGTGTAGGAGCACAAGATAAGTGAGTTGTCTGCCCTGTAAGCTGAGTTTGTCGGAAGATATGTGCATGCTGCATTTCAGCAGAAAGCTCACCTGCTGATGCTTGTGCTGCTGCACATGGGCTCTGCAGGCGCAGCGCAGTTGGTACGCTGCAACCATGTGAAGCCACATCAAGCGCCACTGCCTGTGCTTCTGAGTGGCAGGTAGGCCCACCACAAAGCCTGCACATCAGCAAGACCTGATCTCAAAGCTGACTACATTACCAAATCAACACAAGGCTCCAGAACCTGGACATGGATGCTGTGTGCCACATCATTCCCCAGCAGTCTTGCTGTACACCACTTACAAAGCAGCGGAGGGTGTGATTCTTATGTAGGAGAGCTTGATTCAAAGGAGACAAACTGGCAAGGAACAGATTGACATCGAGGCAGACAAACAGACAGACAGACTCAGATATGCACACAAATTCTGCTTTTACATGTTCATCAAGCAGACAAACTCACACAGACACATGCCCACAAACCTGCCGCTTGCAGCTGGTGCTCGTATTTCTCCTTCTGAAACCGCAGGCGCCTCTGCCGTACTTCTGCCTCATGAGCTGTACGTTTCTGCCACAGGGCTTGGCTATCGGCAAGGAACTCTGACCTGCACAGGCACCACACTGCTTTTGCACGTCTCTGACACAGAGCCCAGATTGCTGCACGCACAGTCGCACAAGGCAAGCGACACACAGATTGTGTGACATACATGCATCTCGCATAAACCTGACAGCAGTCCAGGAAAAGTTGTTCACGCTCACTCAGGAGCTTTCAACATCTGCTCTGCATGGATTGCGGGGCAGCATGCCAGTACGGTGCTGTAAACAAAGCATAAATGGCATATGCTGATGTGCAGCAAGCATACCTTCAGCATATGCCTGACTGCTAGTCACTTATTCAATATAAGGGCAACAGGACTTGCGGCAGCAAACAATACGCTACACATAATGCGCTACAGACACTTTTCTGGACCACAGGCCTGGAATGATTTGACCAGTCTATGGTCTACCTTGCAGTGGGCGAGCCACCAGAGCCTGGCCTTGCTGAATGCAGGCGCCTCACGTCCAGTACCCAAGGCAAGGTGGCTGCGTTCAGCAGGCTATCTGGTGCAGTCCATGGTCTTGTCTGTACTTCATCATTGGTGGGTGTCCCGCCCTCAGGATCAGGCACATCAGGCTCATCTGTCATGCTGGTTTCATGACTAAGATGGGCAGCTGTAGCCTGGGCATTGAAAAAGCTGCCTGGATCCCTGGCAGCTGCTGTGACTGGTGTGATGGCTTTGCAGACTGCATCTCAGGAGCATGTGATGACACAAGCCCAGACTGCCGCGGTGACTGCTGAGTTGTCGGGTGCAGTGTAGCCTGGTGCACAGGCTGCTGGTGCAAAGACTGATGCTGCCCTTTGGACTGCTGCAACAGCTGGGCAAACTGAGGGTCGGCAGCAGCCTGCTCTTCTTGAGCGCCCATTGCCAACCATTCTGTCGCCCAGCTCTTGTTGCGAGCCAAGTCATGGGATGTGGTCTCAAACCAAGGCTCTGCTGCAGGTCTGGGTGTGCGCGGCGACCTCTTGCTTGACTGCTTCAGCCTGCTGCTCCCCCTTCTAGGCGACTGTACTGACCCCTGTACTGATGAGCCCAAAGCCATCTCACTAGCAGTGCTGTCAGAGCGAGGGGGTGGCAAGACCACAGACACAGCAGCAGGCAACATGGTCACTGAAGCTGGTACTGATGATGTTGCATCAGATGCTGCTGTGGGTGAGGTTGGTCTGGAGCTAGCCCAATTTGACAGGGGCCGTCCTGCAGTGGCTGTCTGCTGCGGCAAAGGTAGAGCTGCCTGCTGCTGCTGCTGCGACGCTTTCACGCTTTCATCTGCTGAGGGGAGCTGCTGCGTGGCAGCCTCATGCCTCATGAACACATCAGAGGGGAAAGCCGTCTTCTGATGCAACAGCTCTCCAGGCATATGTTGGCCTCGCAGCAGCGTCGGCTTTGGTGAGCGCCTTGCTGCTGCCTGAGGCTGCGTTCCGGACTCAGCAGCAGTGGTCCCTTGCAGCTCCTTGAAGATGCTAGCTGCTGATGAGGTCTGCTGCATTGCTGATGGGCTGGTACAGGCTGCCTCATGCCTCATGAA
>JAABUH010003045.1_pt1 | contig 15044 bp, 14 predicted proteins | sample 5559121 | NCBI WGS metagenome assembly JAABUH01 (sample SAMN10711871, study PRJNA513364) | rock metagenome | isolation source: Antarctica rocks | place: Antarctica: Victoria Land, Battleship Promontory nord | collected 2015-12-28
ATGACACTCTGCATGACTTCTTGAACGTTTTCTGCATCGCGTACATGAATGATATCTTGATCTATAGCAACAGCAAAAAGAAGCATACTCAGCATGTTCGTCAGATACTGAAGCGACTTAGAGTCGTTGAACTACAGATAGATATCGAGAAATGCGAATTTTCAGTTATTGAGATCAAGTATTTGAGTCTAATAATCATTATTCACGAAATCAAAATGAATTCTGAAAAGATCAATGTCATCATGAATTGAGCTACACTTCGAGACATCAAAGATGTTCAGAGCTTTCTGAGCTTCGTCAACTTCTATAGACGATTTATTAAGAAGTTTTTCAAGCTGATCGATCCATTGACTGTCTTAATCAGAAAAGATCAGTCATTTAATTGAATTCAGAAGTGTCAATTCGTCTTCGATCAACTCAAGCAGACGTTCATCACTGCTTCTATCTTAATGCACTATAATTCAAATCTACTCGTGACTGTGAAAATCGATGTCTTCGACTATGTTGTGATCGAAGTCATGTCTCAGCGAGATGATAATGAGCAGTTAAAATCTGTGATCTATTTCTCTTTCAAAATGCTATTCGCAGAATGCAACTACGAGATTTATGACAAGAAACTTCTAGCTATAATCAGAGCTTTTGAGAAATGAAGGCTCGAACTGAAAGACACGTTAGACTTCGTTGAGATCATTTTCGATCACAAGAATCTAGAATATTTCATGTCAGTTAAGCTGCTTAGTCGAAGACAAGTCAGATGATCAGAATTTCTCTCTCAATTTAACTTCAAAATCGTGTATCATTCGAGTGAATTGAACACTCGAGTCGATGCACTCACGCGTCGATCAGAAGATCTTTTCTTGAACGAGAAAAATAGTCGTCGAGAACATCAGTGACAGATCGTGCTAAAATCAAAAAATCTGAAAATTCAAGTCTTAATCAATGTTCTCGACGATAGTGACTCTGAAGCACTCAAATCAAGTGACTCGAAGAGCGAATCAGTGATCTCTGAGCAGTCTGAATCATCAGAGAAAATGTCTATGAATGAGCTAGAAGAACAACTCTTCGCAGTCTATTTCAATGATGAATGAATACAGATCGTGATAACTGCGTTAAGAGACGATCAACGAAAGCTTAAAGAATTTTCGTTAGCGAAATGTACGCTGCGAAGTGATCGAGTCTACTATAGAGATAGACTATTGATATTCGAAGATGAGAAACTGCGACTACGTCTGCTTCAGTTAAGTCATGACACGTCTATTGCGAGTCATTCAGAAAGAGTCAAGATCTACAAAATACTCAGTCGTCATTATTACTGACTCGAAATGATCAAGACAGTAGTTCACTTCATATGCAATTGTCATCTATGCTCTCGAATGAAAATCTCTAGAGAAAAATATCAGAAAGCTTTGAAGTCTCTTGATGTATTCAATCGTCGCTGAAAAGACATAGTCATGAATTTCATCGTGACAGTATCTGAAAGTAAGAATCTGAACGAAAATTCGACAATCAATATTCTGATAGTCGTGAACAGACTATCTAAACAAGTGCATTACAAGTCTATGAGTGAAATTACAGCTCTAGATACAGCTCGAGTTTTTTATCGTGCAATATGAAAACATCATGAATTATCTGATTCAATCGTCTCGAATCGTGAAACTCAGTTTATCAATCACTTTTGAGACGAACTTTGTACTCGATTGAAGATTCAAGCTCGATTGTCAACTGCGTTTCACTCAGAAACGAATGATCAAATCGAGAATGTCAACGACGTTTTGAAACAATATCTTCGAGTCTTCGTGTTCTTTATGCAGAACGACTGAGCTGCATGACTGTCATCAGCTGAATTTGTCATCAACAATCACTTCTTCGAAAGCACTCAGTGCACGTCGTTTCTAACTAACTTCGAACAGCATTCTCGAATGAGATTGAAATCAAAGAAAACTCAGAAGAACGTTATTGAACATTTGAAATGAATACATGTCGATCTGTTTGTTCAGAAAATGAATCGAATCAATGAAATTCTGCGAGAACAAATGATCTTAGCTCAAGCATATCAGAAACAATTCGCTAATGTTTATCAACAACATGCTCTCAAGTATGCAATTAATGATATGATTTGATTAGATGCTCGCAATCTGATGATTCATCGACTCAGCAAGAAGTTATCTAATAAATTCGAGAAATCTTTCAGAATCATCAAAATTGTTAGTTCTCATTCTTATCAGCTAGAGTTGCTCAATGACTGATTCTGTTTCGACGTCTTTCATACTTATCTGCTTCATTCTGCGATCAACGATCTCTTATCTGAACAAATATCTTTCGCGTCGTTTTTGATAGTCTTCGTCGAAGAAGTGCTTAGCTGAGAGATGAACGAAATATTGAACTCTCGAGTAAAGAACTCTCAGCTAGAGTATTTAATTAAGTGAACTGAGATAGAAGAAAACAGTTGAATAAAGTTTGCGAATGTGATGAATGTCATCGAAGTCATGAACGTCTATCACGCTTGAAATTTCGATCGTCCGAATAAGAATTCATGAATCGCTTACGTGCAAGAAAGCAGCGACTCTGAATATGAGTCAGAGAATTAAAAGTCTCGCAGAAGCTTCGACTTCAAAAAGAGAAATCTATTGTCATGATTTTAGCATGTGTTACTCGAAAGATGTTGGAAAAAGAGATGTTAGATCACTTAAGTGATGTTGAACAATATTATAGATGATGATAGGCGTAAGATTATCAGTGATGTTATGAAAATTTCTCGATACGAATGATATTCAGCGTTCATGAGATATAAGAATCTCTGAATGATCTCTTTCTTTTCTTTCTTCTTCGTGCAACGTCTTGTATTTAAAATCTAGTTATCAGAATTTCATTCTGATTTCATTCAGTTCTCAGTTCGTGACACTTTTGCTTCACTTTGTTCTTTACTTCATTCTTCACTTCATTCTTCATCATTAACAATATATTTTTACTTTTTGCAATATATTTTTTATATCTTTTAACAGCTTTATAAATAAGAAATATTAAAGCAATGCTTGAAAAACTGCTGCTGTTATCACATATTATAAACAGTTTACATTTCGAATTTATTAAAATTCTTTTGCTTAATTTTCTTCTTTTACTTACTTCTCTTCTTTAAGAATGATGTTGCAAAAACATGATTTTAATACAGATGTAACTTTAAAGTGAAGAAGAAAGTATTTTAGCAAAGAATTAATATAGTTAATATTATTTGCTAAGTAAAGAAAAATTATTCAACAGATGAAGTTTGTAAGACAGAATTATGAAGATTGCTTTAATATAAATAAGTTGCAAAATCAATATTATGATGAATTAATATATAAAAACTAAAATTAAAAACTAGATTGAAAATCATATTTAAGTTAACTTTGTATGATCTTTAATCATGAAATGAGTAAATGTATCATCACTCTGAATTTTTCTGCTTTAATCTGATGATTTAATTTACTAAATGAATAAATGAGATTTATAAAAGTGATATAACAATGTGATATTCTAAGCAGACACAGAGTGAGTATATATTATGATAAAGCTAATTATTAAGAAGCTCTCAATAACTTGAGAAGATCAATCAACTATAAAGAGTTTGTCAAGCATTATCAAGTTGAACATGACATAATTCATGATATATTAAGTTAAAGATATGACGTGATTTAAATGATGTTTTAACAAAGTCACTGTTGAAATCATGTCTAGAAACTAATCAAAGTGCGTGCGTGATTAAAATGTTTGATTTATAAAGATAGTTATAACTAAAACTTTAAGAATACAGAAGAAAAAAGATACAAAAGATAAAAAAAACATGCTTTATATAATAGTTATTCAGATTTGACGCTAGTCTCAAAGAGAACGTGTTGAAACACAAGAAAGATGTTGATTTAAAAAATGTTTGTCATAAACATCTGTTAACTACTTGTAACACAAAAAAGTGTATTTTTCTAAAAGACAATAAAAGCTGATTAAAAGATGTTAAAGAAGAGAAAAGATGCTGAGTCATATTTGAGTCAAATCTGAGTCAAATTTAAATTAAATCTTGACTAGATCTTGATTAGTTTTAATTAATACACAGTGAACTCATTAATATTCACTGTGAATTGATTAAAGTTTGATCTTTGACATATTTGTAACATTATTTCTTTCTTTGAAAATTCATGTTCATATGAATATTGTTTCATTTCGCTTAACTGATTAATCATGATTTCACAAACTCAGATTCGCGAAATTCTGATTGATTAATTGATAGAATATCAATTCAAATTAGCGCTAGCGTGATTTGTTTAAATAAAGCTTATGAAATTTAATCAAAACATTTTCAAAGTTGTTGAATTTCTCTTTATCAACATAGTATCATTTATTGTCTTGATTTAATTCTGTTCATTTGATCTTGTATTGTATTTAATCTCAATAGCATCTGAAGTTCAGAATGTCATTTATCTTTCAATGCTCATCATTTTCAATAGTAAGAAATTTAAATGATTTTGAATGTTGTTCTGATAAAAGATTATTGAAATAAGAACATAATAGCTTTAAACTGAACATTAAATGCAGTTACTTTATGCTTATCAATAGTTGAAGATGATAGAAGATTTCAACTTTGACAGTGATTTGATAAAGTTTTAGCTGTTTATCTTTTAAATCTTTGCACAATCTTATTGTTTTAATATTTCTGAAGAATAATCAAACTCAATCATTTACTTCATAAATGACATTTCATTTATGTTTATTAATCTGAACTTTGATAATTTATCTCATTTTTTTCAATTATTGATAATCAAAGATAAAAAGCTCTTTCATTTGAATGATAATATCATCGACTTTTCTAGCTTCAAGACGTTCATGAATGATCTCATAGTTAGTTGTATCTGAACTGAAACTCATTCGAGAATGAAACTCTTTATTGAAGTAGAATGAAATCATTGAGATGATTGAGAAGATATTGAAATTCTCGCTGAATTCAATCGACAACAAGATTTACCTGTACAAGATGCTGACTACGAACCTTCTGCAAGCTATGCTTGTCAGAAGAGCTGAACAATCTCATCAACAGAGCAGTAACAGCGCGATATGCGCATGTTACGCTCACATACACAGATTAAGCATCGCATTGCAATGCTCACAAACAACAAGATTACGTGATCAAATGATCATGTGATCAAACAGCAAATGAAAGCTCACGTCAAAGTGATCAGCTTTCACAATACACAGATCAAGCATCGCATCGCGATGCTCACAAACAACTAAAAGCTTATCTAGTCTGCTCAACTAGATGATCAAACAGCGAACGAAAGCTTACGTCAAAGTGATCAACTTTCACAATACATTGATCGCTCGTTTAGCTCGCTCAGCTAGATGATCAAACAGCAAATTCGAAAGCTTACGTCGAAGTGATCAGCTTTCACAATACACAGATCGAGCATCGCATCGCGATGCTCACAAACAACTCAAAGCTCATCTAGTCTGCTCAACTAGATGATCAAACAGCCAACGAGAGCTCACGTCAAAGTGATCAACTTTCACAACACATCGATTGCTCGTCTAGCTCGCTCAGCTAGATGATCAAACAGCAAATTCGAAAGCTCACATTAAAGTGATCAGCTTTCACAATTTCGATTTGTCTATATGATCATTTGATTATATAAACATGTTGCACGCTCATATGCACATTCTAACAATCTGACTGCTCAATGAAAAGATATACAGCAGCGATTATGACTAGATTACATGTAATTTAGCATATACACAGCGCTTCAATGCTACTATTTAAATAAATAGCATCGTGTTTCATAGTCTTAGACTGCATAAGCACGTAAAACTTGAAGAAATAAAAAAAATCTTGCTGAATTCAATCATTGAAAGTTATTTTACTCAGTCATTCTGCATGTAATTGCAGTAAATTCTTAGTTTGCATTTTACATTTTGATTGACTCACTTTGATTGATCATTGATTTCAGAATGATAAACTGTTAATAAACTAGCTATAATTCTTAGTCATTTGCAAAGACTTTATCACATGATTGATATGAATTAAAAGTCTTTGTTTAAAACAATAGAATTGAATAGATTTTGAAGTCAATATACATTTCATAGCATGATTTATATCATTTCTTCGACTAAAATGTCATTGTCTTCTCAATGATAGAAAACATAGTGATGTTTCTTGATGAAACAACATATGATTGTGCTAGACTGATCATTAAGTTGAGTTTTTATATCTATATTCTGACTTGACTTGATTACTTAGTATCAATCTTCTGACTCAGTTTAATTACTTGATATCAATCTTCTGACTCAACTTGATATTGATTTCAAGTCAGAATTCAATTCAAGTTCTCAACTTAACTCATTAAGCAATTGAAAATGATATTAAATGTCAAGATTTACTATTTTTGAATCTATTACATCATTATATTTGAAAGACTTTCATGCAACAAATGAATCTATTTCTTTTCTTGTTGTTTGCATTATCTTGTTGCATTATCAATAAAATATATTGTATAATGTCTGATTCTGATAAAACATATGAATTGTTAAGATCTTCAATTGAGAAAGAGTTTAATTTCTTGATCATTCATTCATTTACTTTTAATAGTTTTCATTCTAATGAATTTGCAAGTCAAGATTCATGAAACATTAATTGTGCTTTTATCGAAAAGAAACAAACTTTTCAAGAAGTGATGAATAGAATTCATCATGATACTTCTTTTTTAATATTAAGAGAGAAATTTATTGAAAAAAACAATCACAGCGCACGCATCACAAATTTTGAAAAAGAGCACTACAAACAAGACAGAGTGAATCTAGAAGATGATTGAATGATGATGAATTGCATGAATTGCAGCAATGCTGATTCAAAAACGATTGCGAGCGACGTTGATTCATTGCAAGAAAACAGAGATGCAAAGTCGAAATGCTCACGTAATGATGAAGAAAACATTGCTAACATTATTGATCTATTAATAAAGATATCAACGTTAGAGAAAGAGAAGAGCAAAGATCATTCATGAAAAGAGATAGCATTGAAGCTAATCTGACATCTTTGACTCGACTCAGAAGAAAAACATCACACGAATCAGAACGCGTTCATCGCGAAGAATGTATAGAAACTGAAGACATCAGTTTAACTGCTTAACAAGCAGTTGCATACATAGAACAGCATGCATCTTTCAATGAAAATCACGTCATAAACGAACGTGACAAGAGAAGAAATAGCGATAAGAAAGCAACATCTCAGAGATAATCTGTCGTCGCTTTGCAAGAAATGAGAAGTCATGATTAAAATAATGAACAAAAGAAAAATAAAAAAGATATAGAAAAAGTTGATTGAACAGATTCTACAGAGAATCGCAGACGTGTTGACAGATCAAAGAAATTTAATCATGTCACTTTGCAAGCTGAATAACGATGACATTTCTCTTCACGCAGTTAGTTCAGATGCTCAAGCAAATTTGAAAAAGACTCAAATATGAGCAAAAGAAATTGTGAGTTCGACATGCATAGCACGTTGAATCTTCGCAGTGCTGATACATGAAATACACACTACAATAAACATGAATAATCAGAAAAAAATCATTGAAAGATTGATAAAAGATAACGCAAGACTTCATGAAGATCTGAAAGTTCTAAGAATAGTCTGACTCAAGAAAATAGCAAAGAGCGAAAAGATTCATTCATCACTCATTGTAAAGATCACGATCAAAGCGATGATGAATCAATTAATGAACATGAGCATGCTGAACTCATATCAAGAATGTGCATGCAAGCTATTTGAAAAGAACTGTTGCATCACACAATGCTTCAGATGTCACGAATTTAATCACATGACTAAGTTTTGCAGAAAGAATCAACATTGCAAAAAGTGTGCAGACAAGCATCACATCAAGAAGTGTGCAATGTTTTTAAACAAAAGATGTTGCATCAACTGCAATAAAAATCACGAACTTTGAAAGCACATCTGTCTCAAGTGATAACAGCAGATGAAACAAACGTTTGAAATCTATAGAAACAAATCATTCAGATACTCTAAGACATCTAAATACAATTATGCACTCTTCTCGCTGTCTCTGAACTCTTTAGATTCAATGAACTCTTCAGATTCAACAAACTCTTTCAATTCAACAAACTTCTCAAGCTCAGTAACAATCATGTTGAAAACATGCAGTTGAATCGCTGATGAATCAGCTTGATGAATAGTAGAGATCAAGAAGAGATGAGTCAATCTTTTCTCTTGCATGAGTAGTGACTCAGATGAGACAACATCTGAACAGATTCAGAAATGTTCAATCAGAAAGCAAGAAAGACTCTCGATGATCAAAAGCATACAAAGAGTCTTCTCATTGCAAAGTCAACAACAGCTATGAATAACTTTATGATAAAACAATCTTTTCTATGAATTTTACAGTACAACATCAGAAAGTCATTAAGAATTCAAGAATCATTTCTAATTAACAGAGAAGTTCGCGAATTCAACATAGTAATTATACAGAAGCAAGATTGCGACAACAATGATTCATAATCATTTAGCTCAGCGCATAACTTTTTTCATCTAGTGAAAAACTCATCATCTCAATCAAGAACATGCATATACGTTAACAAACATTTAAGATTCAATCAATGAATAGTAGAAACAGCTGAATCAGACATTTGTTCAATCAGAATATTAACTTGTAATGCAGACAATGAAACACAGATGCTAAGACTTCTAAATGTTTACAATTTATGCTCATTGTTTACTACATTCACAGAGAAATTTTCAATCATTTCTCATTTGAATGAACTACTCAAGAATGATTGCAAACAACTGATTGTAAAAGATTTCAATCTACATCATTCTCATTGAGAGAGATGAAGATGCTTCGCTCGTCATATGATAACTGATACTCTGCTAAACATTATTACAAACACAAGACTGAAATTATTGCTGAAATCAGACATTATTACTCGCGAAGCTCACAATCAATTTACAATGATTGATTTAGTCTTTAACAGCAAGAAAATACAGTTTATGACATGCAAGTGCAAGATACAAATCAATCTGCATCAGAGATTGAATCATCTTTCAATCATCACAGAGCTATGTTTACAAACAATCTCAGTGCAATTCTTGAATCAATAACTTTGAAAAAAAATGAATACAAAAGCATTGAATACTTATCTGCAAATACATCTATCTTTGAAACACTCTCTAGACGATAAGACTATGATGAATGACAGAGTGTGTAAGATTATCAGAGTGCTACAGAAGATCATTGAGAAATTTACTCTTTTGACAAAGTCATCAAATTGAGTAAGAGACTTTTGAAATTAAAGCTGCTTCGAAGTAGTAATGAAATCAAGATGACTGCGAATCATATGAAAAACTTAAGACACATTAGAAGTGTGAAATGAATATCTGAAGCACAATGATCATAAAAACAAGATTATTTAACAAATGAAATGTGCACACTTCAGATCACAAATGCATAAGCTGAGTGAAGCACTCAAATCAATATGATGCTTTGCAAAATGAGCTAAAATCGAAAGTCAGCTATTTAAAAAGCTTTCTCAGTTTTCATCATTGAAGTGAAGCGACATCAATCATATGATAATGACGTTCAAGAAAAAAATCGAGATATTGCAAGAAAGGTTTTTTTTCTCATCTTTTCAAGCGAATGTCAATGACATCGCAGAATCATTCATATCTCTGACAGTCGCATTCAATTCATGCATCACAGAAGATGAAGTGAAGCAGACAATCAGATGAGTAAAAGCAAACAAAGCATCAGATGCTTCAGATATTTTAAACAGAGTGCTTCAAGCGAGTCTTGCAGAACTGATCTCAGTACTGACGAGTTTATTCAATGCATGCATAATACACAAGTATCATTCAAAACAGTTCAAAAAGACTCAAACAATAATATTATGCAAATTGAAGAAAAGTAATTATATTGATTCAAAGATGTATTGACTTATTGCTTTGCTCGATATCATAAGCAAAGCGCTGAAGTCAATCATGATCAAAAGACTGAGTGACATAGTTGAGACTCATCACATGCTATCAAATGCTCAAATGAGAGCGAGATGCAAGCAATTCATGATCTCAACGTTAAATTTACTAATAGATCAAGTTCACACAATGTAAGACTGTGAAATCAAATATGTAATTTTCATGCTAAGCTTAAACATCATCAAAGCATTTAATTGAGTCTCACATGTCAGACTTCTGCACACGCTGAAAATGAAAAGAACATTAAGCTACATAATCAAATGAACACGCAGCTTTTTAAAAAATCGAGAGACATCGTTAATATTCAATGAATAAATTAGTGACATGCGTAAGATAAATGCAAACATATCACAAAGATCTTTCATTTCATTGATTCTCTTTCTATTCTTTAATGCAAATTTAATTGAAAAATGCAAAGCATTGAGAATTAAAATTGAAGTGCTTGACTTCGTAAATGATATTAACATTCTAGTTTACAACAGATTCATTGAAGAAATTTGCAGAACACTGAGCAAAGCATATGATGTCTGCGCGAAATGAGCTTGCACTCATGACGTAATGTTTGCATCAGAAAAGTATGAGCTCACGCATTTTACTAGAAAATCGAAGAAATTTGACATGATGACTAGCATATAAATAGAAAACTTAGTTATCAAATTGAAATCAGATGTATGAGTTCTAAAGATGCAACTGAACATGAAACTGCAATGAAACGTGCATCTTCAACAAATAAAGACGAATCACGTCATAAAAATGCTGACACTTAGTCATCTTGAAGTTTTCACATGAGAAGCTATCTTCACAAAAGCGAGACAAGTATACTCAGCAGTAGTGAGATCAGAAATTGCATTTGAAGCGTCAGTCTGACATCAGCGTGACAAGAAAAATGAACTGTTGAATAAAGAATGTAAACTAGAAACACTTCAGAATCAGACTCTGCATCATGTAGCAAAAGCATTCAAAAGAGTAAGCATCAAAACTTTAAAGACAGAAACATATACAAGCTTGTTACATGTTTATTTAAACATGTTACAGAACAAGATCACGTTACACAGTTGAATTAATGATTAAATGCAAGAGATCAAACAAGCATGCAAACTAATATGCATTTGTTTGATGAGAATTAATCACGTCATTTCTCGCTTACTCATCATAAAGAAAATAGTACTTCTGAATGTTTTCATTCAGAAAGATGTAAAGATACAATCAAGACACAGATGATGCATTTTCTTCTTCACAATAATTTCAACAAGCGATAGCATTGCAATAATGCAGTATCACAAAGATCAATGAAATCAATGATGAGAAAAGTACAAAGAATGCGTTGCAAACATTAATGTAATCTCAGCACAAAGATTGCATCTGAGCAATAAGATGATAAAGATGCGTGATGATTTTCAGAAAGCAGAAAGCATTCTTGCAATGCACATCAGAATCAAACATATAGATTTGAATGTTTATCTGCACTCTAGAAACATTTCAGACATGAATAGCTTGCGATGCAACTGCGAATGAAGTCATCAGACGACGAAGCATGTACTCATGCATTGCTTGAACTGATTGCATCTGCGATCAAGAATGTTACAAAATGCTGACTTCTCAAACTATTGAATAATCATTATCATCATGAAGAATCTCAGAACAGTAGCGAAGATGATGATGAAAACAAAGCTCTTGAAGCAATTTAAAATGACTAAAACACTCATTCTTTAACATGCAATTAACGCGAACAAATTTGATACATAGTCTCAAAACTCACTGTTTCAACTGCGTGAAGCAGTTGTATAGACTGCGAGTGATTTTCTACCTCAGAGAATTTTGTTCACTCGATATAAATAGCATAAAGTTTCTCATGAGTTGATCTAATCGATGTCATAAGAATGTATAAATTTATTATTATTATATTAAGAGAGAATAATCAGTATGTTGAGTGAAATGCTAATATCAATGCTCAATTTCAACAATAATGATTATAAATGTTTGTTGACAAAAGTGTCATCAACAAGATTCAAAAAAAGATAGATAATTTACTTTGAATCAAGAAGATTGAAGTAAATAAACAATTCAACATCTGAAACAAGTTTATTCAAATAATCTCAACGTTGAAAGAATATTCTAAGATTTCATGTAAGACTAAGAATTGTCTTAAAATTCTAAATCATTCTACATAAATTAATTGTCAAGTTGAGTTTTGAATTGACATTTTGAATTCAACTCGATTCAAAGTTGAGTTGCTCACATTTTCAATTTAATTTGAGTCGAATTGCGCATATTTTCAACTTGACGCAACTCGACTTGACTGAAAATTGAATCAATTCAACTCAACTCATCAAGAACTCAAGCTTGACATCAAGAGAGTTTAATATAGAAATTTTTTCGACTTTTGCATTATTTTTTTGCATTATCTTTTTGATAGAGAGTCATGATGAAGAAACATGAAGATCGTTTGACTTTGATAGAGAGTCATGACAGAAAAACATGATAGAAAGTCATAAAGAAAAATCATGTAGACTGTTTGATCAAGCTATTTACATCTATCTAATATCTTGTCGAGTTGAGTTGAGTTTTCAAATCGAATTGTTGAATCAAGCTTCTCAATTCAATTCGAGTTCTTGAATTCAACTTCTCAATTCAACTCAACACTTTTTCAAAAAAATTTCAACTTAACTTGATACTTTTCAAGTCGAATATTCAACTTGAACTTAAGTACTCAACTTAATGTGATCAGTTTAATTCTACAGCTATTGATGAATTTAGTATGATCAATATGATCAAACATCTTAAGACAAATGCTTGCATGAAATAATTTAAATGAAAACAACTCAACTTTCTTTCACAGATGAAGATATCTTTCAGTCATGTAAGTTCAATATGATAATGCAAATAAATAATGCAAAGTTGATGTATTTATAGAAGAAAAGTCATACTGACTTATCATCTCAATTCAATCAACAAAATTGAAAAAAGATATTATGCAAGATTTTCGTTGCACTGAATTTATCTTTTCAAATCATTGAAAATGAGCATTTTCAACAGTTACTACAAATGCTTCATTCAGAAATTACTTTTGTTCATTGCATTAAATTATCAAGCATGATTTTCTTGAAATATGATGAAATTCATGCAAAGATAAAGCAAGATTTAAAAGAGTCATGACAGATTTTTATTGCATTGAATGCATGATTTAATTCTCGAAAAGTCACTTATTTGATAGTTTTAATATATTGAATGAATGTTATATTTCAATATCATGAACATCTTATTGAATTTACATCTCTTCAAGTTAAGCATACTGATTGTCATTTGATGCAAAAACTGTTCAAGATTTTGAATATATATAATATTAAAAACAAGCTTTTTAATGTTGTTATTAATAATGCAAGCAATAATGACACTTTAAAGAAGAAGTTTGAAAGAATGCTCAGTTGACGTGACATTTCATGAAATAGAGCACAAAACTCAATATCTTGTATGACTCATATCATCAATTTAATGACTTAAGAGTTTATCAGAATTATTGAATCAGAAACTTTGAATAACAATTTTGTTGTGTCATTAAATGATGATCAAGTTAAGAATGTAATTACAAGTAATGATTTTTGCACTATTGTCAAGAAGATATTTATCAAGTTGATAATGCAAAAAGATAATGCATTTACTAATCAGTGAAACAGATTCATGCTTTTACTATTGTCATCAACAGTTCTTCTCAATGAAAGTTTCACTTTCTAAAGCTTCAAGTCATAAAATCTTGAAAATTAATACAAGACATTTGCATTCATTGAAACTTTATTTATTTAATACTTCGACGTGCATATTAACTGCATGACATGATCAATATATAAATCGAGAAATTCTTGATAAATGCAAAGATTCAAGCTATTTGATTAAAGAAAAATGAATGATCATTAGTATTGCTTGTTGACAACATGTTAATTTCTTTCTATAAGTTAACTTTGATCATATTTAGAATCATTAATGTTAATTTCTTTTTATAAGTTAACTTTGATCATATTTAGAATCATTAATGTTAATTTCTTTTTATAAGTTAACTTTGATCATATTTAGAATCATTAATGTTAATATACATTTAGAATTTCAAATGTTTAATGCTCTTTTCAATCATCTCAATGTTATTGAGATAATAGTATGTAATAATGTATGTACTTCACAAGCACTTATTTTTTGAACTTATGAACTAACTTCTAACAAGCTTGCAAAGTATTATTTCAAAATAAAGAGTAAAGATGAATTGATATACAATCTCACTATGATTTTAAATTCTACTCAAAAGCTGAATTTGTATCAAGATTGAAATGCAAATGAGAATGATTCTCATTTTTATTATGATAAGTACAGAAAAGAGTTCAAGAATTATTTTCATCATCATTATGAAGAGAAGATTACAACTGCAGAAGTCAAAGCGTAAGTGACTAGTGATGTTGATCAGATAATGCAATATGATAATGCAATTGATCATTTATTAACAATGTTATAATCTGTTGTGATGATTATATGAATTCTTCTTCAAAGAACTCAATGTTGTTCTGTTTTTTTTTTCAAGTTTTACATGCTTATGCAGTTTAAGACTATGAAACATGATGCTATTTATCTAAATAGTAGCACTGAAGCGCTGTGTGTATGCTAAATTACATATAATCTAGTCATAATTGTTGCTGTATATCTTCTCATTGAGCAGTCAGATCATTAGAGTGCGCATACAACATGTTTATATAATCAAGTAATCATATAAACAAATCAAAATTATGAAAGCTGATCACTTTGACGTAAGCTTTCAAATTTGCTGTTTGATCATCTAGCTGAGCGAGCTAAATGAGTGATCAATGTGTTGTGAAAGTTGATCACTTCGACGTGAACTTTCGTTCACTGTTTAATCATTTAGTTGAGCAGACTAAATGAGTTTTGAATTGTTTGTGAGCATCGCGATGCAATGCTCGATCTGTGTATTGTGAAAGCTGATCACTTTGATATAAGCTTTCAAATTTACTGTTTGACATTTAGCTGAGCGAGCTAAATGAATGAT
>JAABUH010002762.1_pt1 | contig 15040 bp, 17 predicted proteins | sample 5559121 | NCBI WGS metagenome assembly JAABUH01 (sample SAMN10711871, study PRJNA513364) | rock metagenome | isolation source: Antarctica rocks | place: Antarctica: Victoria Land, Battleship Promontory nord | collected 2015-12-28
GAGAGCCCGCGGTGCAAGCCCGTCCCGCTCCCGGCTTCGGAGACGCCACGAAGGCCGCGATGGGCGCGGCTTCAGCCTAAAGATGGACGACCCCATGGCGACCGACCGCGACACCCACGACGACGAGCCCCCGCACGCCAGCAGCCCCACCGCACACGTCGTCGAGGAACTCGAACTCCACGGCTTCCACCTCGCCGGGGGCGAGCACGATCCGCGGCCCATGCCTGAGCCGCTCACCGTCCAGGGCGCCCTGGCCGACGTCTTCGACGCCCTGGTCTCGACCTTCACCGATACGCCGCTCGAACCCGACCTCGAACAGCTCCTCTGGTCCACGGTCAACGTCTTCCATCGCCAAGCCGGAAAAGCGCAACGCGATCTCGACGACAACGAGGAGGCCCAGAAGCGCAGCCAGCGCGAGCAGGACGGCTCGGAGGTGAAGTCGGTCGAACTCGAACGGCTCCTGGTCGAAGGGCAAGACCGCATCGACCGCCGCGACACCTACGAAGCCATGCGCGACCAGGCCGCCGAGCACTTCGAGGTGCACACCGGATCGACCTGGAAGCCCTACAGCGGCTCGATGGTCAACCGGAAGGCCATGACCGCGGCGATGATCGACAGCCGCGACTTCATCTCCGCCAGGCGCCGGGCCGAGACGGAGGTGCTGATCCCCAAGGGTGCCAAGATCGCCTTCACCGGCGGGATGGACTGCAACGACCACAAGGCCATCTGGGCCGCGCTCGACAAGGTCCGCGCCAAGCACGCCGACATGGTGCTGCTACACGGTGGTAGCCCGAAGGGCGCGGAGCTGATCGCGGCCAAGTGGGCGGACACCCGCACAGTTCAGCAGATCGCTTTCAAGCCCGATTGGACGAAGCATCAGAAGGCGGCACCGTTCAAGCGCAACGACCAACTGCTCGACGTCATGCCGATCGGCCTCATCGTCTTCCCAGGCTCGGGCATCTCCGACAACCTGGCCGACAAGGCCCGCAAGCTCGGCATCCCGCTGTTCGACTTCCGCAAGGGAGGCGGGGCGTAAACGCCCCCTCGTTGGTACTCGGCGCAACTCGATCAGTATGGACCTACGGAATGGCGGACTCGGGTGGGGAGCAGCCTGACTGCTTTGGGATGCGGTAGTGCGAGAGCGGACGATCACGGCACCATAGGTGCATGGAACTCCGACATCCGGTCGACCCATCCCACGCCGGTTCGCTTTGAGTACACCTAAAACGAACCGGCCGCAGCGGCTGCTTAGGACAGATTGCCGAAGTTGGCTGGGCCTCCAGAACCGGACGTATGTTCCGGCTGCACTCCCGCCACCTCATGCAGGACTTCGGTGCCCGTAAGTCTCCATTCGCTGACGGCGGCTCCGCTCACTTTCCTCGCCCTGGCGGTCGCGAAAGCATGATTTCCTCAACCCGGGTCCGATGTTCCGTCCCCCAGTCGCACAGCGGCAGAAGCGCCTGCACGAGCGTCATACCGAGGGCGGTTATGGTGTAATCGACCTTCGGCGGTACTTGCTGGTGGTCATGGCGAACCAGCACACCCCCGGCGGTTAGTTCGCGCAGCTGCTGAATCAGCACCTTCTCGCTGATGCCGGCGACCAGCCGCTTGAGTTCGCTGAACCGCTTGGGACGGGAACGGAGATGATACAGGATCAGCGGTTTCCACTTCCCGCCCATTACCGCCAGCGCGACATCAAGGCCGCAGGTAGGATCATCGATCGCCATACGCTACCTCATACTTACCTTTAGGTAGGTTCTACAAGTTTGGCAGCGATGATCCATACTGAGTTTCGTCGAGGAACGGAGACGAAGGTGAGCAAGCTCGGCGGCAAGGTCGCGGGCACCACCGGGGTCTGAGGAGAATCAGCATGGGTGTGCAACAAAATATTGAGATTGCTCGAACGCTTCTGAACGGGATTGGCGGTGGTTGGGACGCTGCCGAGATTGCCGCGCCATTTGCCGAAGATCTCGTTTTCGAGATCCAGGGCGATGACGGCGCCATGCCCTGGATCGGCCGCAAGATCGGCCGACAGGCCATGACCGATTTCGTGGGGGACCTGCGTGTTCTGACCGACCCTTTGACCTTCGACGTCGAAGACGTCCTCGCAAGTGAGAGTCGCGCTGTGATCGTGGGATCTCTCCAGACCAGGATCAAGGCGACGGAAAAGATCACCACTACACAGTTCGCTCTTGTATTGACCATCGCCAGTGGCGTCGTGACCCGCTTCCAGATGCTAGAGGATAGCTTCAATCTTTCGAAAGCGGCGCGCTGAACTTCGGCCACCGCCCCGTCGATTAGAATGCCCGGGAACGCACGTCGCAAAGGGTCGGAACCGGCCAGTTCGATTTGAGTATACCCAACGTACTCCCTGAGGACCGTTCCCTGACTTTCTCGGGACGGACTGCCGATCAGGAACACCTCTGTTGGTTTCGTGGCGGAACCTAATGTCTTATCAACGTCCGATGGATGTAGCCGGCTTTGACCTAAATTTGCTGAAGGTGTTCGACGCCCTTTATGCCGAGCGCCACGTCACTCATGCGGGGCTGCGCATCGGCTTGAGCCAATCGGCTATGAGCGGCGCGCTCACCCGCTTGCGCGAGGTGTTCGAAGACGAGCTTTTTGTGCGGACGCCGGCGGGCATGCAGCCGACGCCCCGCGCTCACGATCTGGCCGGCCCCGTCGCCGACGCGCTCCGGCTCGTGCGGGGCGCGCTCGGGACCAGGAGCTTCGATCACCGGACCAGCGATCAGGCCTTCACGATCGCGATGACCGATTATGCCGCCTTCGTTCTGCTTCCGCCGCTCCTGGCGCGTCTCGGCGCCGAGGCGCCTCAGGTCGACCTGCGCGTGCGCGGCATGTTCGGCCGGGACGAGGCGGTCGCCCTTCTCGACGCAGGCGAGGCCGATCTCGCGGTCGGCGTCCCAACCGACGCGTCGGCGCGCATCATCTCGCGCCCGCTGTTCCGGGAAGGGTTCGCCTGCGTGGCGCGGTGTGGGCACCCAGCCTTCGCGGAGGGTGTCAGCCTCGAGGCCTTCGCGGCCGCGCCGCACCTCCTGGTCTCCCCCGAGGGCGATCGCTCGGGACTGGTCGACCGCGAACTCTCCAAGTTGGGGCTCAAACGGCGCGTGCTGCTGAGCTTGCCACAATTCCTGGTTGCTCCATTCGTCATTGCCGAGACCGATCTCGTCGCGACGCTCTCCTCCCGCGTCGCGCGGCGGTTCGCGGAAACCGGGGTGGGCATCGCCGTGCACGAGCCGCCGATCGTATTGCCGACTTGGCCACTCGCGATGATGTGGCACCGACGGACGGATGCCCACACGGCCACCACTTGGCTGCGCGAGGTCGTCGCCGAGGTCACCGCCTCGGCTTGACGTCATCGGCGCTGGCGATAGCGCTACATCAGGACTCGCGATTTCCGTCTGAAGCATCGTTCCGCTCTTCTCAGCCTCATCGAGATCCAAGAGGTAACGGACATGCGGGTGCTGGTGACGGGTGCAACGGGGTTGATCGGCGGCGCTGTGGCGCGTCGTTTGAAGGCGGCTGGACACGAGGTTGTGGGTCTGGCCCGTTCGGAAGCGAGCGCGGGTAAGCTGGCCGGCGAAGGCTTTACGGTGATGCGGGGCGACCTCGCCGAGCCGTCGAGCGTCGCGTCGGCGGTCCGCGTCGTCGACGCCGTGGTCCACGCCGCCTCGCCGAACGACCAGAACACGGCAGCCCATGACGAGGCGGCGACCCGCGCGATCATCGAAGCGCTACGCGGCACGGGAAAGCGCTTCGCCTATACGAGCGGTTGCCTTGTCTACGGACCGACTGGCGACACGCCCGCGACGGAGGACAGCACCCTGAGCCCGATCGACTTAGTGCGTTGGCGCCAGAAGCTTGAGGGCGAAATCCTGGAGGCCGCGGCGAAGGGCGTCCACTCGATCGTGATCCGTCCGGCTTGGGTGTACGGCAACTGGGGCGGCACCGCGATGATGATGTACGGCTCGGCGAAGGAGCATGGTGCGGCGCGCTACGTCGGGGATGGGAAGAACCGTTGGACGACGGTTCATGCCGATGATCTGGCGGACCTCTATCTACTCGCGATCGAAAAGGCGCCCGCGGCCTCGATCTTCAACGGCGCCCATGGCGCGGCCATCCCGCTCATCGAGATTGCGCGTGCGGCGAGCGAGGGCGCTGGCGCCGAGGGTCGGGTGGCTGCATGGCCGATGGACGACGCACGGCAGGCGCTCTGGGGCTTTGCGGACGCGATCGCCTGCGATCAGGTAATCTCGGGCGATCTGGCCGGGCTCGAGCTTGGGTGGCACCCCTCGCGGCACTCGATTGTCGACGAACTGCGCTCCTACGCCCCGACGTCCACCTGACGCCAGATCCCGGCCTGCTGCCCCGACACAAGGCGTTGAAGGAGTGCTAGGATGCTGCACATAGTCGTGGTTTGGTTCCTCGTCGTCGCATTCTTCGGCGCAGGGCTGTTCAATGCGATCGGTACGCGCGCAACGCAGGACGATTTCGCCCGGTGGGGTTATCCGCGTTGGTGGTGCCGCGTGGCCGGCGGCCTAGAAATCATGAGCGCAGCGCTGATCGCCCTTCCCGCGAGCCGCGGCGTAGGGATGGTGCTTGGTGCCACCATCATCGCCGCCGCCTTCGCCACGGTCCTGCGTCGCCGGGAGTTCTCGCATACGGCACCGCTTGGCGTGTTCGCTGCTTTGCTCGTGCTCACCGTGACGACATTCTGAACCAAAGGACGAGGTCCACACCGGTTCTCTTGGGGTGTACCCATAGCGAACCGAAGCGAGGACCGTCGGAAGGAGGAGATCAGGGCGGTAACTCAATGACCTGAGAAATGGCAAGCTCGTCCGAGAGGGAGATCGCGCATGCTCAGTGTTCCTGCCTTCCTGACGTTCTACGCCGCCGTTCTCGCCCTCCAGATTGCCCCAGGTCCCGACATGATGCTCGTCATCGGGCGTGGTGTCGGTCAGGGACGGAGGGTGGCCTTGCTCACCGCTGCGGGGACGACGCTAGTCGCCGCGTTGGTGCAACTTCCCCTGCTGGCCCTCGGTGTCGCTTCCCTCATCCAGGCATCGCCGGTCGCCTTCCAGGCCCTGCGATGGGTCGGCGGCATCTACCTCGTCTGGTTAGGCGTCAAGCTTCTGTTGAGGGCGGGACGGTCGCTCGGCGGCGGCGGAACGGCACCTCGGGCCGTCTCAGATCTCACGGCCTTGCGGGAGGGGGCCATCAGCGGCCTCACCAACCCGAAGTCCATGGTGTTCATGCTGGCCTTTCTGCCGCAGTTCGTCGACCCATCGTTCGGATGGCCGGTAGCGGTTCAACTGCTCATCCTCGGAGCCGTGCAGAAGCTCTCAGGCTTCGCGGTCATGGCGACGGTGGCGTTGGGCGCGGGGACGTTCGGCACATGGCTGGCCCGTCGGCCGACCTTGATCGCTTGGCAAGAGCGATTCGCAGGATTGGTGATGGTCGCGCTCGGCCTCCGCCTCGTCCTCAGCGGTGACGCGCGGGCGACGCGGTAGGACACATCCCTCGCGCTCAATCCGCCCCGGCTCGCTTGAGGTAGGCCCCAAGCGAACTGGGCAAGTGGTTCGTTATGGATCTCTGGGTGGGGTATCTAAAACGAACTATCTCAATCGAACCATCTAAACCGAACCGGTCATTGGCCATCGGTCGAAGCAGTCGTGCCGCTGCCGGAACGACGGCGTTCGGGCATCCAGTCGCGACTCGGCTACGGCTTACTTGGGTCAAAGGCGGTCGTTCGATGTGTCCAGGAAAGCGGGTTCGGTAGCTCAAGCTCATTCATCGACCGAACAACTTATCTCGCATTCGGCTTTTCAATTACGGAGCATGGGAGTTTGGCGTCGCCCTTCGGGCCGGGCTCGTCGGCTTCACTCGAACCGGCTTTGCCGTTTCGACCCTGACGGGCTCGATCCCTGACGCGACAGGGCGCGCGCGAATGCCCCGCTCCGGGTAGAGGGGGACGCGGACGGACGCCAGTGTCGCCCGCGGCCGGGCAAAAGGGTGACGCCGACGTGCGTGCTCGCTACGAGGCTGGTTTTGAAGCCGATGGCAGCGGGACCACTTTGTCGAGCGTGGTACAGCTCCGGTCGGAACGTTCTTTCAGGCTGTCCCGACGGGCGGCGAACAGACGGACGCCGAGAGGCGAAGTCATCCCGGCGTCGGCGCGATCAGCGGCCCGCGCCGAGAGGGTGCTGTCGACCAAGCCGGGGTGTCTCTCGTGAGCGGGTGAGCCTGTCGCCGTCGCGTCTCCGTAGCCTGTCCGGGAGCGCGTCCAACGCAACCTCTTATGGCTTGATCTGGCCGAAGGACGGCTTCGCCTCGATCGCCTCTGCCGCAACGGCAGCCGGCAACTTTCTTCCCCTGCGGGACCACCCCACGCGACAGGTCGCGCGGGGTGGTCCCGCATTCCTCGCGAGGCAAGAAAGCCGCCTTCCGCCGTCCTCCGCTGTGCTGCGGGCCTGATGGCTGCGTCGCCGATCGCCTCCGGCCTGAAGATCGCCATCGAGGCCGCGATGGGCGCGGACCCGGTAGACAGGCAGGAGACTTCATCATGGCGACCATCGGCACCTTCACCAAGTCGGGCGACACCTTCACGGGCTCGGTCAAGACCCTCAGCATCAACGCCAAGACCACCATCAGGGCGGCCGACAAGGGCAGCGACAAGGCTCCCGACTACCGCGTCTTCTGCGGCGCCATCGAGTACGGGGCGGCCTGGAAGAAGACCTCCAGCGAGGGCCGGGCCTACCTCTCGGTCAAGCTCGACGACCCGAGCTTCCCGGCCCCCATCTACGCCACCCTGGTCGAGGGCGAAGACGAGGGCAGTTACAGCCTCATCTGGTCCCGCCGCAACGGGGACTGATCGACCCGCCTCAGCCCCGCTCCACCCGGAGCGGGGCGTATCGCGCGACTTGCGAACAGAATCAGGCCGGCGATCAGCCGGGCCGTTGGCAACGGCTCGCTCGGGAACGCCCGCAAATAGCGCGAGACAAGGGCTAATACGACTATTATAGTCGTTTCAGTGGCGCGGGTTCGTGTCGCGTTGGAGGTGATCGTCAATGATCACCTCCCGCCAGGTGCGGGCCGCGCGTGCGCTTCTGTACTGGACACAGGAGACGCTCGCAGACAAGGCCGTGGTCGCCCTGACCGCCCTCAAGCGTCTGGAGTCCGAAAGCGGACTTCCGGTGCGGGAGGATACGCGCGACCAAGTCCGGCGAGCGCTGGAGGCTAATGGCATTGTCTTCATCACCTCCGACCGCGGTCGCGGCGTCATGCTGCTTCAGGATAGTTCAGCTGTCTGAGGTTCCGACATGCGCTGCCTGTCAGCTGGCAATCCCGGCGCCCGCCGAAGCATTACGCGGTGCGAACCACCGGCAGGACGGCTTATGACCGAGCGCCACCTTGCCGACGTTCCGCCCGGGTCCGACCAACTCACCGATTACGACCGGCAACACCTGAAGCTTTACGCGCGCCTCCTCGACGCAGCCGCCGAGCGTGCAGACTGGCGCGAGGTGGCCGTGCTTGTCCTCGGCCTCGATCCCGACGGAGACCCGGAGCGCGCTCGTCGTATTCACGACGCCCATCTCGCCCGGGCTCGTTGGATGACGACAACAGGTTACCGCGACCTGCTCGGCGGTTTGCACCCCCACTGACGTGTTGCCGGCCGCGCAACGCCCCTTGCGGATAGAGTGACTACCGCGACCGACGCTGGCGCGCACAACCTTCCGCTCCGGCGAGATCGGTGCCGCGTGGCGCCGAGGTCTGAACGAGGAGGGCGTCGCATGTCCACGACCGGCGGCGACTGGAAGAACGTCGCCGAATACGACTACTTCGACGAACTGACGCCCGAGCAGACGGCCTACGAGTTTCTGCGCCGGAACGAGGACTATGTCGCGGCCTACAAGGCCGCCGCCGACGCACCCGCGACCGAGGACAAACGCGCTGCATTGGCGGCGCAATGGGGGTTGCGATTTCGCCGTCGATCCGACGCTTCGGGCCGACCAGACTCCGATTCTCTGGCTGCCTCGCCACAACCCGCGTCTGCTCCTGCTGACGACGCTGTCCGCCTTGCTGGTGGACGGTCCCGCGCTACCCGCTGCGGATCCTGCCCGGATCGTTGACGCTCCGGAGGGCGAGTACCTCGATCTCCTCGCCCTCGCCCCAGCGCGCCAGACGCTCCTTCTGCCTGGTCTCGGAGACGACAGGCCCCTCGCGATCGTGCTGCCGCTCGACGGCCTCTTCGAGGACCGGATCGAGGCAGGCCGTCGGCTTCGGCAGCTGCTGGTCAGCGGTTCGAGGCCAAAGCCATACGGCTATACGGCCCATCGTCGCCGTCGTCTCAAGCTCATGCTTCGCGCCCTCGACGGCTTTCTCGCGGGCGAGGACTACCGCGGCGTCGCCGGCGGCTTGTTCGCCGGCAGAGTCCCGGCAGGCGCTGCCTGGCGGACCGATAGCGCGCGCAGCCGGACCATTCGCCTCGTCAAGGACGGGCTTGCACTGATGCGCGGCGGCTACCTCGACCTGCTCCGGCCCGACCGGCGTCCCCGGCGCTCCCACCCATAACCGGTCACCTCTCCAGGCTGTCGTGGATCCTCGACGTGACAGGGATGCCGCGGACGCGCGGGTAACATCGGCATCCACCCCGCCCATCACGCTCCGCCAGGGTACTCGCGAGACGCCGAACCTGATCGGCGACGCCCGACTCACCATCCGGAGCCGCCCCATGCCCGATCCGCTCGCCGGCTTCCCGCCGCGCTACCTGCGCACCCCCGAGGCCGCGCGCTTCCTCGGCCTGTCCGGCCGCACGCTGGAGAAGCACCGCACCTACGGCACCGGCCCGCGCTACTCCAAGCTCGGCGGCCGCGTCGTCTACCGCGTCGAAGACCTGCAGGCCTGGGTCGACCGGGGTGCGAAAGCCTCCACCTCCGATCCCGGCACAGGCACCGTCCTACCCGCCAAGCGGCACGCGACCGAGCTCGCGCGCTACGCCGGCCAACCCCGCCGCTGATCGCTCGGACACGACGGCGTGCCCTTACGACGCGCGAGCGAGCAGGAGCAGCTGGAGCTGTTTCGTGCCCGCCCCGGCGACTTCGCCCCCCGCGACGCGCAGGACCTCATGGCCTATCCCTTCTTCAGCCTCGCCAAGTCGCATCGCACCGCGCCGATCGACTTCCGCTCAGGGTCCCTCGCGATCCGGGTCGAGGCCGTGCCGGAGCACGGCATGGCGACCATCTGGGACGCCGACGTGCTGATCTGGGCAGCGAGCCAGATCGTCGAGGCGCGCGACAAGGGCCTGCGCACGTCGCGGCTGATGGCCGCTACACCTCACGAGATCCTCACCTTCACGGGCCGTGGCACCGGCGCGCGTGAATACGGACGGCTGAAAGCTGCGCTCGACCGGCTGCAATCGACCACGATCTCGACCAGCATCCGCCAACCCTCAGCCCGGCGCATGCACCGCTTCTCCTGGGTCAACGAATGGGCCGAGCGGTCGGACGCCCACGGCCGGCCTCTCGGGGTCGAGCTGATCCTGCCCGAGTGGTTCTACGCCGCCGTGCTGGACGACGCGCTCGTCCTCACCATCGACCGGGCCTACTTCGACCTGACCGGCGGTCTGGAGCGCTGGCTCTATCGCCTGGTGCGCAAGCACGGCGGGCGGCAGCGGACCGGCTGGCGATTCAACCTCCGTCATCTGCACCTGAAATCCGGCTCGCTCGCCCCGTTCAAGCGCTTCGCCTTCGAGCTGCGCGACATCGTGCGTCGCCAGCCCTTGCCGGGTTACGTGCTCGCCATCGAGGTCGAGGCCCGCGGGAGAGCGCTGCTCACCTTCGAGCCGGCGCCGCCCTGTGGACAAGCTGTGGAAAGGCTCGTGCTATCGGGAACCGGGACATTCGTGCCATCGGGAACCCGAGACTCGTGCTATCGGGAACCCGAACCGGTCCTAACTGCCGGCCAGCAAATAGCAATTCGGCCCGCTAACTTAGACTCTAACAAAGAATCTAACTCTGTTGTTGGGGCGGGCTCGGTTGGGGACAACTGTCGGCGGGCGAGGTTTCGCGAACCGGGGCCGGGTTTCGTGAACCGGCTCCAGGATACGCGGACTCGGTTCACAAACCCGGAGCGGGATCATGAGTAGATCCTGTGTTCCGACGAGGACCGTGTCGCGGTCCCCAGAGCCTGCGACGGCGACCTGGCTTTGGCTGACGGTGCTTGGCCAACAGCTTGGACGCAGCATCCGGGCTCATAGCGATTCCGAACAGCTCGGCAGCATGCGCGACGATAGCTCGACGGTTTTGATTGAGCCGATCGCACACGATCCACTGCGCAAGCGTCTCAGCCTGCTTTGCCGTGAGGGAGGAGTTGCCGCCGGTTGGGCGCTCCAATGCGGCTTCCAGGCCGTTGGAGGCGCCACGATGGAGCCAGCGGTAGACGCTCTTCGCCGTGACGCCCACGGCCGTCGCGGTCGCTTCGACCGAGGCCCCGTCCTTCAACGCCGCGAGAGCCGTGAGTCGCTGCCGACGGTGCTTGTAGCGCTCGCTGGCAGCTCGGCCGCGCAGGGCTTCAGCACTCTCGGGCAGGTGGTGAATCCATGCACGCCACATCCGGCGGCCTTCGGGCGGCTTGGTAGCTGCCGGTGCCAGGATCGCGCGCAGGCGGTCTCTCAGTTCGTCGTCGAGATGCGGGATGCGGCCGAGCAGTTTCTCGATACGCGGCGAGCAGAGCGTTGCGATCGCGGCGCGCAGCCGCGCCGGCAGGTCTTGGAGTATCCAGGCCAGGATCAGCAAGCCGCCATAGTTGCTGGTCCATGGCACGCTTGCCTGATCGGCGTCCGGAACGCCGAGATCGCCCGCGATGCGCGCGAACAGGCGACCGCGCCGCTCGACCGAGCCGCCGACCCAGACCATGCCGAGCAGCAGGTCGGCGAGCGCGATCGTCGTGCGCCAGTCGAGTGCGTCCATGCCGGGCAGCAGCGTCGTCCCACACCGCTTGCCGGCGATCAACGCCTCCTGCAGCGCTACGGCGGCGGCGCAGGCATCCCTGACCGCACCGCCGGTCAACTGCCCACCGCAACGACAACAGACGGCCAAGTCGATCGGCTTTACGGATTTCAGGGTTTCCGTGCGCAGGATTGCCGAGCAGGCCGGGCACCTGGATGTGAGCACCGCGCGATGGCGCGGGCACACGCCGGCCCAGCCGAGCATCCAGATGATCTGGATGTTGGGGCGCGCGGCCTCGGCGGCGCATCGCATGCAGATGTCGACGCGCCGACCCCGCGTCTGACTGGCCGACGTCGCTCGCCACCGTCGGGCGGCGAACCGGTCAGGGTCTTCATCATCGCGCCCCGACGCCCAACCGATCAGGGTCATGGCCTTGAGGCGGGTGAAGTCGATGCCGGTCCGGCGCTCGATCTGGATAAGCGTCTCGGCGTTCGGACGTCGCCACCACTCCGGATCGGATCTGGCGTCGACGCCGAACGCGTCGCGGCCAAGCGCCAGCGGCGACAGACCGAGGTCTGCGCCAAGCTGCGCGATCCAGGAGATGAGCGCCTCGCCATCGTCCGGCGCGACGTGACGCGGGAGGCGTGCCGCGTCTGCCGCTTGCCGCGGCATCGCCGCGACCTCGAACGCTTCAGACCGCAACACGCCGCCGCTCGGAGGGCCGGATGAAGCCCGAGCCGTCGATCATGCGCGGGGTGATCGCCTCCGCGCCCGATATCACCGCCAGCACCGCCGCGCGCGTCACCGTGGCGATGATCTCGCCGAGCACGCCTTCCGAGGCGGAGAGGATCTTGCCCGCCATCGCCGGCTCGGCGAGGCCGGACGGCCGACGCAGCGGCAACACCGCCTCCAGCGTGATCAGCAAGCGCTGGTATGCGTCGTCGTCGGTCCACAGCGGTAACGAGAACGGCTCGAAGCGGTTGGCGAGCTGGTCGTCGCTGCGGATCGCGCGCAGCGCCTCCGCCGTCCCGACGCCGACCAACGGGATCTGCAGCTCGTTGCCGAGCCAGCGCAGCAGATTGAGCAACCGGCGCTGCTGGCCGGATGCTCCCGACAGCAGATTGTGCAGTTCGTCAATGACGATCAGGCGCGCGCCCGTCGCCCGCAGCATCCGCATGGCGAGGTCCTGCTTGGCGGCGATGCGTTCGCGCGGCGCGTATGGCATCCCGAGCGCATCGAGGATCGCGCTGAAGAACCGGCCTTCGTCCGGGCCAGCCGGCATCTGCATCTTCACGACCGGCACGATCGCGGCACCGTCCTGCGCGTCGGCCGCGTCGACGGCCAGGTGCGCCCGCCTGAACTTCTCGACGATCATCGTCTTGCCGTTGTTGGTCGGCCCGACCAGCAGCAGGTTCGGCATCCGCAACCGCTTCGGGAACGTCAGCAGGTCCTCCAGCGCCGTCAGGGCGGCTTCCGCCCGTGCATAGGCGATCCACCGATCCATACGGATCCGCTGTATCCGCGTCGCCTGATCTTCAGCGGCGAACGGCCGCGTCGATGGGTGCAGGTGGGGATAGTCCGCAGTCACGACCATTCCTCGACCGGGAACATCCGCTCATGCGGCTGCAGCTTCCGGTCAGGCTCCACCGGCCGGCCCTGCTCATCGAGCAGTTCGCAAGGCAGCAGACCGCGCTCCGCGGCGGGTGCCACGCGCACACGGCGCTCGCGCTGCCGTCGCGCCGTCTTGCTTGCGAGCACGGCCTCGTCGGCGATCGATCGCATGGCTTCGATCGTGCGGAAGATCGCGGCTTCGTCGACCAGCGCCCGACCGTCCTCGCGCAGGCGCTTCAGCGCCAGGCGGTGCTCCCACAGGCTGATGGGCGGACGCCCGAGGTCCCGGTAGCTGAGGTCGTAATAGGTCCCGTCAGGACCGAGCAGGTAGGCGCGGCTGAGGTCGCGAGGATCGTAGCGGACGATCATCGGCTCGGGATGGCCGATCCAGGTCGAGAGCACGTCGGCCCCGTAAGCGATCGAGTTGAGCTGCACGCCTTCGCGGCGGATGCGTCGCCGCTCGATCGGCAAGAAGTCGATGAGGAACCGGCGCGGATCGGCGATCGCCGTCGGCTCGCCGCGCCCGAGCGTCGCGTCGTCCCCGACGATGCCGCGACGCCAAGCCTCCAGTGGGGTCGTTCCGATGCCACGATGCAGGTCGCGATGGTAGACGCCGGCGACCGCGTGGCCGAGCCAGCGCTCGACCTCGTCGAGCGTCATGGCCGCGGTCTTGTCCGGGTCGAGGTCACCCTTCGCCTGCACGCTGGAGAAGGTCGTTCCCGGCAGCAGGTGGACCTTGCCCATCATGGTGCCGATCAACCGCTCGATGTGACCACCATAATGCGGCGTGCGCACGGGCCGGTGGTCGATGGCGATGCCGTATTGCTCGCAGCCGCGCTTCAACGCCTCGGATCGGAACTCCTTGGCGTTGTCGAGGTGGAGGCGCTCGGGAATGCCACGCACCGGCCATTCCGCGTCGATGCCGCGCTCGGCCAGCCAGCTCTCCTTGCTCAGCGCGGCGTGGCTCAGGCAGAGCGCGACGGAGGTCGCCGACGGCGGCTCGAGCGCGAGATGGAAGCCCGCCACGCCGCGGGTGCAGACGTCGATCGCGACCGTCAGCCAGGGCCGCTGGATAGGCGTGCGCGTCGCGGAGTCGACCACGATGACATCGACCAGCGTGTGGTCGATCTGCACAAGCGACAGCGGCCAGCGCGCCTCCAGCGAGCCGACGACCGGCACGAAGCGGTCGCGGGCAGCCTTGCGCCCCTCCCGCTTGGCGGTGACCTCGCGGTTGGGCCGTGCCCGCACCCGCGCGGCGATCGCCTTGCGGCTTGGCACGGCCAAGCCGGCGGCCATGCACCGGCGCCGGACCTCCGTGACCAGGTCGATCAAACGCGCCTGCTGGCGCGTCAGGTAGACGCTATCGATCGCTTCCGCGATCAGCGCGTCGACGTCAGGGTCCAGCAGCGACATACCGCGCTCTGGGCCGCGGACGCGGGGCAGCAGGCTGGTCAGGCGCGGATCGGCGAGGTAGCGCCGCAACAGCGCATAGGCATGAGTCGGCCCGCAACCGATCTCCGCTGCGCCCGCAACCACATCGCCGCGCGTGCGCGCCGGGTTCTCCGCCAAGCGGCGGATGACGGGCAAGCACCGCCGCGCCTCGTCCCATGCGGCGGCCCCGACCATCGTGACATCGGGCGCGCTCACGATGCCCACACGAGCGATGCGGGCGTGATCGGCTCCGCCAGGTCGACGCCGATTCGACCACGCGCGATCAGCCGCCAGACGATCCCGAGCGCCGCTTCCTGCGTCGTCGGGAGCGCGTCCACCAGCGAACGGAACGTCGGGCGAGTTGCAGCAACCGCGACGGCCTGGTCCGCCAGCGCCGCGTCGACCGGCGCCGATCTCAGAGGCAGGAGCCGCTTCGCGACTTCCAGCCGGGGACCACGGATCGCGCGCTCCGTGGCGATCCTGAAGCTCGCGTCGTGCTCCGACGCCCAGTCGCGCGCCGCGGCGAAAGCCGGACGCAGCCGCGCCCACTGTTCGCGCAGGTCGGCTCGGTACTTGACCTCCACCAGCGCAGCGCAACCGTCGCTCCAGCGCACGTGGAAGTCGGGCGTGTACCGGCGGCGCTCGCCCGCGTACTCGAACCGAAGCGTCACCGGCTGCGACGTGATCGTGGCGCCGGCGTCGAGCCAGCTCGTCAGCGTCACGAAGTCCCGTTCGAGGGCGCTCTCATGCGCTGCAACCCCCGTTGCGAGGGCCTGGAAGCCGGTGACGTGCGAACGCCGGCTGAGCGGGATGCGCCGCAAATCGCCCTCCACTTGGACAACGACTCGATACGCAAACTTCGCACATTTTGGGGTCAGTTCACAAACATGGAACCACACCGATGGTCGCAAACCCTTGCGCGGACTCACGTTTGCAACATCGCCGATTCGCGAAACCTCGCCCGCCGACAACAACCACACCGGGCGGGCAGTGACCGGAACGAGGAGCGGACGGTGATCGTCGCGCTCCTC
>JAABUH010003048.1_pt1 | contig 15029 bp, 13 predicted proteins | sample 5559121 | NCBI WGS metagenome assembly JAABUH01 (sample SAMN10711871, study PRJNA513364) | rock metagenome | isolation source: Antarctica rocks | place: Antarctica: Victoria Land, Battleship Promontory nord | collected 2015-12-28
TCGTCGAGGGTGCGGGCGATGCGGCGCTGCACGTCGTCGGCGAGCGGCAGGATCGGGCGTGGCGGGACGGTCCGGCACAGCCCCATCAGCTTGGCCGCCGCATGGACGACGCGCAGGCTGCTGTGTTCGACGAACAGGTCCCACAGTGGCTGGAGGCGCGCGTCCAGAGCGCGAGTCTCGGGCTCGTCTCCAGCCTGGGCGACCCTGGCAAGAGACAGGCAGGCAGCCGGGAACAGCCCTGCCGCGACGCTGTACCAGGCGTCGCCGCCCACGAGCAGTGCCTCCGCCGCTTTCCAGTCCACGCTGTGCCCGACCGAGAAGCCGGGCGAGGTGCGTGCGCGCAGGTCGTCGAGGCTGGCGGGCAGCGCGGCAGGCTCCGGCGCCGGGGTCTTCACCGCGACGATGTTCGCCACCCGGCTCAGGCGGTCAACCAGCTCCGGCCGGAAGGTGAAATGCGTGGTCGAGGGATTGTCGTAGATGCACAGCGGCAGCCCGACCTTCTCCGCCACTGTGACGAAGTGCGTGAACACCTCGTCCTCGGTCAGCGGCGTGTAGGACACCGGCGCGAGCAGCACGGCGTCGGCTCCTGCCTCCCTGGCGTCCAGTCCGAGCTGCACGGCCTCGTCGGTCCGCAGCGCCCCGATGCCGACCAGCACCGACGCCCGGCCGCCCACCTGGTCCACGGCTGCCTCGACTGTCCTGCGCCGCTCGGCCCGGGTCAGGTAGGCGTAGGTCCCGGTGCTGCCCAGGACGCCGATGGAAGCGACGCCCGCTTCCGTCAGCCGCCCGAGCAGCACCTGGAACGCGCCGACATCGACCTGCCCGTGCTCGTCCGTCGGGGTGATGGGGAAGGCGCAGAGGCCGCGGAAGGGCGTCATGACCGAGAGCTCCAGGGATGGGAACAAGGCTCGCATGGACCAGGCTTGAAGAAACGCACCAAGGTTGCCGGACTGTCGTGCGCTGGTCCGGGACGCGATGCCGGACGGAACCGTGCCAGTGTCCACGCCGAAGCCCGGGAGCGACAGCCATGGCAAGGACCCACACCTACCGCGTGCGTCTGGACTGGACCGGGAACCAGGGACGCGGGACAGCCAGTCCGGGGTCCTACAGCCGTGCCCACACCATCCGGGCAATGGGCAAGCCGTCCATCGTCGGCTCGTCGGACCCCGCCTTCCGGGGTGACACGACTTGCTGGAACCCCGAGGAGCTGCTCCTCGCCTCCCTCTCGGCCTGTCACCAGCTCTGGTATCTCGGCCTCTGCGCCGAAGCGGGAACCGTCGTCGTCGCCTACGAGGACGAGCCGGACGGTACGATGGTCGAGGAGGCGGACGGCGGCGGCCAGTTCGCCGCGGTGGTGTTGAGGCCGCGTGTCACCGTGGAGGACGGTTCAGACGTGAAGACGGCGGAGGCACTCCACCAGACAGCTCACGCGAAGTGCTTCATCGCCCGCTCCGTCAACTTCGCGGTCTCCTGCGAACCTGCAATCCGCATCGGCGCGCCCGGCTCCGTGCAGGGATGAGACAGCACCGTGGGATGCAGGCCGACGCCGCGGCTCCGGCTGCACGCCTTCGTCATCCCCGTCGATGCGCGACGTGCAGACCCTTGCCGGTCGGCACGACCATGCAGCTGAAACCCGGAAGTCCTTCGACCATCGTCCTGTAAGCTGCGAGTTCCGCAGGATGCGACAGGGCATTGTCCGCGAGCAGGAGGCAGTCAGGCGCGAGCTTCGGCAACAGGATGTCGACCTGCTCCGACGCACTGACTCGGTCGGCGTCGAAGAACACGCAATCGAACGGGTCCGCCAGCGTGGCAACCAGTTCCGTGGGTCTCCCAACAGCAACCGGACCTGCCGGGCCAAACCCGCGGCCGCGATGTTGGTGACGGCCTGCTCGTGTTTGTCGGCATCTCGTTCCAGGGTGACCAGCGGCTCGGCGTCGGGTAAGCCGAGAAGCGCAGAGGCCAGCCAGATGGCGCTGACCCCGTTCGACGTGCCGACCTCCAGCACGCGCCGACGTCGCGTGGCCCGGACCAGAAGATGCAGCAGTCGCGCGGTGCTGCGCTCGAGGTTGAGCATCTTGAACGCCCGGTCCTGATGCACGAGGTCATTCTCGTATCCAAACGCCTCTAGCCGGGTCAGCACGGTCGCCGCCGCTTCGGTCAGCCCGTTTTTACTAGGTCCTGTCATCGCATACCCCGTCACCGCCGTTCAATATGAGCGACTCGAGACTATCCTGCCGCCTGTCCAGGTGGCGATACTCCCCGCTGGGCCGAAAGCGCATCGTCGTAGACCCGGGCGTGGGCGCCTAGTTCTCCGGTCCGCCAGTAGCCTGATGTACGAATTCGGTCGCGTGGCGGCCCTTCCTCCATTAGGTAGCGTCGGAGGCGGCGCGCCGCCTCGATCTCGCCCGCGAGCCATGCGTGAACGTTCCGAATTGGCAGGATTAGGGCTCGAAGTGGGCCGCTGGCGAGCAGAGCGGTCATCGTCTCAGCCTCGCCATGGCCAGGGTGTCCGCATAGGCGCCCGCGCGGAACACAGCGTCGCGCCGCACGCCCTCCGGCTCGAAGCCGAACCGTCGGTAGAGTGCCAGGGCAGGTTCGTTGTCGGCCAGCACCTCCAGTTCCAGCCGACGCAGGCCGAGCCAGCTATCCGCCACATCCACCAGCGCCCCCATCAAGGCGGTGCCGACACGGCGTCCGGTCCAGCCGTCGGCCACGCCCATGCCAATCTGGCCGACATGCGCGCGGCGCCCCGACAGGCGAGCCAGCGTCGCACTGCCCACCACTGCCTCGTCGAGCGTGGCCAGGATGCGGGTCTCGTTTGGCTCGTCTGTCTCCAGCCTGCGGCGTACCTTGTCGGGCGAGACGAAGGGGAGTTGCGCAGTGCCTTGACGGAAGCCAGCACCGCTCATCATGGCTGCGAGCGCCTCGGCATCCCCCGGTCGCGTAGGTCGCAGCACCAGGCGGGTGCGCAGATCGGCGTCGGCTGGCGCGCTCGCGGGCATCGGACGTCTCCTCTGGAAAGCCGGAGGAGACGATCCCGTCCCGCCCGGCATTGTGCGGGGCGGAGCGGGTAGCGGGCCGTGGCTCTAGGCGCGCGTGTTCCCCGACCGCCCCAGAAGGGCAATCGCAAGAACGAGCGACATCAGGGATGCTGCACGGCGCATATCCGCAGCTTCGGGCTTGCCGCCACGGACTTGCAAGTCTTTGCGCACGGGCGAAGGTCGGGGCAGGGTTGCAAATCAGGACGCAGGCGTTTGGAGACCCACGGCATGGACACGAGGCACCCGCACCTCAACGAACTCGCGTTCCCGGCGCCCGCTCTGAAACTTCTCGCGACCGGCTACGACTCGGTTGGTGGCCTGCTCGACCAGGGGGACCGGACAGCGGCGTTGGCAGAATGGGACGCGCTGCGGCGCGACTACGGTTCCTGGGCGACGCTGGCACGCCTACGCTTTCAGCAGGACACGACCGATGCGGCCGCCAAGGCTGCGCGCGAGCAGGCGGACGGGTTCGATGCCGTGGTGGCCGGGCACGACGCGGCATTGAAGCGCCGTCTGCTCGCCGACCCCGACCGGGACGGGCTTGTGGCGACCGCGGGCGCGCACGCCGTGAGCCTCTGGGAGGCCGACGTCGGCACGTTCGACCCCGCCATCGCCGAACGCCTGGTCGAGGAGGCGCGGCTGGCAGCGCGATACACGGCGCTCACGGCTTCGGCGAGGTTCGAGGTCGAGGGACAGGTGGTGAACCTGTCGGGCCTGGCCCCCTTTGCGGAGAGCCTCGACCGCGACGTGCGCCACCGCGCGGCCCGGGCGCAGTGGGGGTTCTTCGCCGAGCACGGCGCAGAGTTCGACGCGATTTTCGATGGCTTGGTCCGGCTGCGCGACGGCATGGCGCGCGACCTGGGCGACGAGAGCTTCACCGCGCTCGGCTACCGGCGCATGCGGCGCCTCGGCTATGGCCCCGCCGACGTGGAGGGCTATCGCGACGAGATCGTGGCGCACGTGGTGCCGCTGGTCGCGCGCCTGATGGAGGAGCGGCGACAGGCAAACGGCTGGGACCGGCTACGGGCGTGGGACCTGCCGCTGGTCGACCCCCTGGGCAACCCGAAGCCGGTGGGCGGGCGGGACGTGCTGGTGGCCGCCACGCAGGAGGCGTTCGACCGCATGGACCCGCGGCTGGGTGACCTGCACCGCGCGATGGAGGTGGGCGGCTTCCTGGACCTGCAGACACGTCCCGACAAGGCGCCGGGCGGCTTCTGCGAGGCGTTCGCCACCACGGGCATGCCGGTCATCTTCGCGAACTTCGCCGGGACGCAGGACGACATCCGGGTGCTGGTCCACGAGATGGGCCACGCCGCGCAGATGCACGCGAGCCGGACCCAGCCGTGCTTCGACTACCTGTCCCCGACTTCGGAGGCGGCGGAGGTCAACGCCATGGCCCTGGAGATGCTGGTCCTGCCGCACGCCGGGCTGCTGGTCGAGGCGGGGGCGGCGGAGCGGTTCCGGCGCGTGCAGCTCGTCTCGCTGCTCGGGCTGATGTGCCTCTGCGCCCTGGGCGACCACTTCCAGCACGAGGTGTACGCCCGGCCAGAGGCGTCGCCCGCCGAGCGGCACGCGATGTGGCACCGGCTGGAGCGGCGCTACGCACCCTGGCTGGACTGGGGCGACCTCTCCTGTCCGGCCGCGGGCGGCGCCTGGCAGGAGGTGCTGCACTTCTTCGTCGTGCCCTTCTACTTCATCGACTACGCCCTGGCGCAGTGCTGCGCCCTGCAGTTCTGGGTGCGAGCCAGGCACGATCCGCGCGGCGCCATGGACGACTACATGGCCTTGTGCGCACGGGGTGGCTCCGCACCGTTCGGCGAGCTGATCCGCTCGGCAGGGTTGCGCTCGCCGTTCGAGCCGGGAGCGCTGGCCGAGAGCGTGCGCGAGGTCGAGTCTGCGCTGGCCATGCAGGCGGACGTTGGCGTCGCCATCGAATAGACGGGCATCGTTTGCGTAGCCTGGAAGCCGAATCGCTCGTAGAGCACCAGGGCCCCGACGTTGGCGGCGGCGACGTGCAGCCGTACGAGTGCGCAGCCCGACATTTCGAGCCGCCGCAACGCCTCGGTCAGCAGCGCGGCTCCGAGGCCACGCCCGCGATCGGCAGGATGGCGTGCCAGACTCTCCACCATCGCGGAGCCGTCCGCCTCGGCGCGCATAGACACCCACCCGGCCACGCGGGCACGGTCGAGCAGCAGCCGGACCGGTGGCGATTTGCCAAGCGCGTGGGCACGTCCCTGTTCGGGTGGCGGGAAGTTCACGCCTGGGTGCCCCGCGAAGGCTGCGCGGACCAGCACGGCTGCCTCGTCGTAGCGTTCTGCAGAGAGGTCCGCCCACGTCCAGCTTGCAGGCGGCTCGACCGCTTGCCACGGACCGTACCTCTCCATCGTGATGAGGTCGAAGCGTCGGACGAGACCGCGTGTCTGCAGCAGCGCCTCGTGCGGCCGCAACGCACCTTCGAGCGCGACCTCGATGTGACTGCGTCGCCCAAGTCGGGCTTCAACCAGCGCCTCGTCGAGCAGCAGCGCGAGCAGATCCTCGCCCGGCGCCTCGTCCCGGGATGCGAGTACCACCAATCCGACAGCATCGCCGCTGTTGTCGCAGGCGTCGGTGAGCACCGCGACCAGGGCGCGGCCGCCATCGTCGTGCAGGTCGAATACGCCTTCCGGGCCACGCGACAGGGTAAGCAGGAAAGGCGGCGCGGCGCCGAAACCTGGCCGAGAGTTCCCGACGACGAAGGGCAGCAGGTCGCCAGGGTCGACGACGGCGTGGCGCTCGGGCATGTCATCCTTCGCGTTTGGCAAGGCGCGTCGACGAGACAGTTTTGTTCTGGCGACCGGCATCTCACCCTGTATCGCAGCTCGGGTCCATGTCCGGCCGCCATGCCAGTCGCAAGATTTGGTCCGTGGCGCGCCTGATATCGTCGTCGCTCCTCGGGACGAGCATCGTTCCTCTGAACCCGTCCAGCAGGGCGAGGTCCGGCCCCGCCGCTCTCGTCGCCAGGCGAAGATGTAGCGGAGGAAAACTGGGTCGAGCCGCTCCCGGCATCCCGGCGCCTGCGTGCGGCCCAGGACGGCGCCGACCAGCGTGCGTCGCAGGACACGCGGCAGATACACTCGAGGCGGCAGGTCGAGGAACACGACCGCATCCGCCCGGGCGAGGCGAGGCCCCAGCGTTCCCCTGTAGTTGCCGTCCATCACCCAGGCGGGCAAGGCGGCGATGGCGACCATCCCGGCCGCCAGTAGGCGTGGTCGAGGTGGAACATGGGCAGGCCGCGCCCCGAACCGAGACGGCGGGCGAGGGTGGACTTGCCGCTTCCAGGCGGACCCATGACGATGATGCGCTGCATGCCGCAGGGTGCGACAGCGAAAGGGAAGGCGCCAGGATGCCTGGCGGAACGGGATGCGAGCGGCTGTCCCGTGCCGTCGCATACGGGCGGGCTGTCCGGACCTACGACGGACGGAACTCGAAGAACGTCTTGCCGCCCTGCCGAAAACCGGCCGCGCGATAGAAGCGAAGCGTGGCCTCGTCGTCGGACCCGGTCGCAAGCATGACCTTGTAGCACCCGGCGTTCGATGCCGCCTGGAGCGCGACCGCGAGCAGTCGCGACCCGAACCCGAGACGTCGATATTCGCGGCGGGTGACCACGTTCTCGATCCAGCCGATGCTGCGGGCGTTCCGCGTCAGGTTGGGCAGGATCGCGAGGGTGCAGGCTGCCACCAGCTCGGTCCCGCGCTCGGCGACGAACACCGTGACCAGGTTCGAGGCCAGCGTGCGCGTCCAGGCGTCCTCGGCACGCGTCGGCTCGGGTGCGGGGTCATCGGGAGACAGGTGCCGGTAGAGGTCGAGCAGATCCGGCAGGTCTGCCTGCCTCGCCGGACGGATGGTGTTGTCGGAGACGGCGTCGTTCTCCGGCATCGACTCCTCCTTGGCGTGCTCAGACAAGCGCTCGAAGCGGAGCCCTGCATTTGCGCAGCATCAATCTCATGCTGCGGGTGCGCCAGGTTGCCGAAGCTCGTGCATTCGGTTTCTGGTATCTCGCTTGCACCTCCGTAGGCCGATCCGGATGGCGGACCCGCCGCGATGGCGCCGCGGCTCCTTCGAAGGAGGGCGACGTTGCCCGAAGATACCACAGTCGCCCCGCACCTGAGCCGGTTCGTCGAAGCGCTTGACCGCGCCTTCCGGACCTACGGCGAGCAGGATGGTCTTCCGTCTCGGCTGCGCGACGCCGTGCTGTCGGTTCCTCGGCATCGCTTCGTGCACCGATACCGGCTCCCGGACAGTCCACTGCAGGACTTCGCGGAGGATCCTGCACGTCACCTGGACACGATCTACGCCGACCAGCCGATGATCCACGTGGACGAAGCGGGCGTGCCGCTGCCGTCCACGAACTCGCAGCCCAGCTACGTGCTCTGGCTCCTGCACCTGCTGGATCTGCGACCCGGCCAACGTGTCCTGGAGATCGGCTCCGGCTCCGGATGGCTCGCTGCCATCGCCGGTCACCTGGTGCGGCCTGGTGGCGACGTGACAGGCGTGGAGATCATCCCGGCCCTGGCCCGCCAGAGCGCCGCGGATCTCGCGGATCTCGGCATCGACGGCGTGGCAATCGTCTCGGGTGATGGCGCCGATGGCGCTTCGCCCGGCGGGCTGTTCGACCGCATGATGGTCACCGCCGGAGTATGGGAGCCATCTCCGCATCTGTGGAGCCAGGTAGTCGAGGGAGGCCTGATTCTTGTGCCGCTGGAGCTGCGCGGGGGCGGCGGATGCCGGGTGAGCCTGCTTCGCCGCACGGGCGAGCGCCTGCTCGAGGAACGCTCGACGCCGGGTTGGTTCGTCCCCTTGGTCGGCCGGGGACAAGGGCGCCACGGCGTGAACCGCCCGCTCGAGACGCTCGCTTCGTGGTCCGCCATCAAAGACGGTGTGCCACCTCGTTGGTTGTTGCCGCTTGCCAGCCAGTCCGGCGGCGCACAATCGGCCGCCGCCCGGTTCCGGGGCTTCCTGGGCCGGACGGAACCAGGCTTCGCCGTGTTCGCACCGGCCGAGCCGCCGTCGCCGGGGCGGACCGATATCGACCCGTTTGGCCTCGTCGACGACGCGGACGGCTCTGTCGCGCTGTGGCGGGCAGGCGAATTGCTGGCCCATGGCGGCCTGACGGCGGCACGACGCCTGGCGCACGCCTACGTGGCGTGGACCGAACTGGGCATGCCGGACGGCGCGTCGTTCAGTCTGGAAGTCTCCACGGTCGACGCCACCACTTGCGATGAACGCGAGCGTTGGGTGGAGGTGCGTGGCGGGACTGCGCTGACGTGGCGCCTGCACCCAGGCGCGAGCGACTGGCGGACGCTGCTCCACGAGCCTGGAGCCGACGCTGGTCACGGCGGGCAGGACACGGTCCGGCTGCGGGAACGCTCCGCTTAGCCGAACTCACCGAAACCGACTGGTGGTCTTGGTTCGGACGAGGCGACTTCAGGCGTCGGTCTTCTGTTCCGGTGAGACAAGCCCCGGCTCCTGCGAGCCCGAGACCTTTCATAGCCGCGACGCTCTCCATTGTTTCTGGAAGCTGACCTCTGCCTCTGCCAGACAGACCGCATGACCTCCCTTCGCCTCCTGCCGCTCGCGTTCCTGCTCGCCGTTTCCGTCCAGGTCCGGGCGGCCTCGGCGACCTGCCCGCCGTTCTTCCCGGGAGGTCGGCCTCCGACCCTGGTCAACCCGAAGCTGGAGAGCCGCACCACCCTGCTCTGCAACGGCGCCTATGCCGCGCTCGCCTCCGGCGTGACCCATGGCGCGCTTTGGTCGGCGGAACATCCGACGGCGACCAGCCTGGAGGCGGCGCGCGGCACCGAACGCGTCAACAACTTCCATCCCGACGACCGGCTGCCGGTTGCCGACCAGGCGCAGATCCAGGATTACCGCCGCTCCGGATACGACCGGGGCCACATGACGCCGTCCGGCGACATGCCGGGTGCCGCCGCGCAGGATGAGAGCTTCAGCCTCGCGAACATGGTCCCGCAGACTCCCCAGCTGAACCGAGGCATCTGGGAAGGCATCGAGAGCGCCGTGCGTCGCCTGGCGGAGCAGGAAGGTGAGCTGTTCCTGGTCACCGGTCCGGCTTTCGCCGGGCAGGAACTCAAGTCCATCGGTCCTGATGGCGTGCTGGTGCCGTCCTCGACCTGGAAAGCGGTCTACGACCCGCGGGCTGGCGGGGCCGAAGTCTACGTGTGCAAGAACACGACGAAGCCGACCTGCATGGTCACTTCGGTTTCCGCCCTCATCCAGGCGGTCGGCGTCGACCCGTTCCCGGCGCTGTCCCCGTCCGTGAAGGCGACCGCGATGGCGCTGCCACAGCCGGAAGCCAGCTCCTATGCCATGAAGGGCCACGGCAGGCATCGCCGTAGGAGACAGAACCTGTTCGACGGAACAGCCAGTCCGTAGAGGGTAGCCATCGCAACTCCGTTCAGGCCGCCTTCCCGGCCGGAAGATTGTTCGTGGTCCGCTCGGCTATCGTGCGGTTCGAGCCGTGGCGTGCGGCAGGTACGGTTGTCGCGGTCTTCCTCTGCTGTGCAGCCGTCAGAGCGACCGGATGCGCTGTGGGGTGAGGCGCCTCCAGGCTGCGCAGCAGGCGTTGAGAATGGCGCCGTGGTCGTCGAGCAGGCGGTGCGAGAGGAAGCGCTCGCGCAGGTGGAGCCAGACGCGTTTGACGGGGTCACCAGCACCTATCGCTGAACCGCCAGAGCGAGACCTATGCCCGCGACGACATCCGCCTCGATGTCTCGACCATCGCCGACTGGGTTGGCGCCTGCACCGCCGCGCTGTCGCCGCTGGTGGCGCTGATCTAGGCGCACGTGCTGGCGGGCACGCGCATCCATGGCGATGACACCACGGTGCCGGTTCTGGCCAAGGGCTGGACCATCACCGGCCGCCTGTGGACCTAAGATGGATACTGTTCCCCATCGCCCCAAGGCGAAACACGGAGGACGCGGCTTTCGGCAATCGCGCTGCAAGGCGTCTGGATAGGCTTTGGCTGATGGAAGGAATGCCGCATAGTGTTCGCAAATTCTACGACGTCTGACATCTTCGCTTTACGAGCACCGAGACGATCTGGTCACTCGCGTCCATGTAACCCAAGCCAGCGAGCCATGGTGAACGATGCAGCACTGTGCCCAATGCGGCGTCAGCATACCGGGGGACGGCTACAGAAGGGAGATCCAGACAGGGTCGAGTCGTCGCGTCTCATTTGGAAGGCGGGCCACTACCTCGAGGGTGGCGCGATGGAGTTTACGGACGGTGTGCCAATCCTGTGCCGTCCGCATCGACCGGCGAAAGCGAAGCAGGCTCGTTGCCGGGACTCTCGCGACGGCGGCGTTTGGGTTGTACCTTGTGACTCGCGGCCATGGCGACGCTCCCTCCGTCCCTTCGGCCGTCCCGGATAGACCCGCCCAGGCCGCAGCTCAACCGCCGGTCTCGAGCCAGGCGATTCAGCCGACACCGTCTCCGGCGAACGCCTTCGGTGGCCAAGTGCCTTCCCTCGCCTCCGCGGCCGACGCGGCCATGCCTGCCGATTCACTCGCCGCGACCGTGCAGCGACTGAGGGTCGCGCGGGCTCAAGGTCAGGAAGTCCCGAATCAGTTTGGCCAGTCCGCGGCGCTGGTGCCACCTTCAGGGTCATCAGCCGAAACGACCTCCCGGCTGCCGGATGGCGGCGCATCTCCACCGACAACCCCGACCGACAACCCCGTATCGACATCCGCACAATCCTCGGCGACTCAACGACAGGTGACGGCGGGACGCCATACCACCGCGACCGGCGTGCGGTGGTCTCTCGTGAACTCCGGAAACACGCCGTCGCTGGTCGTGGACATGGGGAACGGCAAGGAGGCTACCGTCAAAGTCGGGGCGGAATTCATGAAGCTGGACCTGCATGCCATGAGCAGGAACGTCGAGCATGTCAGCTCGCTGATTTTGGGGAGCTATATGGGCGAAGCCGGAAACTACCTCTTCACTACCGACGGCAGACTGTTCCGGACCGAATAACTCCTGCAATCCGACTGAACGTTCGGGCCTTGGCGGCGAGATGTCAGTCGCGAGGTCCGGCTCACAACCGGGCAGCTGCCGCATCGGCCACGGCCTGACGATGCGTCGACGCCAGTTCCGCCAGGTGTCCACCGAGAGTGCGTCGCTTGCTCTCCGCATGCTTCACCGCCGCCATAAGCTTGCCCGCCTCGGACGCGATTTCCTGCTCGAACTGGTGGCGGCGAAGCAGGACCTCCCGTTCGATGGCGGCGGTATCGGCTGCTGACACCCCAAGCGACGGATCGAAGCGGAACTGTCGCTCGCACCCATGTCTCCAGGCCATCGCCTTGGCCACCGTAGCCGGGCCGAAGCCCTGGACGGCGAGCAAGCGGACCTGGTTCAAATCGGCAGCCGTCTCGATGCCCCAACTCTGCAGTGTCGCCACCCTTGCCTTCCCGATGCCGGAAATCTTGGCATCTCTAATCTGGAAGAGATTCAGGTGCTGCGTCATCTGGCTTGCCTGCATGCCGCGGCGAAGCTCCTCGAGCTTGCGGAGCCGCTCGGTCGGTAGCCCGTCGTATGACTGCTTCAGCGTGTCGAGCCGTTGCCGGATGACGGCATAGCTTGGACCAGGAGAGGGGGCTTCCCAGGATTTGCGAATGCTATCGAGTCGTTCGCTGCTCGCGATTCGCGTGTCGCGTATCCTATCCGCCTCGGGTCCTCGGGACGGAATGCTGAAAACGAAGGCGGCGGTCGCCAGGAGCGCCATGGCCAAGATGAGGTTCGTCGGCACATGGAAGAGTGCCAAGGCGAGAAGACCGGTGGAGCCTATGGCGGCGGCTGCCACCGTCTTCTGCCTGGCGCGGCGCCCCAGGGCGAGAGCCGCAGGAGAGGGCGGGACCGAGCTGGCCTGAAACACGGGAAACGGCGGCATGGGTCCCGGGTCGCGCGTCGCGAGAACCTGCTGCCATATCGCGGCAATCCCGGAACCCTGGGGGTTTTCGGCGAGAACGACCGGGAACAGGGTCAGGCCGCTCCGGCCCTCGATGTCGCACCAGGGGCACGCGCCCCGGTCAGGCAGGTAGTAATGACCGGGGTTGGCGGCGCAAGGCCGAAGGGCCTTGCCCAAGGCATCAAGCGCTTCGACCCACTCGGCGGCGGTCGGCCTGCCGTTAGCCTGCATTCCTTGTTCGGAGAACGCCCGCTCGAACAGGTCCCGCGCGGTGGGGCCTATCGCGTCGATGGGCAGGCTCAGAGGCGGAGGCATCATCCGGCTGCGGGCCTGATTGCGCCCATAGACGTAGCGTAAATCCCGTATTGCTTCGGCAATCGAAGGAGGCTCGCCTGCCCCCACGTAGATGCCGGAGAACGGATGGCGCGCGAGACAGAGGCACTGGAAGACGAGGACAGCGAGGCCGAACAGGTCGTGGTTGGCAGTCCTGACCACGCCTCGGTAGCTGGACAGCCTCTGCATCTCGGGCGGCTGGTGCGTGTCGACCCCAACGTCGCAGAGCCACCGGCGGCTTCCCGACGTCACCTGGAAACTATCGCAGTCGAAGATGCGCACGGTGCCGTCGTTGGCTATCGCAAGATTTCGCTCGTTGACGTCGCCGACGACGTGCCCGGCCTCGTGGAGAACCCTGAAGGCGCGGGCGGCATTGCCTGCCGCGTGAACCAGGAAGCGCCAGTCGGCCCTAGGGAACTGCTGGAGGCGTAGCTTGGGGCTGTAAAGCTCGAACGCCCCGCGAGTCCCCGCGATCCTGGGCATTGTGAAGCCTACCAGCGACCCGGATGGGCCATGCAATGTGCCGATAGGCCATGCGGCAAGCTTCAGGATAGCTTCCTGAGCCATGCCTGCCATGGCGGAGAGCTTCTCCGCCTGTTCCGACGATGGTGACTTCAGGTAGACCTTGGCGACGGCCTCGGGCCGATCCGGCAGCTCGAAGACAGCGCCTTCGCCCCCCTTGGCGATTTCTCTGCCGAGTGCGACCCGTCGTCCTCCCGCGTCGAAGAGCGGCGCCGTGCTAGCCATCGGTCGGTGCAGCATCCCGTATTGTCGATAAACCGTTCTCCTCGCCGAGGGTCGGAGAACCCGAGACGTCTTTCATAGGCGCTGCCGCCATCCTGGCAGGGTCGGCTCTCGTCGCCATGACGAGTGTCTTGTCGTCGTCGGTTCGTCCGTTCACGTGGTTGGAGGATAGGTAGGCGACCAGCGCGTCGGACATCTCGCCTCCGGCACCCGGCTGCGTTCCCACAAGCCAGCCGAAGATGGGAGCGAGAGCCGGTAAGTGGACCGTCTCCGCGGCCAGGTTCAGCACGAGACGCTCGAGCCCGTCGGAGAAGAGGGCGAGTTCCTCGATGCGGCCCGGAACGCTCGTGAATTCGAGAACGTCGAGAACCTGATCCATGGTGACGAAGTTCGTCTGGTTGGCGAACTCGCCATGCTGCGGCCAGAACACCCAGTCGCATACGCTAGGCTTTGGTCCAGATGCGACAATCGCTCCGTCACCGATTTGGACGTACACCGCATGATCCGGGCCTACCACGGCCCCCAGGAACGTGCAGGCATAGTCCCGCGGCGTTCTGCCCGCCTCGGCCATCTCAGCAATTTCCGCCTTCAGTCGGACGACCCAATCCTGCACGAACGGCAGATCCAGCTCCTGAAGATTGGAACGCATGGCTGCCGCCGTCCCGAACTCCTCCAGGAACAACCTGACCGCGAGTGACGCTCCCTCCTGGGACAACGCCGCGCTTCCGGCTCCGTCGGCGACAGCAGCGACCAGAACTTCCTGGCTGTCCAGAGCCACTACCACTCGGCATCCGCCAGCATCCTGGCAGGGTGCGTCGGTCTTGGCGTGCGACGTGCCAATGACCGAGGCATGCGCCGTTCGCCACGCCCGGTCTGACATCAGGCGGCGGACCACCCCGTCGGGGCCGGAAGAGCCACCAATTGGCCGGGTTGCGAGCGCGAGACGCCACCGAGCGAGGTGGAGAGCCACGAGAACAGTTCGCGGAAGCTCAAGCCGCTCAGCTTCAACGGCGGCCGGTTCGGACTGCAGATTTGCGCGAGCGTTGAGAGGTCTGCACCCTGGACGCCGACCGAGAAGAAGCTGAACGCCTTGCGGTGGTCGTTGTCCCCTTCCTGCACTCGACGGGCCGCCTCCTGCCAGGAATCGGTGGGCGAGCCGTCCGTGATGAGGAACACCCAGGGCCGGTAGTAGCTGATGCCGGACTGCTTGTAGGCCTGCTTCCTGGCTTCCAGCATGTCCAGTCCTTCGGCAATGGCGGCCCCCATAGGGGTGTCCCCTGTCGGCGTAAGGGTCGGTGGCTGGAAGACGTCTGCGGTCTGGAACTCGGACACGACCCTGACCGGGCCGAAGGTCACGACGGCTACCTCTACCCGTTGCGCTGCAAGAGTGTCCGAGGTCAGCTCCTCCTTGAAGGTCCGCAAGCCAGCGTTGAGCTCCGCAATCGGCTTGCCGTTCATGGACCCTGAGGTGTCGAGCAGCAGAATGCATGGGCAACGCGGTTCGGGGTTGGCCATCAGGTCAGGATAGGCAAACGGAATTTGGTCGTCGTGCATCACTGCCACGCCCTTCGCATGCTTCTGCCTACGATAGGAGGAGACCGGTTGTGCTGGGAAGGCGTCTCAGGCCTTACGGTAGCAAATCGTCGAGCACGGCAGGAGGATAACGGACTTGCGGGTAGTGGTCTCAGGGAGGGCGCCATGAGGCGGCTTGGTCAAACTCAGGTCTTGTCTCGGCGGGCGGGTAATACCCACGGCCGATGAGGCTGACTCTCACCCCATCCTGATTCCATTTCCCGCTTTAATCTGATTCGCTGCCCTCGGGGTCGGGTTGAGGAGGGCGCGATGGGCGTGGCGGTGACGATCACCAGGCTGGAGCACTCGGTGCCCGAGTTGCGTGGCATGGCTGCCAGGAGCGTCGATGGTGCTGTGGCCTGCCGTCTGCTGGCCATCGC
>JAABUH010003049.1_pt1 | contig 15023 bp, 18 predicted proteins | sample 5559121 | NCBI WGS metagenome assembly JAABUH01 (sample SAMN10711871, study PRJNA513364) | rock metagenome | isolation source: Antarctica rocks | place: Antarctica: Victoria Land, Battleship Promontory nord | collected 2015-12-28
GCCACGGTGTCGCACCTGTGCTGCCCTGCATCTGAGCTTTTCCTGCTGGGTCCTTGTATGCCGCTGCGCGCGTGCTGCCCCGCCAAGCGTGCATGCTGCTGTGCATAGGTGGAGGCTGCGCTCCAGCAGGCTTGTGTGGTCGGCGCCCTCTCTCGCTCGCCGCTCTTGCCAAGGTGCCGGCGGCCGCTGAAGCGCCTTCTCCAAGCGCGTGCGCGGCGGCAGACGCCGCGAGCGGGCGCGCAGCGGGCAGGGCTGTCAGTGTGGCGCGGGCCGCGCACAGGGCCCGTTCTCGCGCGGGGACATCCTGGACTGGTACGAGGGCCGGTACTTCCCGTCCTCGCTGCCCATCCGGCCGGCTGGGACGCGCGACGCGCCCTTCAAGCAGCTGGCCGCGCTGCTGCCCGCCTGGACCGGGCAGGCGGCGCCCGCGCCGCCGCCCGCCGCGCAGCCGGCGCCGGAGCCCGCCGGCGCCGCGCCTGCGGCGGGCGCGCCGGACGCGGCGGCGCCCTCTGGCGGCCAGCCGGCGGGGGGCGCCGTGCGCAGCTATGGCGGGGATGGGCCCGGGCAGCCTGGCGGGCCGGCGGCGGCGGACGGGGTTGGCTGGGACGCGCGCGAGCGCCTCCCCGAGCCGGCCCCTGATCGCTTTGCATCGGCGCTGGCGGGCGGCAGTGCGACGGCGGGCCCGGGCGGCGCAGGGTACAGCTTTGGGCACCACTTTGCGCCAGCGCCCGCCCAGGCGCTGGGCGGGTTCGGGTCAGGCTTCGACCCGCCGGCGCCGGCGCAGCGGCCGCCGCAGCAGCTGGCGCTACCGGGCGGCTTTGCGGACTTTGACGGCGGCGACGGCAGGCCGGGGCCAGGGCCGGGGCACGCCGGCGCGCTGGGCCACTTCCCAGGCGCAGGCTTTGGCCAGGGTGGCGGGCACCTGGGCGGCGCTTTCGGTGGCGGCCACGGCGCGGAGCTGCACCCGTACGCGCACCTGCTGGCGGGGCGCCACGGCGGGCTCGGCCTCGGGGGCGACGCCGGCGGCCACCCGCAGCACCGGCTCCACCCGCAGGTGCGGGTGTCGCCCGCCTGCGCCGCACTCCCAGCCCAGCGCCGCCCGCGGCGCCTGCTGTCAAGGCCGCCCGGTGGGCCGCCTCGCGCGCGCCGCAGTTGCATCCGTGCCGCCTGTGCCTCAGCGGAGAGGCGCAGGCTGTGGCGGAGGCGGCACAGCCCCTTGCACGGGCTGCGCATGTCGTGCTTGCTGCCCACGTGCCGGGCGTTGCCGCCCATGATCGCCAGGGTTGTTGATTGTTTTGCTGCCTGCTGCGGGGGGCGCGTGGTCTTGCGCAGGGCGGGCGCAGAGAGCGGGCGAGTAGCCCCCTGGAGGTGGCAATGCGCCTACTGCCTGCACCGTGTCTGCCCCACAGCATTGTGAAGCAGCTCTTTCGCATTGCTCCAGCAGCGCAGCGTCTGGAGCGGCGCGCAGGAGTACCACCCCGGCCTGGGCCACGAGCTGCTGGGCGCGCGCGGCGCGCCCGCGCCCGCGCACCCGTACGACCCCGCCGCGCACGCGTACGACCCCAGCCGGCGTGCGTACGAGGCGAGCGCGGGCGCGCTGCTGGGCCAGCACCCCGCGCTGGGGGCGCCCTGGGCTGCGGCTGGGGGCCCGCATGCGGGCCATCCGCTGCCTGCGCCGCCCCGCGCGGGACCGTACGGCGGCCCCGCGCCTCACGACCCAGCTGCCTTCCTCTTCGCGCAGGCGCCGCTGCATGGCGCGGTGCGCGGCCAGCCTGCCGCTCACGTCGCGCCTGTCCCGCGCGTGACGGGCCTGTTGGCACACCGGAGTCCAGAGCCCCCTGCCAGAGCCGATCTCTCGCGCAAAGCGACAGAGCAGGCTTTGCCATTTGCTCCTGAGGGGACCTTGGTCAAGCGGCGGTGCTTGGCGACACCACCCTCGACTCCGCTGCACCGCACCAACGCTTTCTTTGCCCACCGCCACCCTGCAGTGCATGCACAAGTTGCAGTGAGTCTGTGCGAGACGCTGCATCCTGCTGCCTGTCCCCAAAGGCGCATTATTATGGCTGTCGGGAGCGGCAGGCCGCGCCGGAGGTGCCGTCGCGGTTCCTGTCGGCCGATGGGTCCGCGCGGGGGCCCGACCTCGAGGCCGACGCGCCGCGCGCGGGCGACCCGATCGTGGCGCCGGGCGCGGTCGCGCGCGTGCCGTCCGGCGCCAACCTGGCGCCCATCGGGTCCAGCCTGAGCTCGCGCAGCAGCTCCGTGCTGGACGGCCCCGCGCCACAGGCGCGCCCCTGGCTCCGGGCCTCAGGCATGGGTTAGGTTTAGGTTTGGGGTGAGCTCGCGCAGCAGCTCCGTGCTGGTTGGCTTGGCGCCGCAGGCGCGCCCCTGGCCCCGGGCCTCAGTCATGGGTTAGGATAGGTTTAGTTCAGGGTGAGCTCGCGCAGCAGCTCCGTGCTGGACAGGCTGGCGCCGCAGGCGCGCCCCTGGCCCCGGGCCTCAGTCAGGGGCTGCATGCTGTGCACCGTGGACGGCGCTGCCCACACCACCGGCGCTTGGCAGGGGGGCCCAGCGGCAGCTCGCGCTGCACTTGCTCGCGCTGCAGCGCATGTTGCACGACAGCATTCTTGGATGCGGTGGGCGGGTGAGTCTGGGCCGGCTTCTGCACCCTGCTAGGGTTGCAGATGCCCCCAGTTGCAGGAGGGCCAGCCTGCGCCGGGACAGCACTCACCCTGGCTCGCTGTGTGTGTACAAGTGCGCATGAATCAGCTGAGCCAGGCCATCCAGGTCTCGGCTGACGGGACAAGGCGCCGCTGAGCTGCCCGCCCATGGCTGCAAGCCTGGAGCAACAGAGACGCGAGCCGACTCGTGGACGCTTGCCAGCGCGAGCTAACCTCGTCGCGTGATTGCCGGATGCATGAGGGTGACTTGAGGCCGGGGCTGTGCGCGCCCGCAACTGTGTCTGTGTGCTTGCGGCAGGCGGCCCTGCCGGAGCCCTTCCCGTTCATGCAGCCGCCGCCGGCGCACGCGCCAGCCGGCGCGCCGCTGGCGCGCGCCTTCGACGCCCTGTTCCCCAAGCCGAGGCCTGGCGCGGCGCACGCGGCAGCGGGCGACCCCGCAAGCGCGCCCTACCCGGCACCCTGGCCGCGGGGCGGCATCGAGGGCGGCGGCGCTGGCGAGGGCGGGCACGCCGACCCAGCGGCCCGCCCAGAGCCCAAGCCGCCCGCCGGGGCGTGGCCGCCTGAGGGCCCGGCTGCGCCGCCTGCCGCGCCCGCGCCCGCTCCGGAGCCGGCGGCGCCGTTCGAGACGGTGCGTCCCCCGCTCAACGGCACGGCCAGGTGTCCCAGGAACCCAGCTGACTCACTGCAGTAGAGGGATGGCGTCCGCCCGCCGTGCGTGCTGGGCCGGGCGGCCACCGCACAGGCCTTGTGCATGTGGCGCGCTAGCATGGGGCCAGGCACATGGGACGTTGCAGCTACCGCCGGTGCCGAATGTGGTCTCCGAGGGCGCAGCAGGAACCTTGATGGGGACAGCCCTCTGCAGCCGCAGCTTCTGCAGGCACAGGCAGCCGAACGTGCTCGGATACGCGGGGAGAGCGCACCAGCATGGGACTGGGCGCGCAGGTGCGGCACAGGCAGCGCAAGGCCAAGGCAGCCGCGGCGCAGGCTGAGCCGCTGAGCGCGCCCGTCGCGGCGCCGTCGCCTGCGCCTGCGCGCCGCGCGGAACCGCCGCTGCCGCCGACGCCCGACGTGACGATGCCGGAGCGCGCGCAGGAGTCGCGCGCTGCGCCCTGGGCGCGACCTGCAGCAAGTGCGCGGGGCTGGGCTCATCGCCTGGGATGCGCAGGCTGTGAGCGCACGGGTGCACGCGGACGCGTGGGGGGACCCGCTGCTGCCTGTTCGGCACCGGACCCACGTACCCTTCGGCCTGCGTGCATACCAATTGTGATGGGGGTGTCTGCCTCTGCATGCAGCCAGTGCCTCAATGTGTGGACGCTGGAGCGCGCCAGGCGTGAATGTAGCACTTGTGTACTTGACGGTGTCTTGGAGCAACAAGGTATCCCCGCTGGGGCCGCGCAGGCCCGCCGATGCAGGGCTCCAGCTGCGGCCATGCCTGCACATGGCCTGGATGGGCTGTCCGGGAGGCCCCAGGCCGTGAGGGCTGCAGCCTCTCCGACTGTGCACGCACACGCTGCATGCTCGCGCGCGCACGTCACCGTGAAGCAAGGGGCGTCTGGTGGGGCAGGGCGCGACCGCGTCGATCTACGCGCTCCTCGCCTGCACGGCGGTGATCGACCCCTACCGGCGCTTTGTGTGGCTGTTCGGCCTGGAGCTCAACTCACTCGGGTGCGCAGCTCGCGGCTTGCAAGCTTGGCGTGGCGCCCGGAACAATTCATATCACTGCAGGGGCTATAGTATAGCGGGGGCTATGGCTACAGCTGAGCGATGAAGTCAAGGAGAGCTTGCCTGCCTCAGCGCGACACATCGGCAAGGACTCTCTGGCTTCCTGTGCCTTGGTTTGCGTGGGCTGGGGCTCGCTCCTCTCCGTCGCACGAGGCCGCAGACGAGCGGTGTAGTGAGAATTGAGCGGGGTAGGCTTGGTGTTGGCAAGCCAAAGCATCTTGATATCCGCTCGTTTGCGGTATGCACCTGCAGTACATTCCCTTGTCACCGATCGACCTGCCCTGCTCGTGCAAAGCATTCAGCCTGCGCGTGCTGACGCCAACGCAGATGTTGAGCGCGTGCGCGCGCGCCTGGCGCGGGGCAGGCTGCTGACGGCCAAGCTGCTGTACGAATGGGTCGCGCGGCGGCTGGGCGCGGGCGGCATCCAGACGCTGGTCGCCGAGGTCGCCGGCGCGGCCACGGGGTTTGCGTTCGCCGCGCTGTACCTGGACGCCGACCTGCTCGCGGCGCTGCCCAAGACCATCGTCCCCTGAGGCTGCTCCGTGCACCGGCTGCGCCCGGGCTCACCGTTCCCCCGCCAGGCTGCATGGCGTGCGCTCGCTGTGCGCGGTGTTGCTCGGACCTGCTGCCTAGTTGCGAAGTCGCCCAGAAAACCCTGCAGCACTGCATGTCCTCTTACTGTTTGGCTGCTGAAGGCTGCCCCCACCTGTGGTGCCTGACGCAATGGTTTTGGACTGAGTGTGGCAGCGTGCTTGGTGTGTGGTGGCTCTGTCTGCTAGCTGCTTTTACGCCGCGCCTTCTACCGCATGTTTTGTGGTTGCGCTGCACTGGCCAGGTGCTATGATTTCACTCGGAGTAGCGCCGCACGCAGATGTCAGTCTGCTCTGTGTCCGGTCAAGGACATGAAGCCATGAGGCTGCATGGTTTATGCTAGGTTCGTGGAAGGTGGCGATGTCATGTGAGCGGAGGAGTCTCATGCGATGTGGCCACTGGCTATCCATCCTGTGACAAGTTGGCACGGTGTCTAGCAGCGCGTCATTTCAGCACTTTTCTTGTTTTCTAGAGAAGGACCTGGTTCTTGAAAATGACCTTCAGGTCATTGACCTGCACTTTCGAGTCGCAGGCCTCGGGGCGCGAGCGAGCCTGGCAAGCAGCGCGATTGGCCGCACCGTCGTACAACACCATTCGTGATAGTTTGTCCCTGAAATGGCGTCTAGCCTGCTGCGCTGCCTGCGTAGGCATGGCGCGTCGCTTCCAAGCATCAGGCAGCAAGTCCTGGCCCCTGGGCACTTGCAACCACTCAACGCGCCCAGCCTGAGCCGCGGCAGCGCTCATGCTGCTGTTGACGGAGGCGCGCAGCCCCCCATTGCGCACCACCACTACACAACCTAAACTCGCCCCCTGACGACAATAGCTGTGCATATGCAAGCCTATGGGCTGCACTGTGGTCCCAAAGCTGCTCGGTGCCTCCTGACAGGCGCGGAGAGGCAGCTGCGCGTGCGGCACATCCTGGTACCGCCAGGCCAGAGCCACGTCCTTGCCGACATCGAGACGCAGCTCAGGGGTACGCCGTGCTTGTGTGTGACCTGACAGCATGTGCCATGCTCTGTTGCGGCTGCTCGCTTGCATACGCTTGAACTGGCAACGTACCAGCAGCCAGGCGACATGATAGTGTCAGCCGAGCGGCAACACTTGGTTGTCCTAGGCAAGCGCGTGCACGGTGCACACTCCCTTGTGGCTCCAACTCGTGCTGTTCCCCGGCAGGCGGTGCAGAGTGGGCTGCCCTCGCTGCGCAGTATGGAGGAGGGGACCTGGGGTGGCTGGTGAGGCCCTTTCCTGCTGTTGTCACATCTATGACCCTCCTAGCCTCGCACTGATGTGCTTTGCGTGAACAGTACTGGCGAGCAGAGCTGAGTCCAGTCTACTGCATGCATGCAGCGGTGCAGGCCGGCGCACGGCATATGCAGTGCACAGTGTCTTGCGGCAGAGTAGGTGCCTGATAGAGCAGCGCTGCAAAGCTTGCCTGCCTTGGACAAGGCTTGATATTGAGAGAAGGCGCTATGTGGGTCGCCAGGCACCCAGCCGCATGTCGTCGTCCTTTGCGGCGGGCGCTGGGGTGGTAGGCGTGGGCGCGCGCGGCCGCGCCGAGTCTGACCGCGGCCTGCACTTGCTGGAAGTCATCGACGAGCGGTGCGGCGCACTCTGCAGCTCATGCCCGGCAGTGCGGTCCTCTGTCATTAATGTCGGTGCGAGTGAGACCAGCGCATACCGCTCCAGGACAAGCACGTCGTGACGTAGTGCTGTGCGTGGTGTGGCAGTGGCTGGTGCAGACATCTCTATGCAGCCCCACTTTCACTGCTTTCCTGCAAGACACCAGAACATGCTTGATGTGGCCGACAAAGCGCGAGAGTGTTTACGTCAAGAAAGGCCAAGTGGTGGCCAGAGCGCCACATGGCGCCCCAGAGGGGCCCGCCTCGTGCAGGCTGGTCCGCTCGGTGGCGCAGATGAGCGTTGAGACGCTGGGCGCGCTGCTGCGCGACGCCGGCGCGGCCGCGGCCGCGCAGCTGCTGGACGTGCGCGAGCCGCGCGAGGAGCGGCTGGCCGCCCTGCCCGGCTTCCGCCTGCTCCCGCTCAGCCGGTGCGCGTTTGGATAGGGTTAGGGTTGGGCGTCAAGTCAGCACATTGTTGCAAACCTTGACACTCGTTGCACTCTGTCGGGCGCGCTCTGCTGGCGGTGCCACCCACGCCAGCCGCGCGGGCATGCCCGAGGCGGTGTGCAAGCGCGCGTGTGTGTTTTGTATCAGATGGAAGGCTTTTGAGAGCCCGAAAGCAGATGGCACTTGCTGTTCCGGTTGCTGCTGAACAGCCTAGGATGCCAATGGCCAGGTGCCCTGCAGGTGCACATCCTGCACAGAGCCTTGTCATGCCGCTCAGTCCAAAGCAGATATCTATCTAGTATGAACCTGGGTGCATGGCGAGGCTGCTTGTAAGGCATGAAGTGCTGCCACGGGGCCCTGGACTACCGGCTCTGCAAGCAGCGGCCACATGCGCACAAAGTGCTTTTATGGCCAGTCACGTGCGCTCACAAGTGAGCCGCAGCGCGGCAGGTTTGTGGAGTGGGGCCCGCGGGTGAGGCAGCTGCTGGACCCCGCTCGCAGTACGGTCGTGCTGTGCCGCCGCGGCCGCCGCTCGCAGCAGGCGCGCGCACAAACGCGCAGGGCGCTGCCCGGGCATGAATGAACGGGTGGATGTCATGTGCCTGTATCTGGCCATCCAGGGCTGCTGAGGTGCGAGGGACGGCACACGCCGCGCCCTGCAGGGGACATGCGCGCGCTGGGAGGCAGTCGGCTGCCGGCTGGCAGCCCCGCGCTGTCCCGCGCGGCCTCCGCGCCCGACGCGAATGCCCGGATAGGCGCGGCGCTCGGGAAGCGGGAGCCTCCCGAGGCCTCTCTGTCCCCTGCGCCGAGGTCGACGCGCACGGACCTGGTGCCGTCTGCTGCTGGCCGGCGGCGCCCTGCACCGGCGTGCAGGGCGAGATGGCGTCTGGGAAGGCCTGCCTGCCCCCTGGTCATGCTCCGCACAGGCACAGGCATCCAGGCGCTGCATGGTGCAGAGCGGGTTTTGCGCGGCGCGCGCAGGTGGCCGACCACCTCGCCCGCCAGGGCTTCCAGAGCGTGTTCAACGTGGCCGGCGGCATCACGGCCTTCTCCCAGCGCGTGGACACCAGCGTGCCAGTCTACTAGGCCTGTCCAGGCAGCGCGCACGTGCCAGCGCGGCGACGCCCAATGATAGAGCGACAGGTGGGGTTGGAAAAACCGTGTGCGAGGGCTTTTCGAGGGTACCTGGCAGTTGCTCAAAGCTCACATGATTGTTAGAGCGTCTGGGGTTTTGGGTACGCATCGCGGCATTCGGCGCATTGAGCTGCGGCTAGCAACGTATTCCAGCTGTTGGGCCTCATTTCATTGATAAGGGGGCTGCAGGAGTATGTCAGCATGCTTGATGTACCTGGCAGCCACAGCCATCACGCAGTGCTCAAGCCCCCAGCCGTGATGGCTGTGGCAGCTGGAGCTCAGTGAACGAGCCCACCAAGCATTCCTCTTGGTTGGCGGGGTCTGAGCTGTCGTCCAAGGTTCCCCGTTTCGGCGCGCGGGGTCTGCTCTGCTTACGGCGCTGACATGGCCCCCGATAGTTGATCATAGTGTGCTGCGGAATACATCAGGGGTCTGGGGTCTTTTTTGGTTCTCTTGTAGCTGTGGGCGCCAGCGCCGTCATGGCGGCGCTGGTGTCCATCTGCCATATTGTTGGCATATGCGGGGGATGCCGGTCCTGTATCCAGGCGATCAGCTGAGATTCAGCAAGCGCCCTCTCCCTCCAACCGCTTCTCTGTGCGCGCCGGCATCGGAATGCGCGGCGTCTGGCATGCCAGCCACAGGCGCCTGGGATGCTCTGGCATCCTTTGCGCCTGCTGGACTGTTTGCATGCAAGCCACTATGTATGCTGTCAGAGTGCAGCACTGCGCCAGTGCTGCTCCTGGCTGGCCACCCTCAAGGGCGCCTGCTGCCAGCATTCGGTCAGGCGCTGCCCGGCGTCTGAGGTCGTGTCGCCTGCGGCCTTGTCATGCTCCTGAGTGGCCAGGGGTTGCGCGTCCTGCGCAGCCCCCATACTCAAACCCTGGGCCGACGGAGCATGCGAGCATCGCGGCGGCACTTGCCACCGCCTTGTGCGCAGTTCAAGCCATAGCCCTGCCACTTGCATTCCCCTCGGAACGCCTAGCAACACCGTCGTGAGCTTCGGGATGTCAGTGCCAGGTGAGGCGTGTGCCCGCCTCAAGCAAGGGATCAGCTGTGTGAGTCTTTTAAAAATGCACGAGTTGAGGCACGGGCACTGACACCTCAGGGATGGGGAGCACTGGGGACTTGGCAGCTTGAACTTTGCATTGGAGCAGGGCATCAGAGTGGCAGTAGGCTTTGGTCCCAGACTATCTCCAACGTCATGGGTGCTATGTCAAGGCTGACTCCAGCCACTTTATGCATGTGCCTGGCTGCTTAGGGATGTGAAATCACAGGTATGCGAGCTGTGCTTTTGCGTGCGTGGGGGTTTGCATGCATGACAATGAATGCATCTTAGCTATGAAAAGAAATTGTTCGCCAGACTGATGGTGTATAAAGACTTTTATGATGTGCATGATTTGCAAACGTGAGCGTACATGGCGGAATACCATGGTAGGGTGGTGTCCGAGGACAGAGCGCTTGTCAGGCAGTGAGTATGTTATATTAGTATGTATATACATGTTATATACTCTGTGCAGCAGTACGCATGTGACTACTTTTAGGTGTGGCTCCAGTTCGTGACAACAGACTTCCGCGCTGCTTTACACACTCGCACACGGCCCGAGCACTTGTACATGTGCTGTACAGCAAATGCGCAACCCAGGACAGGGCTGCAGCACTACATACTAATGCAGCAAGAACTTTTGCATATCCTTCAAGATCCTCGAACCAGAGGCCCACGCTGTATTCCAGCAGCCATCTTGAGGCAGGTTCTCTGCATGCAGGGGCACTGCGGGCGCTGCTCAAAGCATGCCTAGAGCAAGCTGCAACATCAACCCGCATGTTGCACGCGAGCTGCGGGTCCGACTGCAAAACTTCCGACAGCAGGCGCTGGCTCCGCAACGCTGCTCGCAGCCGCGTCACTCGCCCTTGCCGCCTGTCTTGAAGATCGCCTCGATCTCCTCCAGCGTCTTGCCCTTGGTCTCCTGCTCCACCCCACCAGGCGCGTCTGAGGCCTCACCTCTGGTCAGGGTACGCTCTTGTGCGCCAACTATGCGCAACGCTGCATTGGTGCATCAAATGCCAGATACATGTCTCGCTCGTGTGCGCCAACTATGCGCAACGCTTCATTGGTGCGTCAAATGCCAGATACATGTCCTTGCGTGTCCCAAGCAGCAAACGCAAAGTACCTTGTCCAGCACATACACGCAGTTGCGACATGCTTTGGACATCCGACTAGACATGTGCACCAGTCCAGAGAGGAGAGCTTCTCGTCGTGCCACAGGCATCACAATACGTGCAGCGCCTGCATGCATGCTGTCGAGGGCTGCAAGGAGCAGCCCGCTCGCGCAGGCGTCACATGTCATCAGTACCTGCCAGCAGGCGTTTTATGGTATAATGGTACACGGCACTGCCCGCGCACCGGCACAATGGCGTAGATGGTGCCCACCGCGACCACGCCGACGCCGGCGAACAGCAGGTACGTGGCGCCGGGGCCCAGGCTGTCCTGCAAGCTGGGCAGCACGAGGCTGACCTGCGGGGCGCCACCAGCACTTTCAGCAGGGCTCGCGCGCGGGCGCCGCGCGTGCGTACGCAGACGCCCTGCAGGCCAGAGGCGCGCGAGCTCACGCTCGTCCTGGCGTGCAGCTGCTTGCGGCAGCGAGGGACGGCGGCCAGTGGTCAAAAGCGCTTGTCACAAGCCGTATGGATCTGCAGACAACAGTACTCCCAGCAAAACATGCGGTGTCGTGCGGATCGCCGGCCTCATGACGGTCCTGTCTGAGGCAGCAAACGCGACAATCATTCCATCAGCATGCATGGACTAAAAGTCGCAGGCTCGTTGCCGTCATGTTTGGGCCAGTGAACCCAGCACCATGCAGACATGCATGCACGGTCACCCTCGCTGCATCTTTGCAGCTGTTATTTCTGCATCTGTGAGCGAGTCGGGAGCGCGCCCCGAAGTTGGACCCAAAGTTGGTGACCGTGGCCAGCGCGGACGCCGGCCCGCGCACGGCGAGCGGGAAGATCTCGCCGACCATCAGCCAGGTGATCGGGCCGAAGCTGATCTGCGCGCCGGCGTGCGCGCGGGGCGCAAACATCGATGCATGACCACAGCCAAACGACTCTGGGCAGAACTGTGTACGCTTTTCGCAGGCAGATCGCGGCAAGCTTCAGGAGGCGGGTCTACGCATGCGGTGGCGCCTGGGCTGGCGCGTGCGCCCCCGTCTCACGGCAGCCGCGGGCCTCGCGGCAGTGCGCGCGCCCTGTTCGACCAGGCGGCCGTGCGGCCCGCTGTGGGGCGCGGCGCACCTGGGCTGGCGCGTGCCCCTGTCTCGCGGCAGCCGCGGGCCGTCTGCAGGGTTTCTACCCCCAAGCGCGGCGCGCCTGGTAGGCGCCCACGTACAGCAGCAGCGCGACCACGCTGGTGTACGACTCCGCGCGCCCGGTCAGCGCCAGCTCGGCGCCGCCCAGCAGCAGCAGCGCGGCCACCATCGCGCTCACGCCGCCCAGCAGCAGCGGCCGGCGGCCCACCGAGTCCACCTTGGCCACCGCGATGCCTGCCGCGCGCGATTGCAGGGTTATAGGGTTATAGGGTTATTGGGTACCCTATACCCGGCGCGCCTGAGCTCTACTTGGCCCCTTTCAACCTCTCAGACACATAGAGAGCAAGCGTGCTGCGCGCCCTTGCCCGCAGGTTTCCACACCGGAAAAAAAACTTCGGACTATGACAAGGCACCCGTCGCGAGACAGGCTGGAGCCTGTCGACGTCGGCACCGCTTGTAAAGTACCCACCTCTTGCTCACAGATGGCCGGGTCTGGCGGGCGGTGCGAGCGCAAACGCAGCGGCCTGATGTCACTGACCTCAGCAGCTCTGACCAAAGCGCGGGCCGCGCCGGTCATGAGCAGCTTGAAGACGCCGAGCAGCACGGAGATGCCGTTGGCCTCCGCGCCGGCCGCAAAGCCCGCGTCCTCGAAGATCTGGCTCGCGTAGTACAGCACGCTCGGCTGGCCGGTGACCTGCTGGAAGAACATGAGCGACGTGCCGATCGCCAGCGGCCGCACGAAGCGCCCGCGGAACAGGCCCAGCAGGCCTGCCGGCGCGCGCGCGCGCGCGTCGGCGCGCCGCCCGCCGCGCCTGCGCGAGCCGGCCGCGAGCAGGGCTGCCGACTTGTGTGCCGCACCTGCTCAGGCCTGGCTGCGAGCTAGAGCGCCCTCTTGAGCACCGCGCCTGTCCAGGCCTGGCTATAAGCCAGAGCTGCCCATTCGAGTACCGCACTTGGGCAGGCCTGGATGCGAGCTAGCTGGTCCAAAGAGCACGAAAGGGCGGCACATCCAACGTGCACCAGTGCTGCCTCTGCAGCGCTGGGCCCAGCTCCCCGCCACAGCAGCTGCCAGGCGCATGGGTGCTGCCGGCGCGCTGATGTCCACGCGGCTGTGCCCTGCGACACTCCTGCTGCGCCGCCGGCCGGCATGCTGGCCCAGCCCCAAGCCGCGATGCCCCACGGCTCTGTCACGGCGCCCCTTCTCCCTCCTGCTCCTTACAGCGGTAGGGTAGGGCGCGCCTGGGCTGTCGCCGCTGCGCTCGGCGGCGCGCTCCATGGCCGCGATCTCGGCGCCGACCGACTCTGCGTCGCTGCCGAAGCGGCCGCGCGCGCGCGCCAGCGCTGTCGCCGCCGCCTGCCGCCCCGCGCCTGACAGCAGCAGCCAGCGCGGCGAGTCCGGCAGCCACGTCTGCGGCGCCCGGCGCACGGCTCGGGCACAGGGTGCGGCGTGCAGCAGCCAGTACTGTGGCACCGCCCTCCTGCCTGCTCAAGACGCCACCGCCTTGGTATGAGGCTTGAGCATCACCACGTGTCAAAAAAATTGTCAAGTAGGGTTCATGCACATGACAAGGGGCCTGCAAGGAAACAGGAGGTACGCGAGGCAGGACCAAAAAAGGAGTGTACACGATTGGGAGCCAGGGCAAAGGGCGCTTGCCATGCCAGCGAGCAGCGCAAGCGCGGGCGGCAGCGCCAAGCCATATATTGCCCGCCAGCCGCCCACCTGTGCCGCCAGCGCATCTGTGTCAGCATACCTGCATTCAAGCACATGCGATACGCGTCAGATGCAAACTTCACGCGAGCGGGACCTGGGCAGGCAGGGCGGGCAGGCGCGGCCAGGCAGCACCTGCTCCGCATAGAGGTAGGACGCCAGGTAGCCCGCGAGGATGCCGATCACGACAAAGCACTCCTTCAGGCTGTGCGCAGCGCCCCCGCTGTCAGCCCGGACACGCAGCAAGCTGCGCGTGCCAAGGACAAGCGCAGGCGCTGGCACTCTGCAACCTCTTCTCGGTGGACCGCTCTCATGTTCCCCTACAAGTGCGCGACCACAGTGCTGCACCCCAGCCAGCCAAGAAATTGTAACCCTAACCCTGCGCTCCACCTCCAGCGCCCCCACTGCGCGCCACGCGCCAGGCGGGCGGCACCTAATGAGCAGGCCGCGCACGCGCGCAGGCGCCGCCTCCGCCAGGTACGCTGGCGCCGCATGCATCGCAAACCCAATTCCCAGGCCGTACATGGCGCGGCCCCCTGCGCCGCATGCGACCCCCCATCGCACGCATCGGCCGGCTCGGGCCGCGCCGCGTGCATGCACGGCCAGCACTGGCGCAGGGCATGTGCTGTGCTCACGCATGCCGCGAGCCTGCCGCCCGCACCCCGCGCGGCGAGGCCGGCAGGGGCTCGAGCACCCCTTGTGGCTGAAGCGACAACAAAGCTGCCTCCGTCAGATGCGCTGCAGGGCGGGACAGCACAGCCATGAGGCAGGTGCCGCGCAGGAGCCGCACCAAGCAGGACGAGCAGGCTGGGCGCCGTCGCCATGACCGCCGCAGCCCCGCCTGCAGCCCCGGCGCATTCGCTGCACACCCGTGCGCGCGCCAGCAGAGTGGCGGTGCTTGTTTCGCGCTGCTCTGCTGCCCCCTGTGACTGCCAGCGGAGTGGGATTGCCTGCACACAGCAATACACGACACCTGCACAAGGTGTGCATCGCAGCGATAGCTCACTTGCCTGCCGCAGTGTCCAGCACTCAACATTGGGTATGCCGCCGGGCGCTCCCAGCACAGTGACATGCGCTTGCATGCACGCTTTCACCGTCCTACGCTGCACCCTGCCACAGCCCAGGCACATCGGCGCTGGCACGACAGGCAGCAGGCCGCCTCAGCGCGCGCCCGGCGGCCGCCCGCCCGCCCATCTGCAGCAAGGTTGTAGCACAGCACCCAGCTGTAGCAAACCCTAGTGCGCCTCTCCGGCAGGGGCCGGCGCGCACCGTACAGCGCGGCGCCCAGCTGCAGCTCGCGCTTGCGGCCCAGCCGGTCGCCGACCACGAACGCGCAGGCGGAGCCGGCCAGCGCGCCGAGCAGGCTGGCGCTGACCACCTGGCCCTCCTGCCAGGACGTCAGCTGGTACCTGCGCAGGCGCGCAGCATAAGGTTATATATACCCTACATTAACCTATGGCGCGCGCATTTTGGCGGCAGCCAGGCTGCAGCGATGCTGTGAGGGCGCCTGGGGGACCGAGTTGCTGGCAAACCCTTGGCAGTCTCCCGCGCGCCGGGCCAGGCTGCGTACCAGTGTGACTCTGCGAAATTGAGCTTATTGAACTTAGAGCATGCCCAGCGTCCCTCGCTGAGTAGGTGCAGCGCACTGTGAGGACGGGAGAAGCAACAGCGCAGAGCGCGATGACGTCGCGAGGCACCAAGGCTCAACCAGCAACAAGTGCCATGATGTTCTGACACGCTCAAGCCAGGAACAGCGAGGCAAGTGTGCCACAACTCCACACTCACCAGTCAGTGCCACTGACGGCAGCGCTCTTCAGGGTCT
>JAABUH010003050.1_pt1 | contig 15010 bp, 20 predicted proteins | sample 5559121 | NCBI WGS metagenome assembly JAABUH01 (sample SAMN10711871, study PRJNA513364) | rock metagenome | isolation source: Antarctica rocks | place: Antarctica: Victoria Land, Battleship Promontory nord | collected 2015-12-28
GTTTTTCACGGGAGTTTTTAAGGCGGCACTGGTTGCGCCACCTGTGCGGCCCGCAGGACAGCAAAGCCATACAGGCGCATGTGCTCCCGAGACTCCCCCAAGGGCTGCGCGGCGCTCGGCCGCGCGCGGCGCCGGCTCTGCGCTGCGGCGCGGGCGTGCCGCGCAAGCGCGCCGTGCAAGCGCGCCGCGCCGCGCAAGTGGCCCAGGCTTGACGAGGACGCAGGAGCCCTGGCGCCACAAACAACAGAGCATGTCCCGTTGCGCAGGACGGGGATGCCCCGTTGCGCAGGACGGGGTTTTGGCCGGCGAGGCGGCGGCGGGCGCACCGATGTCGGTGCCGACGCGGTCCAGGGTGTACTCGTACGCGCGCCGCACCTCCACAACGCCCTCGCCGCCGCGTGAGCCGTTCACCTGGCCCCCGGGGCGCGCGCGCCCGCTCGGCTGCATGCGCCGCGCCGCCGGAGGGCCGCCGGCTTGCCAGGGAAGCATGCGGGCGCCTCTGACCGCTGGCCAGGACCGCGGCGTGAAAACCTGCCTGCCCGTCTGTGTGTGCTACATGTGCTACAGGCTGGGCTGCATCAAGTGGTTGCCGAGCGGGGGCTGCAGGCTCCTGCGCCACCGGCTGGGACCGGGCATGAAGGGATCGGGCCGCGGGGCGGCCGCTGAGCGTGCGGGGAGGCCGCTGGGCGCACGGGGGGGCGCGCCTGCTTGATGAAGCGCAGGTAGACGCGCCAGAGGTCCACGCGCAGGTTGTGCAGCAGGCAGCGGCTGAAGATGCCCTTGGCCGCGTCTGGGTTGCCCGCCGCCAGCTCCGCCTCCGCGTACTGCTGCCAGTACGCCGCCTGCCGCGCGGCCGCGGAGCGCGCGGCTCGGCGCTGCTTGGTATAGGGTATAGGGTAAGGCTTGTCCCTACCCTACCCAGCCGCCCCTGCAGAACAGGTGGGGGGCGGGACGCCGCTCCGCAGCCGCACCGCTGAGCACAAAGCCCTCGCGGCCTCGCGTGTTTGGTGGGCGCCGCGCCGCAGGGGGCCGCTAAGCCGGCAGCTGCTGCCCTCTGCTGCAGGGGGAGGGTGGGGCGAGGTATAGGCAGCCGCAGGGAGCCTGGCTGAGAGCGTCCAGGAGCCGGTCTCAGCAGGCAGCGGGCGAGCGGTCACCACACGCGCGCTCACGCGCAGTGCCGCGGCCGGCCGCGGCGCACTGCAGCACAGCCGTCTGCGCTCGCCGCTTGGGTGTCTGGGGGCCCGCGTGTCTAGGGGCCGCACAAGGAGCTGCACCGGCGGCGTCCTGGCCAAGCGGGCGCGCTGGGGCGCACCGCGGTGGGGAACTGGGCCAGCAGCTGCTCCATCACCGACCGGTACAGCGCAAGCACGTCGGGCGGCGGCCGGCCGGGGCCGACCGCGGCGCTGACGTCCGCCGCGAGCGCCTGCCATGCGGCCGCATCCCAGACACCCGCTGCCAGCCGCGCCCTGTGCGCGGCCACCTGCCGCTCCCCGGCACGGCGATGGTGGTGCGTTGCAGTGCAAGCATGCCTCCTGAGCGCCTCCTGTGGCTGGGGCCGCTGGGGAGGCCCACCTTTTCCTGCAGCGCTGCCAATGCAGGGCGCCCCGCGGCAGCCATTGCGACGCCTCGCAGGATGTCACACCCGCATGCTGTGCAACGCTCGAAGGAGGATGTGGACGAGCTGGGAGCCGCGGTGGACACCGGAACGTGCCGCAAACAGCTTGAACTTGACGCACAGCTTATGAGAAACAGCCAGAAACAGCAGCGAGACTGCCACCGAAGGCTGGCAGAGTGCAATGTGCGCGCAGCAATTCAGCAGAGTGTCTCGAGCTGAGACACATGTTGAATCTCTAAACGGCTATTATGTGGCAGGCCTGCCCTAGGGTGGCCTTGTGCAAATGCCCACCCCTCTTGTGTACATGGGAGAACTTGCTGTAAGCTCTGCCTTGCTGGAGCGTCGTGTTCATTTGTTCAACCAGCGTGAGCAGGAGACCGGAGTACGTCGTTCTGAACAGCGCCTCACACGCTCAGGACCACAGGGCAACTCCCACCTGAACAGCGCCTCACACGCTCAGGACCACAGGGCAAATCCCACAAGCCCGCGTGTCACACACTGAAAGTTCAGTGTGGAACACACATGCTGTGCTTCCCACATTGTGGTGATATATGCTATGGCACGCACAAGCTCAAACCAAAGCTAAAGTGAAAACAGCTGCAAAGAGCAAGCAAGCAAGGCTCAAAGCAAACCAAAAAGCGCAAGGAATCGCCGAGCTGCCCCGCAGTGCAGCAATGCCGCATAAAACAAGGTGTGCTTCGCTCAGTGACAAGGCTGGGCTGCGCCTGCAGAGCGCACGCAGATCCCAGCCTGGACGAACCTCTTGTCACAGTAACAGAGCATGGCCCCATATCCAGCCCCAGGCGTCCTCTGCAAAGAACGCCGTGCCCACATCCGCCAGCACTGCGTCAGACAGCGCCGTCAGTGCGCGCAGCGCGGCTGCAGGCGCGGCAGCGGGCGTGGGCACGGGCTCACTAGCTGGCTGACCCACCCTGATCCTCCACACGAGCTGAGAGCCCTACCCGCCTGTCTGCGCGGTCTGCGGTGGCGGCGCCTTTGCTGCCAGCCCGCCGCCCGGGCGAGCCGCGCGTCAGTAGGTGTCCCTCACGGCGACGCACGGCTGCGCTACTGCATGGCTCCAGCCTCAGCGTTGTCCTCCGTTTTCAACTCCTCCTCACCGAGCTCGGTCAGTGAGTCGGTCAGCGCCTTGTACATCTCTAGCACCTGCGTGCAGGCGCAAACTGTGACACATCCAGTTCTCTCCTGTGCGCGGCAGAACTTGACACAGGCCAGCAGCAGCTAGAAAAAAAAAACATGGCAACAAGACCTTCCTCCTCACCTTTACAACGTTGCTGTCGAGCTCCTGGATGAGCACCACATTGCGCGCAAGCGCCTCTGGCGTGCGCGCCTCATGATTGCTGTTAATCTCGTTTATCAGCACCCTGCTCGCTCACCAGTCGTGAGACCGCGTTGATCACAACCGTGCCAGGCAAATGGACCGCAAAGCAGCGTCGCGCACTTGTTTTGGTCCAGGATGTCCTGGACGCCAGCAATCTTTTCCAGCCCAGGCGCGCTGGCCTTCTCGTCGGCCATGCTATGCCTGTCCTGGGCGCCTGCGGCTGGCGGTGACCATGGGGAGACTCTCGCGCACTTGTGCAGGCAGCAGGACTTGCAGGGCAACCGGGCAGCTGGGCAGGTATGCCAAGCGCTCTTCCTCTATGACAGGGGAGCAGGCCAGCTCGCTTGTCTCGAGAAAAAAATCAAACGGCACTGTGAAGCCGATCGGGGATGAGGGCTAGGTCGGAACTGCTACTCAGGTCGGAGCTACTCAGCTTGCTTAAATCCAGAGTCTGCGGCACCTTGTGAGTTGAGCAGCTCAGGAGTTCCACATAGATACCAAGTGGAGCGCACCTATTGCCTGCAGCCGTCCAGAGCGGGAGTGTGGAGCTTGCTGATGGGTAGCAGCATGCTGCTGGCCCGCGAGCAGTATGCTGCTGGCCTGGCAGGCCCGCACTCGAGGGTGAAGAACTTTGCACATGCCCCACGGCCCTCCCACCTCTGCAGCAGACGCAGGCAACAGCTGGCCCGCGCAACAGCCAGCACCGACACAGGCGCGCTGATGTTGCTGTGTGCATGCCCCTTCAGTGTCTCTTGCTGCCTTGTGCTGTGCGAGCTGAGTGGTCCGCCTCCTGTGCAGGGCATGCAGCAGCGCCTCCCCGGACAGAGCGTGCCGCCGCGCCGCAGCAGCTTGACACGTCGCGTCCCTGGCGCACATACAAGTCGCCGCTGCCGCCGCGCTTTGAGCGCCCCACCGTCGTCGAGCAGCTGGGGGAGGACCTGCACATCTTCACACAGCCCTTCTTCCCGCTGCCGGGCAGCCCGACCAGCGCCGACAACCGCATGACCGTGCTGCGCATGCGCTGCGGCGACCTGTGGGTGCGCTTGGCAGCGTTCCTGCCCAGCTGCCCCGCTCTGTGGCCCTTGGCCGTGCTCCTGGACTGGATCGTGCCGCACCACCGCGCCGAGCGCCTGTGCGGTTGCGCTGCAGGTGCACAACCCCCTCGCGCCCACCGGCGAACTGCTGGGTCAGCTGGCGACTCTCGGTGGGCGCATCGCACACGTGGTAGGCCCCAGGCAGCAGCGTGCTGACCCGGACTGCCAGCGGAACCCGCACCTGACACTAGAAGGCAGCGTTGTTTGTGAGAGCATCGTCCAGCGGCGCACGGTGTTGAGCCCGCCCCTGCACACACATACGCGTCACTGTGAGCCTTTGAGCGGCAGATCTGTCCGAACAACTCGCCCGAGCACTCTGTACATGCGATCGACTTCATGAGAGCTGCAGCCGCTGATGCCCAACTCTGGGTGCCCCCAGGTCCGTTCCCCTTCCCCGGCCACACGCAATGCAGGGGAACGGAGGAAGGAATAGAGGTGGGGATTGGAACGCGGATCACTCGTACGACCAGTTTGTGGTGATTCAAATGCAGCCACACAGCTCTTGCGTGAAGAGATGCAGAGAAGGGAGCATGCATGCTGTGCCTGGTCGTCTTGTGCTGTGAGTTGCAACCTGCTGGGCTTTAGCCTTCGCCACTTGCTCCCGCAGGCTTCCTGAAGGACCGCGCGTTGCCACTGCCAATGCTCTTCGGCCTGCGGAAGCTGCGTGACGACAGGGCTGCATGGCGGGAGTTTGGTACCGCCCCCCCGGGAAGACGCTCCTAGCAGCGCCTGCTCCCCGCTCGCCCCACTTCGGGCACGCCGTAGGCCACATGGAAGCGCGTGGGACAGGGTAGCCCTGCACAGCGCATTTGCTGGCAAGAAAGCTACCTGGAGCTCGATCTCATGCGATGGTTTATGTCCAGTGCTGGCACCGCGAGCCGCCTGCTAGGCGCAGAGGCGCCCGCCGAGCGGCGCGATGCGGTGGCGCCCGCCGAGCGGCGCGACGAGGCGGCGCTCGCGCCGGTCCACTGCCCCGCGCTGATCGGCGCCCGCGCCCGCCTGCGCAGGCGCGGACGCGCCGGCCGAGTGGGGCGGCGAGGTCGACATCGCGCTGTTCCGCAGCTCCACGCTGATCGAGGCGGCGTTCGCGCTGCGCGGCCCGCGCGCGCTGCTGCTCTCGGACGCGGCGTTCAAGATGGACGACACGACCGGCGCGCCGGGCTTTGACCGCGGCAACGCGCGCGCGCTCGGCGTCTGGGGCCGCCTGGGCTGCCCCTTCCGCGTCGTGTTCATGGTGTACCGCAAGGCGCGCCCGGCTCTGGGCCAGGGGCTTGCAACATGACAGCGCAGTGACAGGTGAGGCCGGGCTGAGACCGACTGATTGAGAGCATTTTTTCCCACAACAGGAAAGAAGGCATGAATGCGCCCTTGAGCTGCATGCGCCGTCGTTGGACTGCTGAGGGGCTGCGAAGGCAGAGGCGCAGCAGGTACCTGGGTCAAACCAGGCTGAGGTGCTCAGCATGTGACCTTGCGGCGGGCTGCTGACACTGTTTCCTTGGGCGTGCGGCAGAGGGCGCGAGCGTGGGTCCAGCGCATGCTGGAGATGGAGTTTGACACCGTGGTGCCTGCGCACTTTGTGGCGCCCATACCTGACGGCAAGCGAGCACTGGCAGAGTGCTTTGACTTTCTGCTTTGAGAGCTGCTTGCAGCCTGTACCATATAGGAATGCATGCTAAAGTACACAACGCTTGTAGTCAGCAGGTGCATGTGCATGTTCACCCCTTTCCTTCAACCGGTAGATCGGTGCGGCGCTTTTGGCGCGTCAGACTGTGGTGTTTGCGCAAGAATACATTGCAGTAGGAGAGTATGGTCGGACACTGTAAGCTCTTTTCACCGCGCTCCTACTCATGGGCAATCAGCATCATACCAGGGCTCATTTTATCTTTTTGCAGCACGGTTTGCGGGTGTACTGCAGTTTATGCCAGCTGTGACACTTGCTTGAGTGGCTTCCTGGACGAGCAGGTAGAACCTGCCTTTCAGCGGTAGAGCCTGCCGCTGAGGAGCATGCTGCGCACAGCATGCGTGCTCCTCGTGCGTCTGAGGAGCATGCCTGCGCAGGTAGAGCCTGCTGCTGGAAGGCACGCTCTACCTGCTCTTACAGAAAGCCACCCGAGCAAGTGTTATAGCCGGTATGAAACGAAGTACACAAGCAAGTCGTGCTGCAAAAAGGCAAGATGAGCCATAATGCAATGCTGAGTGTGCCGCGTCAACAAGAGTGCGGAGAACAATACAAACAGTGCTTAACCATATCCGCCCAAAGCAAGGATGCGCAATGACAGCGGCTTTGCGGTGCAAACAACTGAACACGCCCTACGGGCCCGGGGAAGGCTGGCCCAGGTAGTCCTTACTAATCGTCTCAATTGCTAAGTCGTCTGATTCCCGCCTCGGTCAGGTCTGCTCACCAGGCTTCACGCGCGCTGGTGCGCACCCTGCTCCTTGCCGCGCCAGCGCGAGATCCCTCACAATGGTGGAGCCGCGCGCGGGCGAGGTTGGTCGGCGCGCCCTCGACGTGGAGGCGCCGGTGCGCCGCGTCCATGCTAGCAATCCCCTTTTGTCTATTCTTTTCCTTCTCTGTTGCTGCATGTGCCAGCAAAAGGTGTAGGCAGTGCGGATGCCGTGAGACCCTCGTACCTGGCCCAGCGCCCTCTGTATTGTCGCTGTATGCACAGTGGCAGGGCCGTGGGATGTAGAGAGCGCTGCGTATGCCGCGTGTGGCCGCGTCTTGGCCCCATTCAGCCCTTTTCCGTTACGTGCGGCGGTGGTGGTCGGGCTCGGGCCGGGCACTGCTGTGCAGGAGGGGCCGGCCGCCTGACTGTACCGGCCTTGTGGGGCAGGCGGCCGCCGGCGCCGCTGCGCCCTCCACGCCAGCCGCGCCGTCCCGGGAGGACGACGCGCCGGCGTCCACATCCGGCGGCAGCGACAGCGGCTCGGACGCGCGCGAGGAGGTGGAGCTGCTGAAGGGCTGGCGCGCCAACGACGGCGTGCGCTCGCTGCCGGAGGTCAACGGCACAATCGCGGTGCCGGCGGCCTCGCGGCCCTGGTTTGCGCAGCTGGCCGCGTTTGCGGGCATCGGCAGCATGATCAGCGTCGGCTACATGGTGCGCCTGCTGCCTGGGTATGGAAGACCACGACACTTACAGTCAGGCCCTGTGTCGGCGGCACGCGCGCTAGAGCTGACAGTGAACACGTAAAGAAGGACTTGTCGCCAGGAATCACGCCCTAGGAACCAAGCTCTAGGCGCAGCAAGGCCCTGGGGGCACGCGCGCGTGACGCGGGCAACCGGGCGAGCGACCTCAAGGGCGGCGCGCAGTGCCAAGCTCGTGCGCCGCGCGCTGCGAGCGCCCGACGCGCCCAGGAGTTCGGCGAGGGGATATTCAACCTCAAGGGCGGCGCGCAGCACCGAAGCTTGGCCGGCCTGCAGTGACCTTCGCCCTATACCGCGCGCGCCGCGCGCGCAGGACCCGGGCAACTGGGCGACGGACCTGCAGGGCGGCGCGCAGTACGGCTACGCGCTGCTGGTGGTCGTGCTGCTGTCGTCCGTGCTGGCCATGTTCCTGCAGTCGCTCGCGCTGCGCCTGGGCATCGTGTCTGAGCGTGACCTGGCGCAGGCCTGCCGCGACGCCTACCCGCGGGTGCGTTCTCGCGCACATGCGCGAGCGCGGCTCTGCGCGGCGCCCCGCCCCGGCGTGCCGCGCGGTTGCATTTGGGGCGCGCTTGCCCAAGGGGGTTGTCCACCCCTTGTCCGGGTGCTGGCCGCCCAGACAGCTCGCTGCGCATGCCGTGCTCCGCCCTCGATACTGCCCAAGACTCCACGCAGGGAGCCCCCGCCTCCCCAGTGCGGCCGCCCGCGCATACGCCGCCAAGCGTCGCCCCTTCACGTGAACTTGCTGGCCGCCGGGCGGGCTGCGGCGGTCAGTAGGCGAGCCGTGCACGCCTCGGCGTGCTGAGCGGGGAGGGGCGGGCCGGCCGCGCGCAGTGGGTCAACCTGGGCCTCTGGTTCGTCCTGGAGGTGGCCATCGCGGCGACCGATCTGGCCGAGGTGATCGGCAGCGCGACCGCGATCTACCTGCTCTCCAACGGCGCCGTGCCGCTGTGGGCGGGCGTGCTGATCACGGCGGTGGATGTGCTGGTCGTGCTGCTGCTGGGCACACGCAACTTCCGCGTGCTCGAGCTGCTCGTCGGCAGCCTGATCCTGCTCATCGCCGGCATCTTCGCGTGCGGCCCCTTGCGCGCGCGCCCGCGCGAACCGCCCATGCTCGCTGGCGTCACTCCCGTGGGCCGAACTTTCCTTCCAGTTGAGCTGAAAGGCAAGCGATGCCGTGCTTGGGGTATGATGACTGATGTTTAAGGTACAGAGGTACGTGTGTGCATGCACTGCCCAGGTTTGTTGCATCGCACCAGAGCGTGCGCGCGCGCTTCGGGAGGCAGCACGTGCCGCGATGCGTTGTGCAGCGCAGGGCGCAGCAACAGACCTGGAGCGCATGTGCCGTGGACCGCTTGCGAGTCACCATGTGGGACCCACTTGCGAGTCAGCTCAGGCTTCCCAGGAGGCCTCACCAAGTCATGGCGGGGGTGGCACAGGTATGAGCTGGCCGTCGTCAAGCCGGACTGGCTGCTGGTGGCCAAGGGCCTCATCCCGGACCCCGTCATCATCAGGGACCCGGGGATGCTGTACGTGGCGATCGGCATCGTGGGTGCGCGCCCGCGCGCCTGTGTCGACCCGAGTACAGGTTCTCGTAGCTCCCCGCCAGCAGCATTGAGAGCGCCGGCGCCCTCCGCCTCCGCGTACTTCCGCGGCGGCGCATGGTGCCAGCCGCCCATGCATGCTCGCACCTGGCACCAGCGGCGCACCAGCGGCCAGCCATGCGCGCCAACCCGTTGCCGGAGAGCAGAGGCTGCGTGTCGCTTTGCATGCGCCGAGTCGGCGCAGTCCTGCACTTGCCTGTGGTGGTCAGGGCCATGGGCGGGCCGCGGGCGGGCGCGTGAGCATGGCTGGGCCGCGCAGGCGCGACGGTGATGCCGCACAACATCCTGCTGCACTCCAGCCTTATCCAGACGCGCAGCTACCCGCGCACCACCGCGGGCAAGCGCCTGGCCATCCGGGTGCGCCCCCCTCTCAGGCGCTCGCTGGGCCGGGCGCGCCTGGTCAGGCTCTGCGCGCAAGGCGCAAGCCGCGCCATGCTGCAGGGGCCAGTACATGCCGCGCTTGTGCAGCGAGGCAGGACCTGTGTGAGCAACTTTCATACCAAGCGCCCGGGCGCGTGCGTCCGTCGTGTGATCATGGGACTTGCCAGCGGGGCCAGCGGGGCCAGTCATACCGTTGTGGGCCCAGGCACGTATGCATGGATTGCGCGTACTGCCTGGAAGTGCTTGGTACCGGACTCTGCCCGTAGCTGCAGCCACCGTAGTGTGCTTGCTGTCGCTGTGGCCCCATCGCCTGCTTCATAGCGTACCTACCCTTCTACCCACCAATAGATGACGAGCCCGCCACCTGCCGTGCTGACGCCCCTGCGCGCCGGGGCCGCGCCAGTACGGCACCTGGGACAGCTGCCTGTCGCTAATCTTTGCGTTCTTCATCAACGCGGCTATCCTGATCCTGGCCGCCGCGGCCTTCCACTACGGCGCGTCCGCCAACCCCGACATCGCGGGCCTCGCCGACGCGTATGAGCTGCTCGCGCCGGCGCTCGGCAGCACCGCCGCGCGCGTGCTGTTCGGCGTCGCGCTGCTGGCGTGCGGGCAGAACTCGTCCATCACCGGCACGCTGGCCGGCCAGGTGCGCTCCATTCTGATGTATCTATAGAGGAGAAGAGGTCAGGTAGGGCACTGCCGGCGCGCACCAGCTGAGGCGGCATGACAGAGCGCTGCCTGCACTGCTTGCTAGCCCGTGAGTCGCTCAGTGCTGGCCGAACTGGCGAGCGGCGCGCTTGGGACATGGCAGCAGGGTGCTCTGCGGGTCGTGGCGGGCGCCCGGGCTGTGCCAACGCCTGATGCTGTGAAAGCACTTGACGCGTGCTGGCCGTGGCAGGAGCATGACGATGCGCGCGCGCGCGCCAGGTGGTGATGGAGGGCATGCTGAAGATCCGGCTGCGGCCCTGGGTGCGCCGCATGTTCACGCGCTCGGTGGCGATCGTGCCGGCGGCGGTCGTGGCGGGCGTGTACGGCGCGGCCGGCGCAAGCCGGCTGCTCGTACTGAGCCAGGTGGGCGCCCTGGGCCTAGAGCAACGGCTGAGGCAGACCTCAACAACCCATTATGATCCTGATCGACATCTGCGGCATGCATGGCTGCGTTCAGGCAGGCTGTGCAAAGTAGTGTGGTATTGTTTTGGGCGCTCTGTGAGCCTGTGTGGCGTCCTTCTGGCGGCTGCTCACTGACTGCACTGCTCTTTGTAGCGGTCTTTGAAGCTGAACTCAGGTTAGCTGGGCTTCATGCCGCATGATGGGGGGTAGACCGCAGCCGAGGACTGTCTATTTGGTAGGACTGTTGGCGTGCACGCTCGCGCCTGCTTTCCTGCGCGCTCGCGCACGGGCGACCCTGAGGCTGCGCGCGCAGGTCATCCTGTCGCTGACGCTGAGCTTCGCGGTGGTGCCGCTCGTGCACTTCACGAGCTCGCGCGCCAAGATGGGCAGCTTCGTGATCAGCCTGCCCACGCGCGTGGTCGCTGTCGTGCTGGTCGTGCTCATCGCCGTCTTGAACGCATACCTTATCGTAAGCAGCATCAAGAACAACAGCTTCATGGCGGCGAGCAGCTAGCGCTGATCTGCAGTCATGTCGCACTGTTGCAATGCTGTGAGCGAGAGAGAGAGGGGGAGAGGGGCTGGGATTGCGTTGGCCGTCCACTAATTAATATTAGGCAGGGAGCGTCATCGCCCGCCTGAGGCGACGCGTAGCACAATGCATGAAGCGGTAGCATTGCATGGTTATTGATTGTTGTGAATGGTACTGCCTGGGCTCTGCAGGGCAGGAGGTGAGTACTAATGCGTTCCGCAGTGGTTGCTGCAAGTATTGTGTCCCCAGCGAGCCTCGGGCTGTTGGCCTCTGCTGGGCCGTGAGGGAACATCACAGTGTTCGTTGGCAGCCAACGGGCCGGCGCGCATGGCCCGCAGCAACCCTGTGCGCTTGCTTGTTACCTGTCACTGCTAGAACTGCGAACGAGGTAGGATAGGCAAGATGGCATGCTATTCAAACGCCCAACATCTGGCTCGGACAACCCAGCATAGTCCTTCTGAGCTCTCGGAGGCGGGATGTAAACAAAGCCTGCATGTCCTGGCATCGCGCCACTGTCTCTCCTCGCTCAGCATGCGCCAGCACATCACCTTGCTCTAGCCTCCAGTGTGGTGCCGCCCGCCTCTGCGGCAGCCGCGTCGCTCGGCGCTGCCCGGCGCGCATCTGCCTGCCTCACGCCTCTGCCGGCCGCGTCGGCGCGCTGCGCTGCGCCGGTGTCCGGCTGCCGCGCGCCACTATTACGCCCAGGCTCCGGTAACTGGCGCTGCGGAGCGCCACATGGGGCAAGTCGTGAACCCATGGCAACGCGTGTACGCGAGTCTCATGCGTGCATGGGGCATGTGCTTGTTATGCCCTCAGATTTTTGCACCTGCGGCAGCATGAGCGCTCGTGCGTATTAGCTACAAGGGCTGGGTAGGTAAGGTGTGATGCTTGTCAGATGATGTGTCACGAGGTTAATTTGCCGCAGGCCAGCCAGATGCACAGGGCCCCTCGCTCGCCACGCCACGCACCTGCCGCCTGCGCAGGGCCAGGGCGGCGGCCGCGAGCAGGCAGAGCGCCACAACGGCGGCCGCCACGATCACGCCGGCCAGGCTGGCCCGCGACCAGCCGCCGCCGCTCCCGCCGCCGCCCGCGCTGGAAGCCGACAGCGGCGTCTCCGCTGCCTGCCATGCAGCGTCTTAGTGTCTGAGTGCGCACCTGCTGTGAGGGCATGCCATGAGCGGGTGAACTGCGTGCATGAGGCTTCATCTGCCCTGGCCGCTGCCACACTTGCACATGACGGTGTTCCTTTGCGCTGCTGCAGCGCGCCTGGAGGGCCAAAGCTGGAGCCGCCTGTTTGCGCGCTTGTAGACGATGCTGCATTAGCGAGCGTGCTGGCCAAGCTAGGCATGAGAGAAGATGTTTGGCCGAGAGTGAAAGGTTGAGACCAGGGGCCGTGATGCGCGCCTGGGGCTGCAGCTGATCAACCTGTATTGGGGTGATGGCAGGCGCCATGGCGTTGCCCGCCGCGTCCTTCACCGCTGCGCGCACCCCCCCATGCGGCCTTGAGAGCAGTGCGTGATGGCGGTCAGTCCTGTGCAGGCGGTTCTTGCATGCACATGCTTGCCTCGTGCGCTCACAGACAGCAACAGCACGCTGCTCCGCCTGCGGTTTGCGTCGACGTGGAGGCGCAGACCAAGTAGCCACCCACGTATGCGCGCACAGGACGCAGCCATGCAGATGCGCGTGCCCCAATCTCAAAGGATCCTTGTGCCCCTAGCCGGCGTGCGTTCGCAATGGCCTGGGGAGGAGCACAGACCTGTGTCAATGCCAATGCCGAGGCCGTTTGCGCCAGCGTCTACCTCCGCCCAGACCAGGTAGCGTGTGGCTTGGTGCGAGCACGAGCGGGCGTGTGTCCTGGCTGAGGCGCCCAGCGTGCTGCCTGGCGTGTTTTGTATGCGCGCTGCTCGGGCACTGGGAGGTCCTGGGGAGGGTGCAATGCAAACGGGCGCGCCTCACTGCTGCACCGCGCGGCTGCAGTGAGCGGCATGGATGCGGGCAGCGTGCACATTAACAACGGCACGGTGCGTCCGTGCACACCCCCACGCTCGCTCCAAGCCGTGCAACGGTACGGCATATGTTGTGAACACAGCATGGCTCCACGCCCGCATGCATGTCAGCCGTTGATGACAGACCGTGATTGGCGGCCTGGCGCGCGTACCCCGCTGTGCCTCCCAGCTCTGCATTCCTGCAAGGCCTTTGCTACAGCTCTCATGCCTGGCCTGTGGGCTTGGCTTGCACTCTCTGGCTCTACGAAGCACGGTGCTTGCCACGGAGTCCACACGCAGTAAGTGGTGCACCTGTGTGAGGCCCTCATGCATGTCCACAGACCGCGCGGGCGTCTGCTGAGTCGACCAGCAGCGGCTCGCGCATGCGGGCTGGGTCAGCACAGGGATGCTGCCTGCCGACCAGCATGCCCTCACATGTCATTGCTCACTGCTGCGCGGACGTGCTCTCAGCAGCAGCAGGGTCCCGTCTCCCGCGTCGGGGCCGGCGGGCCGGCGCATGCCGATATGCGAGCGCGCAGCGCGCAGGTGTATAGGGTCGACGGCGCCGTGCCGGGGCAGCACTACGACGTCTGGGTGGAGGCTGACGCGGGCGCCGGCTCTGTCATGGTTGGCCTGGGTTCTGGTGCAGCCATGACCCCTGCCCCTTCCCCCCCGACATGCTGGGGTGCATCATCGCACGTCCTGGGGCCGGCATGTAAATGTCATGCAGAGCTCGAGCTGCTGACACGCTGCCACATGCGATTTTGAATATCACACTCAGTTTTCGGTCAAGTTTCATTGTGCACCAAAGGCGCAGACGCTATGCGCACTGATGGCCAAGGTGCGCATGTCAGTGCACGTAACATGCAGGGCACAGCCTGACGCCGGCCGTGCAGGCGTCGTGAGCGTGGACGGCTCGGGCGCGAGCGGGCCGCCCGCGGAGGCGCCAATCATGCTTGCCAACCCGCCCGATGCCGGCGCTGCCTCGGCCCTAGGTCTGCTCCTCACCTGCCGCTGGGCCTCACTGGCACAGGCAAATGCGCTCTTATCTCGCAGTGCATCGCATTCTACATGGCTGGGGTAGGCCATTGAAGGCCGGGGTGTATGGCACCTGCGTTGCACGGAGGGTGCTGCGCAGTCGTATGTCGAGGTCAGGGCCTGCGTGAGCGAGCGGCAGACCCCACCCAGCGCCGGCGCGCGCCCAGCCCACGGCCCCGCGCAGGCCTCGGCGCGCGCGCCGGCGCGCCTGCGGCCGCGGCGGCCGGCGCGCCCGAGGGCGTCGGGCTCGCCTACAACGCGCCGCCCTGGTGGGACGCGCCACCGGGCTGGGGCGCCGCGGGCGCGTGCGGCGCGCCGCCGCGGCCGCTCGCGGCGCTCGCGTCTGCGTCGGTGACCAACGACGCGGCGCCAACGGTGACGCTGCGCTTCCCGGCGCCGTACGCGGCCGACGCATGCGCGCCCGGGTGCCTGCTCGCGGCGGTGGGCCCGGGGGCGCTGGTGCCGGGCACGTGGGCGGCCGCCGCCGGCGACGCGTACACCTTCACGCTGCAGGCGCGCCGCGCGCGGGGCTGCGGCCCGGTGCCTGGCCGGGGCGCGGGCGCCCGCACATGCGAGCCCCCCAGCAGTGCATGCGAGCTCAGCGGTTACATGCATGTGTCGGGCACACGCGCTCCCGGCCGCGGTAGTCTGACGCGCCGCTGGGGCCCGGCGGACCTGCGCCGGGGCCCGCGGCTCCGCTCACCGGCACACTTCGTAGGGTTACGGTAGGCTCTACCCTAAACCTACCTCTGAGCCGGCGCGGCATGGTGGCAGTTTGGCGCGCCGCCGGGGCCGGTGGACCTGTACGAGGACCTGGGCTGCGGCGCGGCGGGCACGCTGTGGCCGCGCGCGGGCGCGCCCGGGCCCACCTGGCAGTACCTGGGCACGCTCACGCTGGACGCCGCGCCGCCCAGCCTGGACGTCAGCGTCGTCGCGCAGGTCCAGGGCGACGCGCCGCCGCCGCCGGGGCCGCCCGCAGGTCGCGCGCCCCTGCCGTGCGAGACGCAGGGGACGGCCCTTTGTCTATGGTGTGCGCATGCCGAGGTGGGCCTGTGCAGCGCCTTTGGCCAGTGAGCGGCGCCATGCGGGTCTGGGGCGGAGCACCGCCGCCCCTCAGGTGGGCCCGCAGGCGCGCCCGGTGGCTGTGCGCCTGAGAGTGCACGAGGCGCAGGG
>JAABUH010003051.1_pt1 | contig 14999 bp, 13 predicted proteins | sample 5559121 | NCBI WGS metagenome assembly JAABUH01 (sample SAMN10711871, study PRJNA513364) | rock metagenome | isolation source: Antarctica rocks | place: Antarctica: Victoria Land, Battleship Promontory nord | collected 2015-12-28
GGTCATGGAAGTGCAGCCAGCAGACTTGGCAGAACGTATACAGCTGCAAAGCAAGACTTTGGAGCCAGGCAAAGCGACCTGTGTCCTTTCTGCTCACTACCTGCGGTGCAGCCTCAACATCCAGCTCATGGATGTCTTGGATCTGCAACTTTCCTTGTGACCCCACTACGGCATGGCGATTGAAGCCTCAAAAGGCTTTGATTGTATCGTGGCTGCTGCCTGATGCAGATGATCTCCAGCCACTTTTGCCTTTGTGGCGATGTTCAGGTTGCGCCAAGTGGAAGTGCACATGTGCATGCAAGGCTTTCCAGCTGGACTGCCAGCAAGCTGCCTGGCATAGGGCGACACAGTAATTTCTGCTGTCACCGCCACAGTCAATTCTTGAGGGCAAAGGTCTGAATGTTGACTGTCTGGTTATTATCATAGGCTCTGAGATCTAGGGGTACGAGTTTCCAAATCTGAGGGAGCCACACATTTTGCAGTGCAAACAGTTGAGTGCTGTGGGTGAATATGAACTGCAAAGGACAGCATTGAAGGATGAGTATTCCTGATGCAGGTCTTGATACACATTTTTCTTTTTGTTTGCCTTAGTCTTGCTGGCATCCAAAGCAACTTTTAGTGTCTCCTGTACCTTTCCCCATGCATATCTTTTATCTCATGAAAAGTTTACAAGGAGACTCAGAATTGCCTTTTGTTGCTTCAGACTCTTTTTTCCCTTCCTTTTGATTTTGCTTCTGTTACTATAGTTGTACGCTCTTGCAGCTGAGCAGTTTATATCTGCTGGCTGGACCTGCTGGAAGAGCATGTGTATATTTTGTTGTATCATCAGGTCATGAGTGTCTGTAACACTCTCCTGACAGTGTCAAAATCCCATTGATCAATCGTCGATGGTCATGACCTGGAGGGTCTTTTGGATTGGAGGTGTGTGGAGGTCAACGCAAATTTCCTGGAGGTCAAAACTGCTCGAAGGTCGTTTTAGGGTCCATTCAGGCGACTGAATTGGCAAGCAGAAGCGCTCCGAGCTCGTCTCACTTCGTAGTCCTGCACATGTGTAGCCGCATTTCGGTCAGCGCTTGCATCGCTTTGCAGCCTGACTCCTTCTCGGTCTTACTGCAACACTCCTCTCGGGACCGAGGTACGACTGAATAAAGGAACTGAATTATGCCACCAGCTCAAGCATCAGTCTTGCAGACAGCAGAGCACTCTGGAAGCCTGCAGTCACAGTAGGCTACAAAGCTTGGTGTAAACAGCTCTGTAGGCTGCAAAATTGAAAAGCCATCTTGGAGTGCTGTCAACCACAAGCAAACCTTTGCACACAGCTGTTCTTGCTGAGATCTGATGGCTGAAGCAACACCAACTACAGCAGTGCCTGATGCAAGGCTGTCAGGTAGCAAACGCAAGAAGGTCCCAGGTAGCAGCAGCCACAGTTGGGATTCATACTTGCACAAAGTTCTGCAAGACAGTCATCCAGGTGTGAAGGTCACCAAGGAAGCTATGCAAGTGTGGGCTGAAGCCCTTGATGCCTGGTTACAACAGCTTGCCCAGGAGATAGTGCAAGAGCATACTTCACATGCTCTGACTCCAGCAAATGTCCAAGCATCCCTACAGCTCTTGCTGGCAAAAGGTGACACATCCGTGGCGCACTCAGCACTTACAGAATCAGTTGGCAAGCACCTCAACACTGGCCGTTGATCGCTGTACATGCTATTCACTGGCACTTGCATATGCATGCATGCTGCTTGTTTGACTGCAGATAGCTGCCTCTTGCAGTCCCCCGTATTAGTATTGCTCTTGTCTGAGATTCAGGCAAGAGCACCCTTATGCATTGCTATGACGATTGGCTGCTGCTTTCATGCTGCTCTGTACAGCCATTAGTCTGCTCACATGGCCAGGTGAGTGACATACAGGATTCACAAGTTGCACATCAAATTAGAAACAGCAAGTGTCAAGCAGCAACAGTTGACAACACATGTCAGGCAGCATTTGAATGTCTGGTCTTCTCTGAACATCAATTGCACACCTTATGCACACAGCAGGCTCCTAGGTGTGCAGCTGATATACCAGAGGTGTGGTACATGCGGCTATACCTTCTTGTCACAAAAATGGCCATAGTCAGGTGCAATACTGCTAAGAGTAATGTATACACTTGTGTTAAGTTATTGTGACGCTCTGCAGTCATTAGGAGTCGTAGCAAGAATGAAGATGGACCACAAAGAGCAGTTGCCTTCAAGCACCACCTGCATGCCACAGCCCTGCAGTCAACATTTATAGTCAAGTGCCTCCACTCAGGTGAGCAAGTGTGCACACTGACAGGCAATGTTGAGATCACAGTATCTGGTTAAACCGGCAGGTGCTGTTAATTCACTCAAGGCACTGACATTGCTGGTAGGCCGTGTGCCGTCGTGGGGGGTTATGTGTCGTTGTTCTCATGACCAGCCGGGTCTTGACTAGGCACCCGCATTCAAAGAGTATTCATTGCATTAATGCATTGATTGAGTCCATATATGATACGGTTGACTACGAAGATACTGTGTTGAGATAGCAGTTAGTCCATCATAGTCCTACAATTTGGGTGAAGCAGTCCTGGTGCATGACTGGCAGCATTGGTAGCACATTGATCAAGCTTGATGAGGTCCCGGCCTGTCACAAAAACTCCAATCTGTGATATATAAATCTCTGAGGAGTTGTATTGGCAGAAATGGAATATTTGTGACAGCCCGGACATTGAGAGTTGTGCACCATCAACCAAGATTTCGAAAATTTGGAAATGAGGTCCTAGTCTGTCACAAAGATGCCGTGTCATGGTACATACTTCTCTGAGAAGCAGTATTGGCAGAAAATAAATATTTGTGACAGTCAAAACATTGACCTGTTGGCAAACGGATCCCCCCTTTTGTAGCAAATACACCCAAAGTGTGTTATATTACTTGCAAATGTTTCTGCTACTTCCCTGGACGCGAAATGCAGTTTCCAGATATCCACCTGTAGGTGTCTTGAGTTTCTGTGCTGTGACACATGTCTGATGCCAGATTCTCCCTGGCTGCTATTGTTAACTTGTTCCAATCCATGCTATTTAGATAGCTGTGTCTCAACAATGTCAAGGTTAGCGGTCTGCCAAACAGCTTTAACAGCACAGAACAGCACCATTTGCTGAAGTTCTTTGCTGTGTATGGCATGCCGGACTTGGTAGTGAAAAGCCATCTCCTAGGCGGCTCAGCTTGCAGAGATGTCCACAATTCCTGAGTCAGATTCATTGGTAGTGTTCTCCGCCAGATCCCGGCAGAGTTTGCAGTTTTGAACTCTCTCAGCACTAAAATTGCAGGCTTCTTCCTGTCTGCTGGCAAGCACAAAAAGTTGTTTTCCTGCACTGTATCCACGTCATCCTGTGATATGGTGGCTGCAGATGCAGGGCACTGCAGGAGGGCCACCCGGTTGAGATCGCAGCGCAGTGGCGGAATCATGGTGTAAAAGGCTAGTAGGAGGCGTTGACGTGATCCCTTGGCTAGAGCGGTACGTACCTTGATCACCTCTCTGAAGTCAACACAACCCCGCTGTTGTCTGGCAGAAGGCTCATTTGCTTTTAGACGTGCCTGCTGCTGAGCTTCAAGCTCTTTGGAAGCCTGTAGCCATATTGCTAGGGCTTGCCGGTGCTGCTGCTTCATGGGAGACATTCGTCTAAGAGCTGCCAACACTGCTGTGACCACATTCTTCTGCGTAGCAACTTCCGTGTATTGCTTTTTTATCCATGGAATGATTGTCATGGGTTGCATGGCCAGCTCACTTATTGGTTGCTTTAGCTTGGCTGACATGGCCATGAGGCGCTGAGCATAGGTATGCTTGGAGTTGTCAGACAGCGCAGGGTCTTGTAAAATACCTTGCAAGGCCTTGTCAGGATTAGTTGTGGCTAGGTGGCCCATCTATTGCGTCTGGGGGCCCTTGCATGGACTTGAGAGAAGATCTCGCAGATCTCTTCCCGGTTCTGATTTTGTTGACTTGCAAACCTTTTCCTTGAAAAGCAATTATATGATGCAGACAAATTGTTTGACTTGCAAATAATCAAATTCAGTAAATTGTAGTTGCAAAAGCTGCGATTTTGTTTTTGCTTGAAACAAACCATAAGGTGTGTTCATTACAAATCTCTATTTGGTTTAATTCGGTTGTTGCTTTTTTAATGCCAACTTTGCATATATGCTGTCTTTGCTTACCAATTTGTTTCCATTGAAATTTGATTTGCAGGTTGCAAATGAGTGGTTCAACTGTAACTGGTGTAATTTAACAAAAAATGTGAATGTGGAATTTGCCTTTGCAATGTGGAGAATGCAAATGTTTGAAGTATTCCAAGTTACTGGCTAATTTTGTTCAATATGACAGTAAATTGAATGATTTTTGTCGATTTTGTGGTATTTTGCTTTTGAATTTTGAAATTTGCTGAGTTGCGTAGCTCAAAAATTATATTTCACCTGGACTCAACCCAAATGTTGCAAAATCGAAATCCTGTGAACACATCACCCTACTATGCATTTGGGTTTTTGCCAGTCGACCCTCCGGTTGACAAGCAAAAGCCAAGTCGTTGTTCAAGCTGGCTTCTTGCGAGCTTGACAACAGGCGGGCTGGACACCATGCAAGCAGCATTAGCTACTTGTGAGCTGTCCCGCCTTTGCACCATGCAAAAATCGACGTATCAAACTCTGTGGTCTTGGAGTACAGTGTGCAAGCTAAACATGGCAGACCCATCTGAAAAAGAACTTGCTGCCGTTTTCGACCTCCTAAAGATCTCACTCAGCAAGACAGACCCAACTGTAGACAAAAGTAATGCCTTGAAAGGGCTTGTTGTAGCTGCAGTTGGGAGGGCGGAAGCAGCAGGAGAGTTGAAAGGCAGCAACCCCAATCAGATTGCAACAGATGTGTGCATCACTTTGCGATATTTGACTGGGGGGCTGCTAGCATCAGGTGAGCAACGTAGCAACACTGGCTTGACGGTCAGGCCATATGTGTCTGTTACCAAAAAGTACAGCAGAGATGCATTGTCTGCTGACACGGTGGGTGATGTCACCTCTGGTCAACTGGCCACTGATTCTGCTCAGTCAGGTCCTGCTCACTCAAGCAGCCATGTCAGCTCTGCAGGTGTTGTTGGTGTGGATAGGTCTGCAAGCTCAGTGCCGGACCAGAACCGACTGCAGATCGTCAACTTTGCTCTTAGGGAGCTTGGTAGTGCAACCATCAAGTCTAAATCAGATGTTGCCAAGATGAATGCGGGTGACATCAAACTGTTGGCTGAGTATCTGCAGCAACATCTTGACCATGACCCACAGACTGGTGAGCCTCTGAGCTTTGACAAAGACTTTGTGATGGTAGATGGTGCGTACCCGTATTCAAAATCTGGCAACCCAACAGCAGCTGACATAAAACAAGGCCTCCGTGCTTTTTTGGCTGGCTAGATCCGTCCAGTGCAGCATGTGCCAAATAGTCGAACCTGAATTCATGAATCTCTGCAGGCATGCTGCAGGATTCGCTTCCATCTTTGTCGTATAATTTTGACAGGTCTTGAGAGTGTATTTCAAACAGAGCTTCATCCCTGTTGCAGGATTGCCAGCCTCCGTCGCGGCACATCAATTGCATGTTTTTGGTCACCCGGCACCAGTAATATGTTGTGCTTCTTGGGGTGCTCATGTTCGCAAAGCAACCAATACCATTTCACAAGCTGTTCGGTGTGAAGTCGGGGAAAGGCGTAATGAGGCTAGAGTCCTTGAAGTGGTGCAAGGTGGTCCTTGTGAGCATTTGTAGCTTTGTTGGATCAAAGTTGTAGACTTTGCTGCAATAGCTTGTGACTCGGCTGTCCTTTGAACTGGACACTCATCACAACATGCGCGACCTCATAAATTTCCATGTGTCCGTCTGATGGCTCTCTTGACTCAAAAGTTTTGTCATGGTTTCTGTTGTAAATGTGATGCCAAGTCATGTGCAAAGATGGAAGTTTCATGATTGCATATCTACATTACGGACAACTCGACCGTTAGTTGAACGCCTTTGGCACTTCTGTCCGTAACAAAGATCCAAGGACAGACTATCTGATTTTGAGACAGAGTGTACACAAGGACTCAAAGCAACAAAAGAATAACTGTGGACCCACAAATGTAATGCAAGATTTGAGACACAACTGTGAAATGTTCACAAGCTAGCCCGGATGCACATAAGTCTCCACACACAACTGCGGAACTCAAAACACAGCTTTCGAGTATTTACAGGCTAGCCTGTAAATACGGGTGCATATGTGGATGCACAGCAGTCTCCACACACAACTGTGGAACCAGAAATGCAGGACAAGACACAGCACGGGACAGTCTGGTCAATTTTGAGACAGACTTGTCTAATTTTGGGACAACCTGTCTGATGTTGGGACAACCTGTTTGATTTTGGGACAACCTGAGTGAATACATTGACTGAGTTGCAACCAATTTTGCAAATTGTGTTTGCACACTTTGAAATTGCAACTCGTTTTCGCAATTTGGCATATCCTACCTTTGCTTCCTGGGTTTTTGTCAAAATTATGGTCACAAGTTTCAAATGAGTTAGTAATGTGCCTAACAAATTTGACCAAAATGTGGACATGCCTGTGCAATTTTGCAACTGCCGATGTGTTGTGTGTGTGTGCATTTGCTTTGCCCAATTCCCCATTTGCAAATGTGTCTGGAAAATTCGGTGGAGTATTGTGTGTACATGGGCGAATCGTTGTCAAATTTGAACCCAGACTCATCGATTTATATCTATCCTAACCAGCTGTTAAGGTTTACCCCAATTCAAAATCGAAGTCCCGCGAACATATGGCCAAGTAAATTGTTGCTGTTTGTTACTAGACCATGCGGTTGACCGGCAAAAGCCACTGGCTTGGGCCAAGTCAGCTGTTCCGTTGGCTTTCTGCGAACTGGACAACAAACGGGCTGGCAACATGCCAGTAGCTACCTGTGTTGCTGTTCTGCATTCATGCGAACGCTGATGTGCCGGCTCTAGCTTGAGCTAGTCTTCATATTTGTGATGGGCAGTGAGGCTCTCTTCTGCTCTGCAACCACTGTCAGCAGCATTTACTTGTGTATGCACATCGTGAATATGCTATTCAAAGATAACAGAAACAGCTTCTCAGCCGCCCCAGTTTTCACATTGGATTGTGGGGCTGGCCGGGCAAACATGGTTTAGCAGCGACAGCCTAGGTCCATCCAAAGGTATTGGGCCCGCCCCAAAAGCCCCACTTTACTTTGAAAATATTCAATTATGCTCTTCATCGAAATGAAGCCCAAATGTGTATAATCATTGAGCTGACGAGGCAAAATTTGACAAAAAAGCTAGCTGTTGTTGACTAAAATCAGGCCCGTATTATTGTTATGACCTTTTGATCTTGTACTTGAACATTTAGGAGATTGGGTCTTCATGTAGTTTTATCTTCCACCCCCAATAGGCGTTCTTGATTTTCTTTCCGTCCTGACGTTTCTCTTTCCTGCAGACAACCCCTAAAACCCGCTCCAAATCAGTCTTGAATTGCGCCAGTTTTGGCCTGATGCCATACTCCTTGCAGTCCCAACTCAGCTCTCGCAAGTCTTTCAATGTGACAAAAGACTCTGCGTCATTGCGTTCCAGATTGTAAAGAGCCCATTGCCCCACAAGATCATTCTCGCTCATGTACTCATTAGTCCCCTCTTGAATACTTGCGGGGCAGCGGTACACATAGTCTGGCCTAAATCGCTCCAACAATAGCACCATCAGCTCTGGTGCCCACAATGGCAGGTTATTGTCCATATCAACATTGATTGGGTAGATGTGGTTCTCTAGGTCAGGCTCCCGGATATCAGTAAACTGGCTGGAGAAGTTGATTTTCCTTATCCTTCTTGCCAATCCTTTGTCTTTGCCATCTAGATCTGGAGCGTCATTGCAGAGTACAAACATTCTAAACTGCGGGCGATAGCAAATCAGCTTGTTGCTGTACAACGACCGAGCCTTCTGCTCATCCCCGCCGCTCATGGCCTTGAGGAGGGCAGCGTTGAAACGACTTCCCTCCTCAGGCTCAGACATCCCAACTATCCTTGCACGTCGTGCATCAACTATGATTGGGTTGGCGTTATTGGCTTGTGCACTCTTCTGTGTGAGGATTGTGGGAGGCATGGTAACGAAATACTGCTTACCGAATGCCTGGGCAATCAAGTTGAACAATGTACTCTTTCCATTGCCAGCAAGAGGCCCTGCTAGAATGTGCACCAACTGCTTTCTTATGCGTCCCGACAAACACTGGCTCAGCTGATCCAACATGTATTCTCGCTCTTCATCTTGAGGCTTAATCTGGCTCAGGAATGTCAAAAGGCCCTCTCTCCTCTCAGGGTCATGTTTTGGGAAGTTGTAGGGGACACAGACGCTCAGCATGTCAACTGGTCTGCCTTGCCGAAAGCGGCTGGTTTGCAAGTCATACACCCCATCCGTGAAGGCCAATAGGTCAAGATTTGTGTCAAGTTGATCCACAAACTCAGCATCATGCAAGCGCTTTGATATGGCAGAATATACTTGATTGTAGTAGGACATGTTGCGGAGGTTACGAGAAATCTTGGTAGCCAGCGAGGCTTTTTTGTTGAGCTGCTCCTTGATGGCCAGGTCTTGCTCCATGTCGAGTTTCTCGTTGAATGCTGCTGCCCTATGCTCAAAAAGTTTTGACACCTTTTGACTCAGGAGATTGATAACTGGGGCATTATCATCTTGACGCTCCCAGATAGTGCCTGTGAATCTGTAGAAGCATGTGGTTGTGGTGGTTGATGCCCAAACAAACTCCGTTGGAAAAAGAGAGCTGAAGATGTCTGCAACATCAAGATGTTGACCCCCACTAGATATGGTTGCATCCAGCTGGTCTGTGTTGTTAAAGAGTTGCTGATGCAGCTCAGGGTTATCCTCTTTCAACCAATGCTTGATGCTGCCAAAACCTACCCCTGTCCCCTTGTCCTGGATTGGAAGTTGTGAAAGCTTCTTGTCCACCTCGTCAGCATCATAGTTTTCGCAAGATTGTTGAGAAAAGGTATGGATGAGTGTGCGACCATCTTCTTTGTAGTTGTTTGAGTCACTGATGTTCTTTATGCCACAAACAACCTTGAACCAATCTTCATAGCCTACAGCCCTGGTGCTTTGGAGCCCCATCACTGCGCGCTGTAGAAGATCAAAACATACTTGTTCATGTTGGTGATGCTCACATTGTTGATCAGGTTGTGACAATGATCTTGCAGGTGCATGATGTTGTATTGGAGCCAGTTGCCCGAGCTTGCTGGAGGGCTCTTCTGGTGGTAGATCTTTGATGTATGAGACAGTCTCGACATCTCCAGCAACGCTAAGGAACGGCACAAGCTTGCAGGTGTGCTTGAAGTCAACATCTTCCAGCGCATTGTCCAGGACCTTGGTGAGCTTGTATGGCTGAAGATTTGGCTTGGAGCTCAGGTAAACGAACCAATTGTTCTTCCCGATCACGGCCTTGTCCACGATGTCATCAACTGAATTGGTAGTGCCAAGCTTTTCAAACAAAGCTTTGCATTCCTTGATGACATGATCACGCGCCACCCATTTGAGCCTTTCATAACACCTGATGTCTGGGAACATCATATGCCACCCGTCCTTCAAAATGGCAGGCTTACCGGGTTTGTTCACAGGGTATGGAGCATCCCTCTCAAAAATGTAACACGTGTTGTTGTTGTCATCCAGTTGTACATACTCACTCAAAACATCAAAGTACTTCTCCACCACAGTTTTCACCATGTCAGGCGTATATCGACGGGTTTGAACATCTCCCGCAAATTTAAAGTCCAGGTCCACCACAAGGGGACCGGCCAAACCTTGCTTCTCAGTGAGCGACGGTATGATCCCTGCTTTGACAGTCGCAATGTACGCCTTGTAGAAAGCGTCACGCTTGTCTTCAGGCACCATAAATGAACCATACGGTATGCCCATGTAAGTGTAGTTGTATGTTTCTCCTTTATTGACTTGGTAGGCTTGTAAAAAGCTGTGCACAGGCCCGTCTTGTGAGATGCTTGGCTTGCCAGATGCTGCCGTGTTTGATTCCATGATGTGTTGTCTGCTGACAACACAACACATATTGAAACTGTCTATTTTTACGCAGTTAACATTTGCACAGTCGCAAGCAATCCACTTTGGCCAAGCTTACAAACTTACTGCTTTCAAAGAGGCCTTGGCGTTGAAGCGACGTTTGCGCTGCTGAGCTGCCTCGTGTGCTCGATACTCAGGGTCTTGCCGCTTCAATTGGGTTCGAGCGTTGTTGCTCTGGATGACAGCCTTCCTGTAAGCAGGATCATCATGGTATCTTTGTTGTCTGTACAAACGCATTTGTTCCAGCCTACCCTTGTGTGCCTTGAGCCATTGCAAAGATGCACACAATTGGGGCGGCTCATACGGTGAGTTGTCATTGCTGCTGTCAAACTTGCAATTAACCTTCTGTATTGCTGCTAGCATTTGTAGGGCTCTCATGGTATCAGCTGTCATGTGCAGGCCCGGTCTACAACAAGCTGACAACATTTCCCTAGAAGAGCAAACTGATGATTCTGACAGATGTTTGACCGACAGTGGCGCTCAAGGGTGTGGCGAATAAGCTATCTGGCCTGTGGAAGTTTGTTGCGCACTTGAAACTGGTGTGAGGTGAGGTGAAGTGCTGAACTGTTTGTGTGATTGTTAGATGTAGCCGATGCCTTATGTGGTTCTCCTTGACCACCGTATTAGTAATCCTGCTAGTCCTGCCCTGCACAAGATCAGAAATTTTAGAAATGGGGCTTTTGGGGCTGGGCTGACAGCACATGTTAGCCCTAAGCTAGCCTCACTAGGACTTGTTTGACTTGACAGCCCTGATTTTGGGGCAGCAGAAAGTAGGGCGGATTGGCGTCAACTATCACAATGTTTTAAATTTGACTGGTGTGTACAGAACCAACTTTGAGAGGCACACACCTGAGATCACACTTCAAGGTAGCAGAGATCTACAGCCAATCAATGATGTTGATGTTTGTCTCCGACAGTGGCGCTCAAGGTTGTGGTGAAGACGATGTCCGGCGTCACGTTTGCCGAAGCTCCTTGTGGACCAGATGCTGGCTGACAGGTGAGGAGGCGTGCTGAATTGATTGTGAGCTTGCTGGATCCAGCTGATGCCTTATGTGGTTCACCTTGACCACCGTATTAGTAATCCTGGCTGCCCTGCACAAGTGTTTTGTGCCTCTGGAAACACAGACCTGCCTTTGCCTGACCACACAACCGATACCAGTAAGCCATCACTGGTATGAGAGCTGTTTTGGAGCCCGGATTGCTCAAGGCTACCCGTACACATACTTGAACTGATGTTGGTCACAGCTGCAAAGAATACAGTCTGCCAAGTTGAACATCCGGGCTGTCACAAACAGTCCACTTTAGGCCATTACAGAACTTTGTACCATGAAATGGATTGTTTGTGACAGGGAATTCCATCAAAGCATCCGCCTAACGGCTTTTTGGACTTCAGAGCTGTCATGGTTGCTAATGCAGTTGTGATGCATGAAGGCCCCAAACTGTGTGAAAATGTGAAACTTCCATTGATATCAAAATCTGTAGTGCAAGTTGGACGCACCAGCGCAGGATGGAAATTCCATCATTCATACCATGATTACATGTGCACGTGATAGACGACTTCATTGTGTCTAGACTTTGGCGCAAGGGTGGAATTTCCATCAACACATGATGGAATTTCCATCAGTGCATCGTTTCAATAGTACTTCCTTGTATCCGGATTCCACTTGATGTTCCACTTTTCAACAATGAGTGGTTTCAGACTCTGCTTTCTACTGTTTCCACGTTTGACAGCTTTAGCACGGTTAATTCTGAATTGGTTCTTCGCGTATTGCTCTGCATTGTATCTGGCTTTCTCTGCGCGGTTCCGGAGGTAATAGAGACGACTGGCTTGCTTCTTGCCATTTGTTGTGTTCCGGTCAGGGCTAGTCATCAACATTGCCTCAAATTTGCTTTCAATTGCATCCATGAGTGTTTGTGTCTGTCTATCCATGGCTGATGTCCTTATGAGCTTGTCACTCTTGCAACACCACAATCAGACGCCGTGTTAAGCCGCATTCGTCACACTACCCGGTACACAAGCATATAAGGAAAACTTCTGACTCCAAAACCAAACAGCAACAGATCATCATGGTGCGAGGAGGGCAAAGCAAGAACGATAACGGTGAAATCGACAGACTTTTCTGGCTCGTAACATCCGATTGGGTTTGCAACAAAGAATCTGAGGACCTGAGAGTAATCATCATCAACAACGAATGGTTCAGTTGTGGATTGAAACCTGCAACAATAGAGCAATATAAAGTGGCTTTGCGCAAATGGCTTTGGTATAGTTGAGAGTGGACACATCAATGCATTGCCCAGCTGGGCAATTTGCAAGTGAATCAACTGACATACATGCTTTTTGTTCTTCAGGTACGAGGCACTGATGAAGGACAAAGATGCATCATTCACCAGCTTGCAAGACAGTGAGCAGAAATTGTGTGGCTTTTTACATTGGTTGCTTGACACGATTGACCAGAACAATAGCAACTTGCAGCAAAAGGCAACCAAGGCTCCACTACAACAGCTGGATCACGCAGTCCAAGCACTAAGTTGTGTCAGAAAATGCCAAATGGGTTTGCCCGGGCAAGCTGACGGCTGGAGCCCCAGAAACTCTATAATCAAGGGACCGTTCATACGGGCCAAGCAGATGCAAGCAAAACTGGGATTATCCACCGGTATCTTAGACAGCAAACATTTGACCAATAGTCAATACAATGCTTACCTTGATGAGAGCTGGACATTCAAGACCTCCCCTGAGCATGCATTGACAGGTATGTCCATGGTGGTTGAAGCCATTACGGCCACCAACTGTGGCTTGAGGGCTGAGGACTCAAGGGAGCTCAGATGGCCAATGTTAGCAGTCGCTGAGCTCATTGACAACATCAGACCGGCACCTTGCATCCCTTTCCAGCTGGGGCTTAGGAGAGCTAGCAGCAAGACATCACACATAGGCAAAGCTGAGTGGTTCACCATGGTGGAGAACACTTCACCACAATGCTGCCCTGTGTTGGCAGTCGCATGCTTGCTCATCCAATCCCAACCTGACTATCAAGAAGCCTTTCTGAAAGATGATGACACCTTCTGGGAGCACAGGTTGCTTGCAAAAGGCGTCCAACATCTGCAGGGACCTGTCATGTATGACATGCTTCATGCACAACACAGCAAGATCATGGCCAACATTGGACTTGCTGATGACAAGGCTGGGACAGCACTTCACATTTTCAGGTCAACAAGCAATCTTATGTTAGAGATTGAGGGAGCTGATACAAACAAGGTCAGCTCTTGGGGAAGATGGGCCCAGTCAACAAAGGGGATCTTTTATGACGCCAAGTCCTCACTTCACAACCTTCCGGTACAGATGTTGCTTGCAGGTTGGGGAGATGATTACAAGAAAGAGTTCTTCTTGGGCCGTAGCACTGTCAAGCTGCCATCTGATGTGTTTGATGAGTTTGTGACTTACTTGCGCCCTTCACTAGTGGTTGCGGAACACAAGGTGGCAAGAATGTTGAAGGAAATTGATGCACTGCCCCACAAGGAAAAGCATTGGCAGTGCAACCAGAAGGCACGTACATGTTTGACAGACATGCAAAAGAGTGTGCAGGCAGAGAGGCGGCTCATTTCGGTGTTCTTGTATGGCCTGCCTTTGCTGCTTGACTTGTACACAGCAGAGAAGCTGGTGGTTGTGCGTGGTAGTATCAAGGTACGCAAAATGCTACAAGATGTACGCTACAAGGAGTATTGTAGACTCGTCAGATATGCTCACAAGAGAGCCCTTGACCGCAAAGAGCTGGCAAGGCTCCCACTTGAAGAGCGAATGGCAATGCAACAAGCAGAAGCCCACTCACATGCAGTGAAAGCAATGCTTGCCAATTTGAAAGTGACACAAAACCCCACGACATCTGCAGCAGTTGTTGATGAATCAAAATCCAGGGACCAACAAGCATCTTTTGCCAGCCTGCCAGAATCCCCGATGGTTGCAGCAAAGTGTGGCCTGCTGCACTTTGCTGATCTCCATACAGTGGAGCAGGCTTTTCATGAGTGGCCAAAGATTGAGTCCCATGAGTGGCGGCTCAGGGAGGTTGGAGGCCACTTACAAAACAAAGCAAAAACAACTACAACAAGAGACGGCACCTGGTCCAGCGCATCCGCCTGCTTATGGATGTGAAGCCACATGGGCTTTCAGCAGAAGCAGCGTGTCGGGTGTACCAGCATGTAAAACAGCAAGGGGACTTCTCCATTGCTGAACTACGAGATGCTGTCAACCATGCTGAGCCAGTCCCTGATAGCACAGCCAGAGGAGGACTGGCAGCTAGCCGCAAAGACATGGACGTCATGCCACGTGGTAAAAAGAAGCCTCATGTCACCAAACGACAGATCCTGGCCTGGCGTGAAGAGGCACTGCAGGCTGAGCTTGAATTGAGTTTAGTTCTTGGCTTGCCCAGATGATGCATCCGATTCAGTCTGGCTCTCAAGTGTGGTTACATAGATTGTAGACGCGTGTGTTTGGCATATATTGTATGCTTGTTGTTCTTGATGTTTCTAGGCTTAGTAGTGCAGGAAATGTTAGGTCTGACATAGGTCATGTTAATTGTTCATTCTGGAACATTACAGTCACACTGCAATACAGTACATGTAGGTGAAATTTTGTTTTGTATAGTTTGACATGCCAGAAGACTCTACAGATCCCAACAACCCCCGTGTATTCTACTCTTGCTACCAGCTGATAGACATTGACGCAATGTCATCAGTTGCTTGTTGAACCCACGCAGCAAATTGGCTGATGCTAATAAGTGGTAAACCAGGAGAACGATTGACATGCTGAGATTGGGCTGGCTTGCCGCCCTTGGCATTGGGGTGCCGCACTGGGCTGCTTAAGCGGACAGCATCTCGCAACTCAG
>JAABUH010003054.1_pt1 | contig 14992 bp, 24 predicted proteins | sample 5559121 | NCBI WGS metagenome assembly JAABUH01 (sample SAMN10711871, study PRJNA513364) | rock metagenome | isolation source: Antarctica rocks | place: Antarctica: Victoria Land, Battleship Promontory nord | collected 2015-12-28
GCGTTCTCTTTGTAAAGGCAGGCTACAACAGAACAAAGTATATCCTACTGGCTGCAGCTTTCATCATAGTCACACCTGTAGGTGTTGCTATCGGTATCACAGTCAGCAACAAATACAACGGGGAAAGTAAAGCAGCTCTTGGCTCAGAGGGTGTGTTTGATGCTGTGTCAGCAGGAATCTTGATCTACAATGGCTTATGTGACCTCATCTTACCCACATTCTCTGATGACGAGTTGCCTCAATCCTGGACTATGCAAGTGGCAGGCTTTGGGGCTCTGTACACAGGTGCAGCAATTATGGCATTGATTGGAAAATGGGCTTAATGATGAATGCAGTCCTCTTGTTTTTGCAGTGATTGAGTGTTTGCAAGACCCTGCATATTGATGGGCGCTGCAATGCCTCCTGCTCGTGCACGCTGTAGCAGAGTGAACTCTGTTGCCTTCAAGGACAAGGGAGCAATGACTATGTGCCGACACGAGCTTGTTTTTGGATGACATCTTGGGTTAGTTTTATTTCAGATGGGACTTGGCAGACTTTAGCGCATGCTATTCCAGCTGAAAGCTTGCCTGCTTAACATCCTAACCACTGTTGCCATGTCTGCGGCAGCATTGGCTAGTGCATTCTGCAATTCAACAACTGTTTTGCATCTTTTGCTGCGAATTAGACATTTCAGATTCAGTTTGAACAGGTCAGAAACGACATACTGTCTTGCTTGTGATTACATGTATCCACTGCTGTAAGCTTTGAAGTGGCTTGCGCTGTGCATAATCATGCTTGCAGCACTGCTGCCAAATATCCTGTCAGGTGCATATGACAGTATCATTGATCTCTCCTTTTCGCGTGTGTGTCAATGCAGTCTGAAACAGGCCAGCAGCTTTCATCTTACACATGGCAGGGCTGATCAGCTGTGTCGCATGGCTGAGGGTTATCAAGTAGCAAGATGCACTGGAGGTACCTGATGAATCAACAACATATTTCAGAACCATCACTTGTTGACATACACTATGTATTTGGGACTACACTGTGAACACATGCACCAAGGACACAAAGTGCCAGCACACTTGTAACAAGAGCTGCACGTTACAGCTGATGCACCAGGCCTTGCAGGGTTTCAAGAACCATTCAGCTGTCACGTCTTCTGCAGTACGATCAGTGGCGTCTGCATTCTCCTCCTTGCTTCCAACAACACATACGATTTCGGGCCTGCAGGCACAAGAGGGAGTATGCACCTGATTCTTGCTGGCATGACGGGCCTCATCTTGCTGGGTGCAGACACGATTGAGCAGTAGTAACACACATGCACGACACCCTGTGCTCACCAATGGAATAGATAGGACAGGAAGAAAGCAAGGATATAAAGGAAGGATACACAGGTGTCAATTATGCAGAGGGATTCAGAGGGTACACTACTTGGACGGGCTGAGTAGTTGCAGGTGCAACCCACTGTTCCTGTGCCTCCTCGCTAGTCAAGACTGCACCAGAGCGCCTGCGCTTCTGCACCCCAGCTCCCAAAGATTCTCAACTATGCTGTGCTGCTGCTTCTGCACTCAGCTCCTGCATATTGCAGGCACTGCTGCTCAAGCCTCAGCAGCTGCTGCAAAGCGACTTGTCTTGTGGTAACAGACACACTGGGCCAGAGCAGCTGAGACATAAGTTCAGCCAGAAGCAGGGTGGAGGCGACCAGCTCAGCTTCACTCTGCTTCTGGCTGAAGTCACACATCAGCTGCTCTGGCTCAGTGTTGCTGCAGGCCCAAGCTGACTTGGCTCAAGCCTCATCTGCTCTGACAGAACAAGCCTCAGTGTTGAGCTCTGAAGCTGTCTGAGTCCTGTCCGTACAGGACTCAGACAGCTTCAGCGCTCAACACTGAGGCTGCCTGAGTCTTGTTCTGTCAGAGCAGATGAGGCTTGAGCCAAGTCAGCTTGGGCCTGCAGCAACAAGCCCTCTGTCGGCACTTGAGTGTCTTGAAACTCTGGCACTATTACTGCATGAAATGATGCAAGAATTATCTGCTGTGTGTATAGCAGCAGTATGTGCTGCTTGACTGAGGCTATCACATACAGGAGACGAGCACCCTTAGGTGTAACAGTGCTTAAACACTGCAGGACTGATGCAAGACTAGGAAACAGCCAATCTCTTGTCCGGCAGAGATGACACTGAGCAGCAAGGCAGTGAGGTTGGTGTGCGGAGCATTCGATGAGCCAGGTGAAGCAAACGATAATCCTCAGCAGCTGCGAGGCTGCCTCGCCATATCAATCCGCAGCATAACATTTCTGCACACCTCAACTTGTAAATGCGTGGCCACGCAAGTGATTGTCATTATAACAGCGCGGAATGTTTCATATATGAACTATATAGTAAACCAAACAGAAGCAGCTGCCCGGCAAACAAATGACTAAGACTGACTTCCCTCTGCGTCAAGCTTTGCTTGGGCCATGCCAGAAGACATAGGTGAGCCCACGGTCACCTCCACTGACGAGCTGCTGCTGCTGAGCCTGGGCTCTGCTGCGGCCATGGCGGCTAATTATAATGCTGTGCTGCTGCCAACACTCTCTGTGCAGTGGGTGATGGTGGTGGTGTCAAGGGCATTGCCAACCTGCCTTGGCCCTGTCTGCTGACGCTTCTGTGCTGCAGTCTCAGGTGAGGGCAAGGAGGTTGCTTTTAGTTTAATAGTGATCGGCCTAGTGTACAAGGCATACCCCAATGGTTGCCGGCATAAATATACATTCCTGCCAAGGCCCTACACCGTGAGGGGGCATCAACTTTTGTGACGGAGATTGCTTGCGCCCCTGAGCAGGCTTTGACACCTGTAGGTGCAAGTATCTGATGGTCATTTGGTTGTCATCATGCTATGGCATTGCTCTGTAAGTTGTTAACATTTAGTTTATTAACATTTGGTTGGAGGATGCACTGCCTTGACAGCTTTACACACTGCTTGAAGACATGAAACAATGGTCTACACATGCGCTGACTCCTGCTATGCCTGGCACAGGCAGACCTAGACTTACGCAGGTGCACCGTTGGTTAACGTTGGTCAACCTCCATGAGTGATGTGTCACATGTTCTGGATCAAATGACAAAAGAAGAGAATTGGCATGAGATGAATGGTTGTTAAAATAGGACTCGCCACCAGCAACCTTAACTGCACTATTCACGCCTGTGAGAAGGGCTCCATGGCAGCAATCCTGAGGCTGCTGGTGCTACAGGGCTGTGCTCAACAGCCCCATCTGTCTGAGCCCAGCCCTGCCCTAGCTTCAGCTTCAGGCCTGCCAAACTAGGCTATGCCTCCATGCCATGCAGCAGCGCTGCCTCACCCAGCGCATTGCTAGAATCCTGCAGCACACCAGATTTGGTCAGACTCTGTACAGTGGTATTATCTGCATGAATGCATGTTGACTCAAGCTTGTCCCGAGTGGAGGTTGCGGGTGTCAGCACCTTGTGTAGTGATGACATACAGTCTTGCAGTGTTGCTACTGTACTTGTGTCAATGTACAGTCAAGGCGCACGCCAAGTGCAACATCGCACTAGTGCATAACACTGCCTGGCAGCTTTTTATCCTAGAACCAACCAATGTATGCAGTCAATCAGATAGCTACATTAGCTGAACAGGCAGAGTGGTTGCAAGGGTAATCAGCTGTTCCTGTGCCTCCTGGCTAGTCAAGATTGCACTAGACTGCCTCTGCTGCTGCGGCTCACAGCACAGCTGAGCAGATAGTGCACCAGTTTGCATGTTGAGCATCCGGCAAAATGGTGCACCAGCTGCAGGGGCTGCTCAAATCTCAGTTGCTGCTGCAAAGCAGCTTGGTGATAAGCTGCAGCAGCAACTGAAACTGCTGCCTGGTCGGCTTCACCCTGCCTCAGGCCGAACTCATGTCTCAGCAGCTGCTGCTCCAGCTCAGTGTTGCTGCAGGTTCAAGCTGACTCGGCTCAAGCCTCATCTGCTATTGTGAACAAACCTGACAAGTCTGTTAGAGCAGATGAAGCTTGAGCCACGTCAGCTTGGGCCTGCAGCAACAAGCGCTCTGTAGGCACTGAATTGGCTTAGAACTGATACCATTGCAAGCCCAAGCTGACCTGGCTCAAGCTCTCACAGACAAGTCTGACAAGCCTGTTGAATGAAGCTTGAGCCAGGTCAGCTTGGGCATGCCAAAGCAAACCTTGGTTTGACATGAACTACGGAGACTGTTGCAGCTTGCAACAATGCAGATAGTACAGCAACAAGATGTGGAGTTTCAGTGAAGTTATGACAGAACAATACATTAACACCTTAAGGAATAACAATAGGGCCACTGCAGGGCTGATGCAAGACTGTGAAACAGCCAACCTTCTTTCTGGCACAGATGGCACTGAGCAGCAAGGCAGCAAGGTAAGTATGCAGGGTAATTGGTGACACAAGTACAGCGGCACAACAGGATGGGCAGTGGCCGTACCTGAGCCGAAGGGTCTTGCAGGTAATCTACTAGGAGAGTGAGGAGCAACTGCAAGAGCAGACCAAGACTGTAGGCTACACTCTTGGTTTGCTCTTGCAGCTGCTCCTGAATTTCCATGAGACCACTGTGAAGACTAGTGTGTGCACCCTTGTGAGTAAATACCTCCTTCTTGCTGTATGTGACCTTCTCGCCGGCCTGCACCAGGACCGTTTACATGACTGATCAGACCAAAGGACAATTGACACACAAACCATGCACCCTTACTTCAGAGCTGCCATCTTGTGATCTGAGAGCTAGAACTTCCCAGAATTGGATGGGCAAACAACACCGAAGTCGATTTTGGGAAGTTCTCATGCTTGCAAGAGGAATGTATCCCAGGAGGTTGAGGTGGCCAGGGGGCTGCACAACCTGGACACAGCCCATTTGCTGGCTATCACTACCGGCTGGCAAGCAGCTACAACAGCCTGCTAAAACACTTGAAAGACCTCAGAGTGCTGCAAAGTCGGCAGGGCAGCATGAGGGGTCTCATGGACACTCAGATACATTGCACATGTTGAATCACTCAAGAGTTACAGGTTCCTGCACACACCTTTGCGCATCCCTGGAGTTCTCTACTCATCCAACAAATTCAACGCGTCTGAGTGTCCACAAGACCCCTTACGCTGCCCTGCCGGTTTTACAGCGCATTGACACAACACCACAAGCCAGGGATAATGCATTGAGGACGCAACACTCAGAACGGGCACAAACAGGAAGTCAGATTTAGGGTCCTGAATCTGACTTGCGGTTTGTGCCTGCTCTAAATGTGATCTCTGGAGCAGGACAGTATCAATGCACAGCATGCTGCTGGGTCTCAGCTTGTAGTCAGTGCTGAGTATGGGGATAAAGACGAGCCTAATTACCGTCAACACTGCTTGCATGTTGGCAAGCATTGCACCAGCTGGTCAAATGAGGACTTGCACATGGACCAGCAATGTAACACGTTGCATAACAAAGTGTTTCAGGTCCACAACTGTGGCGTTTGGCTTGCAAGCTTGAGGGTTGCAAGGCTCTTTGCAAGCACTTGACTACGCCAGAGCCTGTCGTCAGATCGCGAGTGACACGCCATGCAGCTCTGACCTTTCCGGTCAAAGACGCAGTTTGCGGCTGCACATAGTCCTTGCACATGCACACAGAGTGTGTGGCATTTAGCACTGTGCGATTGCCGTCTTGCAGTAAGAACATGCCGTAACGAAATGCGACTGAATCTGCTTCGACCACAGGCGTCGCTACTTGTTCAGTGCAGGCCGTGACCCAGCACACAATCGCACGCTGAACGACGCGCCATGCTGCTGAAGGTTCAGTGCTGCTGATCTTGACCGTTTCGGTGCTGGCCTTTTTGGAGACAATAGTGATCACGCCCTCTCAGTAGGCGTAGCTCAGCTTCACGACCGTGCTTCAAAACTTGCAGAAGGCAAGGGCAAATTTCTACGGGGCATGGTTTCAAACTAATTCGGACACTCATTTGGCGTTGCTACACAGCACCACCGCCAATATATTATGGTGGAAGGTGTGGTTTCAGGTCAATGCACTGCAGCCATGACTGCACTGCTTTCACAGCATAAAAAGCAGTCAACATGGAAAGGTCGCAGCAAGAGTCAAACGCTGTTGCAGGTCTTGATACGCTTTTGGAGGAGCTTGACCTCAAAGAGAACGGGCTCAAACAGCATGAAGAGCAGTTGCATGCCTCTGCAATTACTTTCATAGAGGTTGTGCACCAGGCACCAAGATTGATGGAGCTTCTTCCTCCTGAGTCTCTCAAGGCACTGTCAGGAGTCTGTCATTTCTTGCATAGATACTGTCGCAGCTTAGTTCAAGGTATCATGGTCGCTGACCCTAGTGACATGAGACACATCCTAAGCAAAGCCTGGCCAAAGTTGGGGTTGATCTTTCTGTCCTTCATAGGGGATTATGCAAAATCTCATGACATGGATTACTATGACTCACTGCTGAATGACCAGTGGACATCACGATGGTCCCTTGTTCTGTGGGGGGAAGAATTCAGGGGTGACTCAGTAGGTGCAATTATTTGGCTGGTCAATCCTGCACAAGCAGACCTCAATCAAAGTCGCATAATTTCTCAAGCACACCACGCATTCCTGTTGTCTTGGCTCAGGTCCAGATTATCAGGACCTATAGATGTACGTTTATTGCGTAATTGCCTAGGTGCTGCAGGCTTCAAATACCTGTCAAGTGGCAACTGGCCTAATTTGGTAGAGCTTGATCTTTGTGGCAGGAATGTCCATGCACATGCAGTGGCTTTCCTGGTTCAGGGTCAATGGTCAGGTTTAAGAGCCCTTAACCTGTCAAACAATCAACTTGATGCTTTGTCTATTGCATATCTGGTCAAAGGCAACTGGCCATACTTGACTAGACTGGACTTGTCTTGCAATGACCTGGATGCAACAGCCGTTGCTCAACTCATTGAAGGCAATTGGTCTGAGTTGCAGATGCTTGACCTCAGCTTCAACTCTCTACAAGATGCTGGTGTTATGTGTTTGAGTCAGGGCAACTGGCCTAACTTGCAGATTTTGAGACTATGTAGAGTTGGACTGGATGCTTTGGGGGCACAATACGTTTCTGATGCAAATTGGAGAAAGCTTCAATACTTGTACCTTCAAGGCAATGAGATTGGTGCAGCAGTTGCAACTCACCTAGTCAATGGACTGTGCCCATGTCTGATGCATCTGGAGGTTGGGCACAATGATGTGACTGAGGCAGCCTACACCATCTTGGGCGTTGATGATGTGCAACAGCAGCTTGCAGCACTTGAAACCTGCAGGAAACGGAACTCAAGCAGAGGGCTGTTTGCTTTACAGAGAAACACAAAAGCCAAGTGGCCTTTGATGAGGGCAATTCTCATATCTGAGTGCTGACGGTTAAGTGACTCGCTGATCATGGCTAGCATGTCTTAAAAGGAGTACATGCAATAAGGCCAGCTTGAGCAACTATTTTGGTCAGTCGCATGCCTGCTGCGGCAAGTGTTGTCAAATGCCATATGGGCTGAATAAATAGTCTTCAAGACTGCAAGTAATTGCAAGATGTGCAAAAGTGTTTGTGTTTCGTGTCTCGTGAATTTCAGATCATTATCGGTGGCATAATGTATTGCTAAGAAGCCAGTACTGTGCACGTATGTCTAGCTGCAGCTGGACAGACTGTTGCCATGGATGGCTTGTACTTGCATTTTGCGTTTGACGGATACAAAGGTTGTAAGCACATGCAAATGCCTTGTTGGGATCGAGCAATTTCGACTGCATGCATATCAGCACCTCCAGCGTGTTTTCATAACCACAAGATGCACACTCCAGTGCCACCATTGAGTCTTCGGAGCCTGAACTGTGGTTGATTTTTCACAAAGTGTGGGCTCGGACTAACCGATAACATAACGCCAAGCTTAAGATGGCACCTTGTGCAGCGCCAGTCCTCAGCAGGTCAGGCGCCAATTCTGTCGCTCATGTTAAGTTTGTGCAAATCAACTCAGAAAACTGATATACCAGTACAGCACTGCTTGACACCAGGCTATGACTCATGCATTTGCACAGCAAACTGCAGCAATGGCAGATGCTGACAGATCTGTCGGTGACCATTTGCAAACCGATTAATGATCTACAGCAATAGACAGCAATGAGTTCAGCCACCAGCTGTCATAGCTGATCTCTGGTCCTCATCTACAGGGTAGCCTGCTGCCTCAAACAGGGTCTTCACAATTTCACCATCCAGTTCTGCTGTACTGGACCCCTTTCTTAGGGAGACATGAGTGCCGACTGCATTGACTCCCTTCTGCCATTTTAGCTCATCTTCTGGGACTGCCTGTATGACTCTGACCATGCCACCTGCTGCATTCTGCAGGACAGATCAAGATGTCAGCTGTTTTCCCAACACCCTCAGCCAACAAAGTGTGCATTCAACATGACATCACGCATGAGGAACAGTGTGACATGTGAAATGTCTGGAGTCAACATCAAAAAGGCTTTGCAACCTTGAGTATCCAGACACACAAACTGATGTCAAACAATGCTAAAAGCTGTGCAAAACAGCTCTTGCAACCATATAAACAGAAAGCAGTGTTTCCCTGTGAGGTGGTACAGTGTCGCTGACAAACCATGCAGAGTCAGCATTCACCTGGAAGACATCAAGGTCGCCCTCCTTTGTGACTGGCACAACGATTTGGTGGCCCTTCAGATCGCCCTTGATGCTCTTGATGGTGTCCCTTATGTCTGCCAGTGAACCAAACAAAAACAGCACATCACTTGCCTTGACTACCTGCATGAACACAGTGACATGAGCTGTGCCAGACTATTCATTTAGGGGTCAGGTTTTGCCTGAACAAATGTAGACTGTTCTGCTAACCCTCAGCTTGAGCTGATACACATTCAGCTCGTATGCTTTTGTCAGCCACGCACAATCAGTATCATGTTCTAAAATGACATAGTATGTGATGGGTTTGCAAGTAGCAGATGCTGCAAGTGCATGTAACTCCCAAAAACGGATCAGCAGCATGACAGGCTACCACAATTGAGAGCATTGTATGAGCAGCTATAAGATGGCCAACACTCATGTTGCTGTCAAGCTGAAGCTTTGAACGCTCTGCAGCACCATGCTCTTCAACTTGAAAGGTGTGAACAGAACATGCGCCATCCGGAAAGATCAGGAAAACAAGCAAGGGCATAACAGGTGCGGTTTGCCTTATATCTGTGACTGATTTCTACTTTTAAATGCATGGAACACTGTGCAGGCTAGAGGTGAAATCCAGTATGACCAACTAAACGAAAATCCAATACTGAAGCCTGCTGCATGAGCTTGTCCTGCAAACACTTTGTCATGTGCGATGACCGCGTCAACAAATGCAGACCATGATGAACACCACTCTCAGAATGCTATTCAGGAAGCAAAGCCCTTACCTCGGCAGCACTAGGCGCATCATGTAATCCTAGCTTCTCAACAGCTGCATCTGCCTTGGGTGCGTGGTACTTGATCTCATCTGGCTTCATCACCACTCCGTGATGCACAAAGGCATCTGTCATGCGCTCGGCCTGACCATCGGCTCCTAGGAATCCAATCTTCTTCTTGAAGGCCTCCTTGGTGCTGCAGCATGCTTTGTTTGCTCAGTCAATGCATCATGTGCATCATGTGGTAATCCTTTTGGCCAGAAGTTTTGACTTCGGTGTGTTGTCAGGGAGACGATCTATGCATTTTGAGGCTGACAACAATGCGGTCAAATTGAGCCTGCCAGCTATGCTGCATAGAGATGCTTGTAAGTTTCCTCTGCGGCCATGCATCTGTTACCATCCACGCAACAAAAGGCCAAGTCTGCAACAAATTTTGCGACCATATCATCTGAACAGGGTATACAGGGTGTATAGGTTTTACAAGGTGTGAAACAGCAGGCACTACTGACTCCCTAGCATGAACAGAGGCAGCAGATTTCAGCATCAAGCAGCATCACACATCAGTGCGTAGCCAGACAAGACATTCTCATGACATTGGGACACAGCTCAGAAACAGTACAACAAAAACATGACATGCATGCAGGGTCAAGTGACAACTCACCCAACGTAGTAATGTCTGATGGGCTTCAGGTTGTCATCTAGCTCATAGATCAGGGGCACCCCTGTGGGGATTTCTAGGCTGGGAATATCCTCATCTGACACATTGTCCAAGTACTTCACCAGCGCCTGGGACAGCAAGAACTTGACTCAACAAACAGCACCATGAACTCTGCTGGGATCCTGTGCGTCAAATAAGGCCTGATATGCACTGAGTCAACTTTTGAAAGACCACATTTGATGCTCTGTGTATGCATACTCGCGTCAAAGCTGGCATTCTTGCAGCCCAAGGATTGTGCGGTATTGGAGGCTTAGTGTCTGCAGCCTTGCATGCAAGATCAACTAGGCGCTTTGCAAAAGCAAGAAAAGGGTTCGCTGCATGCTGCTCAGGTGTCAACCAGCTTAACATGCTGAGTCTATATCAAACAGCTAGTACCCATGCAAATAGCCCTCTTCTCAGCTGCTTTACCATGGCTCATGATTGCTTGGCTTACGCAGTGCATGATGTTATGCGCTGCAGCAGCCTCATGGCAGCGCATAACATCATGCATGCATGCATGCATGCATGCATGCAGGCGTTGCTGTTGCAGTTGTGCAATGCATGGCAGCCTATGGTGACCTGACTTTGGACATACCCGCAAACTGTTGCCGTGAGCTGCAATGATGACATTCTTGCCAGACTTGACAGCAGGTGCTATGGTGTCCGTCCACAGGGGCATGAACCGCTCTACAGTGGTCTTCAGGGACTCAGTAACAGGCAGATCCTCTGGTTTGTTGTGGGCATACCGCCTGTCACTGCCTGGGAAGCGTGGGTCATCTTTGCCACCTTCCAATTCTGCGACAAGGTTGAGAGCTTAGCATCTCAAGCGCTGTTGGACAGCATGATGGTGAGTGTTACACACAGCGGTCAGAGCAAGAGTTGCTGCTTGTCAGTCCTGAATCTTGAGACTCTGTCCGGGATGCTGTGCCATGTGCTGAGTTGAGGTACACACCAACGTAAAAGAGATTAACAATGTAACCCAGAAACTGCATCACGGGCTGCTTTCACTTGACAGACGCTTGGCAAGCGTGTGTTAGCACCGTACTACAAGTCTCATCGTAAGCATGTGGCAATGCATGCCAGGTGTGCAAAGTTGCATAGTGCTTGGGTCCCTTGTGTTGACCTGGAAAGCGTTAGGGACCGCGAGCAATGTAGCAGCTGTCTATGGAGCGTCTGGACAGATTTTAAGGCTGAGTGCACTTACATACTTGCAGGTGACTAACCAAGTGCATGCTACAGAAGCCTGACCTGCTGGTGGGACGTCGTAGCTCCGTCTCCAGATGTGCACCTGCTTGTCACCAAATTTCTTTGCTGTATCGGCCTTGTTCCTGCCCTGCAGGTCGCCGTAGTGCCTCTCGTTCAACCTCCAGCTCTTCTCAACAGGCACCCATAGCTGGTCAAGCTCTTCTAGAACGTTTTGAAGCGTTTTGATGGCGCGCTTGAGGACGGATGTGTACGCCAGATCAAATTTGAACCCCTCAGTCCTGAGAAGCTTGCCTGCCTGCAAAATGCGTGCCATCGACGCTTGCCAGTGAACCAATGTCACCCTGCAGCCGGCTAGGGTCTCAAATCACCTGAATGGCCTCTTTCTTGCCGGTGGCAGAAAGATCTACATCGGTCCACCCTGTGAAGATGTTTTCCAGATTCCACACGGACTCCCCATGGCGGATGAGTGCGATGCGGTGCACCATAGCGGTTTGTCGGCTGACTTGCTTACTACAAACGGCAGCACAAGCGGCAGCGCAAACGGCAGCACAAATCAACCGTCGTGAGACCTAGAACGAGCGATATGCTATGAAGTTGACACCGCCTGTGTCAACGCTGCCCAGCAAGCACCGAAGGTAGCGAGTTCAGATTCCTACTGCAGATGCCTGCAAAGGGCACCTTTGGGCACAAAGTGCAGCCAGGCTTGTAGGCATGTCCACTCCCGATTGATCAGTTGCATACTCACAAGCCAATCGCCATGAGGTCAAGGCAACATTCCGCGCATGCAGCGTCAGAGCGGCAAGCTCTTCAGAAGTGATGCCTAAGCTCGCCCTTGTAGACTTATTAACAACGGAATACAGTGGGCAAGTAGCTATACTGCGTCTATGTTATCAGCTAATGTTCATCACCAAGTCTCCATGTATTGACTCGAACAGCATGCTGAACTCGTGATCACCCACTACACGTTGCTTCGATCACGCAAGCTCTATTCTTCCCTTCAAAGGCAGGTGTTCACTGGTAACGCGCAATCCTTCTCGAACATATGGCTGACCTATAACTCGCTGTTGAGACCTGAAGAACATGAATCACATAGACTGCATCAGCTAATGCTGGACGTTTGAGCCAGAACCTCAACAAACAGAGCTGCAAGATCTGCTTGTCTGATCACCCTGCTATATGTTTATGTGGAATGATTATAGCATCAGGTCTTTGACTACAGCACGAGACGTTTGACTACAGCCGGGAAGTTTTGTAAGATTGCTGCTTGCCCGTCTGGGTCAGTGCAAATATGGACTGACAAGGGTGACAGGCTGCTCTTGACATATGTATTTGCTTCCAAAATAGATATCCTTGACTTTGACAACATCAGACAGGGCAGCTGGCACATGGACTGGCTCAGCTCAATCTGCCGTTGTACTGTCTGTTGTACTGTCTGTTGTGCTGTTTCGAGGGCTCTAGGCTGCTCAACATGCTGATTCAGGAGTCGCTAAAGGCAGTGAGTGTCTCAGCCACTTGCTGACTGTCAGACACCGCCACACTGTCTCAGCCACAGCTCTTCTGCACACATGGATGCAAAACACAATGATAAGTTTGATCTGCCAGCTAGCCACTCGCAATTTAGCAACATTTGGCCTTTTTGCAGCTCAAACAGTCACTGACTATATTTTGCCCAACTTAGTCATACACAAACTTGAACAATACTTTGAGCCAAGCATAGTGTTTACAGGTTGCTTCTACATCTAGACTGTGCATTGTGCACTCCATACTGATCGAGGACCTCAGTGCAAGCACAACACAGTAGCTGACACGACTGACTGACACTTGGAGTGTGCACTAACTGACTGAGTGTGCACAGCAACACAGGCAAACAGACACGGCACACAATGCATCATTTTGTGTATGCCTGATCAGTGGTCTGACTGCAATGTACTAGTTTCAAGAACAATATAACTGGCAGGAAACAGACAACAATCACAAACTGCGCCAAAGATGGCAATCAGAAAATCTTTGACTTTGAAGCCAGGCTTGTGTTGTGCTTTCCCTTCATGGTGCTTCTTAACGATCGAAACAACAGCAAGCCAAGGAACTTAATCACAACACCCAAGATTAGCAACACTGCAATGAAGAGAATTGTCAGGAATAGCTTCACATCAAGTAAGGACATTTGCCACCATGTCAGCTTATGCTGTTGAGTTTCAAGGTACCGGTCTCCTCCTGTTGCTAAGGCTTGCTCTACAACGTCTGCTGCTAACTGGACTGGCTTCCGAGGCTTGTTCAACAGCCTCTTGGACACTTTGATTGCATTCTCCTGCAAGTGAACAACATGGGGTTCAGCATGATCAGACCAAGCAATTTGCTGTTGTCAAAAATGCATGCTGTCATTCCAAAAGTTTCTTGCAGGCAATTGTGTGCAGCAGCTGCATGACCTGATGTGTTAAAGTTGTAAAATCGTTTCTCAACCAGTGCAACAAAGCAGTTTTGTGCTGTAATAGTTGCAGCCTTACTGTTGCTATGCCTGGCAGGAAGGACACTTGCACTGTCAGTACGCCGGTGTTGTGCGCATGCACCACCAAAGGTGTGCAGTGCCAATACTGTTCTGCTTCAATCACATGCAAACGCAGTCACAACACTGCTGCCTTACTGCAGCAGTGTTCCACCACTGAATCCCAGCTTGACTAGAATACAACTTGTGCAGCAAGCATCACCAGCAGTGGACTGCAGCGTTTTGAGTTCTTACAGTATAGCTGGGCTTGGCTAAAATTTGGGTCACAGCAGCATGCAGTGCTTCCCCCTTGGTGGAGACCAGCGTCTCTGCTTGCACAGTCAAGCCAAAGCCATGGTAAGACGCCTGCAGCCATGCAGCTTCATTGCTACCACACAACACTTACATTGGCAGCAGACAGGGTTTACAAGGATGCTGCACACGATGTGAAAGGCATCGTTGTGTATGTAGCACTTTACTGAAATGCAACATTGTCAATTGCTGCAACCCTAAAATAAATCGGTGAAACATGTTTCACATTACCAAAAGCCTCATTGACAGTATGAGCTTGTCCCCACGTATGATGTTGTGTGACAGTGGTCATTACCTTGGCTGCATTGTCTACTTGATCAGTCACCAGAGGTATTGAGACAACAGGCATGGCATGGTATGCTGCTTCGTAGAGGCTGTTGATGCCAGCTTGCATGACAAAAGCCTTCACAGCGGGGTGACCCAGGATGTCATTTTGGGGCGCCCACGGCAGTGTTTTGATGTTTGTGCCCAGATTCAATGAAGCTATTGTCACATTGTCTGCATGTAGCACATAGCACTGAGTCAATGATGTATGCAGGCGATACGAAGCAGCATTGCATGGAAAGGATTACGCCACTTGTGCAGCGGCGTTACACACGGGGGACAAGCACAGACTGCCACCATGACCCTGAGGGCCTCAGCTGACAGAGTCGGTCACATGAGTTTGTCAGGTCAATGTGTCACACAGTCTTGCCCTCTTACAAGGATTTGCCAGCTTTCTTAGCACTGCTTACATAAGCCCTATAGGGTGCAGCCCTGTAGCTACAGGCAGTGCTGCAGCGGATTACCAGGCAGTGAACCCAGGGACTCACGCAGACACAACCTATCTGCCCTACATTTAGCCTGATACTAGTGGGTGGGTTTGACCCTGGTAATACCTGGTAAATGCCGTGGGTCCAGTTTCCACAGCACTGGGTTGGGCAGTCTGGAGAGGGCTGA
>JAABUH010003055.1_pt1 | contig 14988 bp, 10 predicted proteins | sample 5559121 | NCBI WGS metagenome assembly JAABUH01 (sample SAMN10711871, study PRJNA513364) | rock metagenome | isolation source: Antarctica rocks | place: Antarctica: Victoria Land, Battleship Promontory nord | collected 2015-12-28
GAGACATTTAGTTCTCATCACTTCTATGAAAGTTGAAGAAGTTATCAACTGCTTCTATGCTCATGTTTGAAAACATCATGATTTACTTGAGTTCTTCATGTCTGATCGAGACACACAATTCATCTTCAATGTCTGAAAGCATATGTGTAAAATGCTGAAGATAAACATTAAGTTATCAACAACATATCACTTTGAAATCAATGATCAAATCGAGAAAGTCAATGCTGTCATGAAACATTATCTTCAAGTCTTCGTCAACTACATGCAGAATGACTGAGCTAAGTGACTTTCTAAAGTCAAATTCATCGTCAATAACACATCATCATTAATCACTTTAACATCATTCTTCTTGATCAATTCAAGTCAGAACTCACGTCTAGACTTCAAGTCTTTTGAGTTTCTGCTTGAGAATTTTACGTTTCAAGCTCGAGACAAGTTAATCAATATCAAAGAGTTCATCAAGAAAATGAAGAAACTAACTGAGCATCTACATGATGAGATGTTTATAACTCAGATCATTTATGAATTCAATGTTAATCTCTTTCGTCGTTCTTGTTCTAAATACTTCGTCGAAGATAAAGTTTGACTGAATGTTTGCAATCTCAGCATTGCTCATCTTGCTGTCAAGTTAAATGATCATAATGTTAATCTCTTCAAGATCAAGCGTGTCTTCAAGAACAATTTTCTGATCATTGAGTTAAATCTTTCAGCATTCATGAAGATTCATTCAATCTTTCATGTCATTTTTCTGAGTCATATTACAAGTGACTCTCTCTCGAATTAACGTCAGAAATTTCAAGAACTCGTTATCATTGAAAATGATGAAAGATTCTGATATGTAAACAGCATACTAAACTTCAAGCATGATAGATGCTATAATTTATCTCTGCTCAAGTATTACATTGATTGAGAAAATCACTTTTTTACTTGAAAGTCTTTTCATCTTCTGAATAATTGTGAGCAAGCGCTTGATGAATATCATCTCGTCAATTCTGTCGTCGAAGAATCACATGTACTGTCATGTGTGATGTCTCAATGTCAATGTCAAGAACTTTAAGTTCAATCTTCATCATTTCAACTCAGTTTAAATCTGACTCAGATCTTGTCTAGATTTGACTCAAACATTTTGTTTAAATCTGACTCAAATGTGATTCAGATGTATTCTAGTTTTGCTGTGCATCATCACATTAAACTGCGTTTTATCTCTTTCTTACTCAGATTTGACTCAGATCTTGTCTAGATCTGACTCAGACATCTTGTTTAAATTCAACTCAGATGTGATTCAAATGTGTTTGGATTCTCTGTGCATCATCACATTAAAATGCGTCTCATCTCATCTCATCTCATCTCATTTTATAAACATCTTGCTCAGATCTGACTCAGATGTGACTCAGATCTATTCTAGTTTCATCTGTACTTTATTACATTAAAATGCGTTCACATCAATTCTTGTCTCATTTCAGTCTTTGTCTTCAATTCTTTCTCATTTCATCTTGTTTCTTTTCATTGTTTTGCAAAAGTTCAGTCTTGAAGAAAGAAGTTACTGTCATGATGTCAGATCATCAACTCAATTTAGAACATAAATTGTTGATATCTTAAACAATTTCGATTCATTGAATCTGTTTTGCAGTTCAATGAATCAAGTCATCAATTTAATCATCATCATTTTAATTTAGTTTCAGCAATTTTGTTTTGATCATCTCAGTTGTGTGCATGAATCTTTGCAATCTTAAATCATAAAACTATTGTCTAGTTTTGATTCTGCTCGATTCATGTATATAAAAGTCGAGCTCTTGTTCTTTTCTTTCACTCTTTGTCTTTCATTTTATACATTATCTGATGTATTGTCTTGTATTTAGATTCTATCAAAGTAATAATAATATCAGTCTTTTATATTGATAGTATCTCTAGTTTAACTCAGTCTTTGACAAATCATGAGCATCACGAGTGCAAAGAAAACATCTTTCATCTTTGAATTGAGAATTGAATTGAGACATCGTTGTATAAAATATCATCAATGAAGAGCAGAACAAAGATGATGCATCATAATCAAACAACACAAACACTCTCATCAAGAATTTACTCAAGCATCACGCGCTGAATAAAAGCTATAGATTCATTACTTGATAGCACAATGTCAATTTTATTGTTTCAACTGCGTGAAGCAGTCATATAAATGACGAGTGATTTTCTTCTTCAAAGAGTTTTGTTCACTTGATATAAATAACATAAAGTTTCTCATGAGTTGAGTTTAAATCAATGTCACAAGAATGTATGAATTACAATTACAATTACAATTACAAATTACTTTCATTTACTTCATCACAAAGCTTTATTGAGTTCTTTATCTTATTTATTTTGCATAAAAGAAAAAACTATATCAACTATCATTATGAAGAAGAACTTGAAATAATGATAATGAATTCTTTATATTTCATTGACTTTTTCATTGACTTTCTCATTAACTTTCTTAAATTCTCATTGACTTCTTTATTAGTTCAACTCATTAACATTTCACGATTTTGTTGATGTTATCAAATATCATTACATATACTGTGTCTGTTTAAAGTATCACAATATCATACAACTTGTATAAACTTAGTGTAAAGTTCATTTAATATTTACTAACTTTTTTCTCTATATTTTTCAATCATATGTAAAGACATATCATGATTGCATATGATACAATATAAACTGCTTATACAAAAATTCTACATAATGAAATTCTGATTTTAATGAAGAAAACTTTCAACTCTCATTTAATTTTGATGTAATTAGCGAAAAATCTTTATATAAGTTAATGAGAATTTCTTCAAAAAAATTTTGATGTGTTCTGATATATTCAATGTTTATTCTCACTTTATTTATTAATTTATCTTCATTCAAGCATTCTTGAAGAGTTATTTGAAGCAATTAATGATGAGCATTACAAGTTTAATGATTCATTGAAATTAATCAAATCATCATTGATTGAAATTGTTTGAAAGTCTGTGATCACTGATGATGAAAACAGTATGAGTATACTTTCAGTATCTTTTAAGCAAGTGAAATTCTTGAGTTTAAATGAGTTTATTTGTGATGATTGAATTTATTAAATGAATAAACAAAGTTTATGAAAGTGATATGACAATGTGATATTTTAAACAGACACAGAATGAATATATATTATGATAAAGTTAATTATTAAGAAGCTCTTGATAACTCAAGAAAATCAATCAACTATAGAAAGTTTATCAAGCATTGTCAAGTTGAACATGACATAATTCATGATATATTAAGTTGAAAATATGACGTGATCTAAATGATGTTTTGACAAAGTCACAAAGTTTCAGAGTTAATTCAGATCTGATTTTTAACTCAGTCTTTGACTTTAATCTTTGATTTAATCTTTATATATCAATTTATCATGACATTATTTGAATGAGAATTTCGACTCTTTTCATCGTGATTCAAAGTATAATAAAATATTTCAAATAATCAGTTTTGAAAACAGTTTTATTTAAGTGAAAGTAATAATATGAATACATCAATAATACAATCATTAATGAGATTTTTTGCATCAAAACAATTGAATTATGAATTTAATTTTTCTGTTATGAAGATCAGTTTATTTTTAAGTGAATTAATGATTGATTGATTGAATTCAATTTCAGACACAATTTGGATTTGAAATAATAATAATAATAAATTCATACATTCTTGTGACATCGATTAAGTCAACTCATGAGAAACTTTATGCTATTTGTATCAAGTGAACAAAACTCTCTGAAATAGAAAATTATTCGCAGTTTATACAACTGTTTCATGCAGTTGAAACAGAAAGTTTTGAGACTATGTATCAAATTTGTTCACGTTGATTGCATGTTAAAGAACGAGTATTCTAGTCACTTTAAATTGCTTCAAGAGTTTTGTTTTTATCATCATCTTTGCTACTGCTCTGAAACTCTTCATGATGACGACGATTATTTAATAGTTCAAGAAGTCAGCATCTTGTAACATTCTTGATCGCAGATGCAATCAGTTTGAGCAATGCATGAGTACATGCTTCGTCGTCTGATGACTTCATTCACAATCACATCATGAACTATTCATGTCTGAAATGTTTCTAGAGTGCAGATAAACATTCAAATCTATGCGTTTGATTCTGATGTGCATTGCAAGAGTGCTTTCTGCTTTCTGAAGATCATCACGCATCTTTATCATCTTATTGCTCAGATGCAATCTTTGTGCTGAGATTGTGTTGATGTTTGCGACGCGTTCTCTGTACTTTTCTCATCGTTGATTTCATTGATCTTTGTGATACTGCATTATTGCGATGTTATCGCTTGTTGAAATCATTGTGAAGAAGAAAATGCGTCGTCTGCATCTCGACTGTATCTTTGCATCTTCTTGAATGAAAATATTCAGAAGTATTATTTTCTTGATGATGAGTAAGTGAGAAATGATGTGATTAACTCTCGTCAAACGAGCGCATATTAGTTCACATGCTTGTCTGATTTCTTGCGTTTGATCATTAATTCAACTGTGTAGCGTGATCTTGTTCTATAACATGTTCAAATGAACATGTAGCAAACTCATGTATGTTTTTGTCTTTAGAGTTTCGATGTTTACTCTTTTGAATATTTCTGTTACATGATGCAGAATTTGATTCTGAAGTGTTTTTAATCTGCATTCTTTGTTCAACAGTTCATCTTTCTTGCTGCGCTGATGTCAGACTGACGTTTCAAATGTGATTTCTGATCTCACTACTGCTGAGTATACTTATCTCGCTTTTGTGAAGATAGCTCTTCACATGAAAACTTCAAGATGACTAAGTGTCAGCATTCTTGTAACGTGATTCATCTTTATTTGTCAAAGATGCGCGTCTCATTGCAGTTTCATGTTCAGTTGCATCTTTAAAATTCATACATCTGATTTCGATTTGATAATTGAGCTTTCTATTTATATGTTAATCATTATGTTGAATCTCTTTGATTTTCTAGTGAAATGCGTAAGCTTGTACTTTTCTGATGCGAACGTTGCATCATGAGTGCAAACTCATTTCGCGCAGACATCATGTGCTTTGCTCAATGTTTTGCAAATTTCTTCAATGAATCTGTTGTAAACTAGAATGTTAATATCATTTATGAAGTCAAGCACTTCGATTTTAATTTTTAATGCTTTGCATTTTTCAATTAAACTTGCATTGAAGAATAGAAAAAGAATGAATGAAATGAGAAATCTCTGTGATATGTCTGAATTTATCTTGCACATGTCACTCGTTTGTTCATTGAATACTAGTGATGTCTCTCGATTCTTTAGAAAGCTGCGTGTTCATTTGATTATGTAGCTCAACATTCTTTTCATTTTCAGCATATGCAGAAATCTGACGTGTGAGACTTGATTGAATGCTTTGACAACATTTAAGCTTAGCATGAAGATCACATATTTGATTTCACAGTTTTACACTGTGTGAACTTGATTCATTAATAGATCTAACGTCAAGATCATGAATCACTTGCATTTCGCTTTCATTTGAGCATTTGATAGCATGTGATGAATTTCGACTATGTCACTCAATCTTTTGATCATGATTGACTTCAGCGCTTTGCTCATGATATCAAGCAAAGCAATAAGTTAATACATCTTTGAATCAATATAATTGCTTTTCTTCAATTTGCATAGTATTATTGTTTGAGTCTTTTTGAACTACTTTGAATGATATTTGTGTATTATGCATGCATTGAATAAACTCGTCAGTACTGAGATCAATTCTGCAAGACTCGCTTGAAGCATTCTGTTTGAAATATTTGAAACATTCAACATTTTGTCTGCTTTTACTCATCTGATTGTCTGCTTTACTTCATCTTCTGTGATGCATGAATTAAATGAGACTGTTAGAGATATGAATAATTTTGCGATGTCGCTGACATTTGCTTGAGAAGATGAGAAAAATAACTTTTCTCGCAGTATCTCGATTTTTTTCTTGAACGTCGTTATCATATGATTCATGTTGCTTCGCTTTAATGATGAAAACTGAGAAAGTTTTTTAAATAGCTGACTTTCGATTCTAGCTCAATTTATGCAAAGCATCATATTGATTTGAATGCTTTGCTCAGCTCATGCATTTATGATTTGAAGTGTGTGCATTTCATTTGTCAAATGATCTTGTTTTTATGATTGTTGTGCTTCAAATATTCATTTCACGCTTCTAATGTGTTTTGTGTTTTTCATATGATTTGCAATCATTTTGATTTCATTACTACTTCAAAGCAACTTTGATTTCAAAAGTCTCTTACATGATTTGATGATTTTGTCAAAAGAGTAAATTTCTTGATGATCTTCTGTAATACTCTGATAATCTTGCACACTTTGTCATTCATCATAGTCTTATTGTCTAGAAAGTGTTTCAAAGATAGATGTATTCACAGATAAGCACTCAATGCTTCTGTATTCATTTTTTTTCAAAGTCATCAAGTCGAGAGTTGCACTGAGATTGTTTGTAGACATAGCTCTGTGATGATCGAAAGATGATTCAATTTTTGATGCAGATCGATTTGTATCTTGCACTTGCGTGTCATGAACTGTATTTTCTCGCTGCTAAAAACTAAATCAATCATCGTAAATTGATTGTGAGCTTCGCGAGTAATAGTGTTTGATTTTAGCAATAATTTCAATCTTGCGTTTGTAATGATGTTTAGTAGAGTATTAATCATCATATGATGAGTGAAGCATCTTCGCTTCTCTCAATGAAAATGATGTAGATTGAAATCTTTTATGATCAGTTGTTCACAGTCATTCTTGAGTAGTTTGTTCAAACAAAAAATGATTGAAGATTTCTCTGTGAATGTAATAAACAATGAGCATGAGTTGTAGACGTTTAGAAGTCTTAACGTCTGCATTTCATCATCTGTGTTGCAAGTTAATATTCTGATTAAGCAAATGTCTGACTCAGCTGTTTCTACTATTCATTGATCGAGTCTTAAATGTTTGTTAACATATATGCATGTTCTTGATTGAGATGACAAGTTTTTCACTAGATGAAAGAAGTTGTGTGCTGAGCTAAATGATTGTGAATCATTGTTGTTGCGATCTTGCGTCTGTATAGCTACTATGTCAAATTCGCGAACTTTTCTGTCAATTAAAAATGATTCTTGAATTCTTAATGATTTTCTGATGTTGTACTGTAGAATTCGTAGAAAAAACTGTTTTATCATAAAGTTATTTGTAACTGTTGTTGATTCTGCAATGAAAAGACTCTTTGTATGCTTTCAATCATCAATGATCTTTCTCACTTTCTGATTGAACGTTTCTGAATCTGCTCAAATGTTGTCTCGTCTGAGTCACTATTCACGCAAGAGAAAAGATCAACTTATTTCTTCTTAATCTCTACTATCTGTCAAGCTGATTCATCAACGATTCAACTACATGTTTTCAACATGATTGTTGTTGAGCTTGAGAGATTCATTGAATCAAAAGAATTCGTTGAATCTCAAAAGTTTGTTGAATCTAAAGAGTTCAGAAATAGTGAGAAGAGTGTGCAACTGTATTTAAACATTTCAGAGTATTTGAACAATCTGTTTTTATAAATTTCGAACACTTGTTTCATCTGCTGTCATCACTTGAGACAGATGCATCTTCAGAGTTCGTGATTTTCGTTGCAGTTGACACAACATCTTCTATTTGAAAACATCATACACTTCTCTATGTGATGCTTATCTGCGCACTTTTTGCAATGCTGATTCTTTCTGCAGATCTTAATCATGTAATCAAATTCGTGACATCTGAAGCATTGTGTGATGCAACAGTTCTTTTCAAATAGCTTGCATGCACATTCTTGATATGAATTCAGCATGCTCATGTTCATTAACTGATTCATCATTGCTTCGATTGCAATCTCTACAATGAGCAATGAATGAGTCTTTTTGCTATCTATTATCTTCTTGAGTCAAACTATTCTTAGAACTTTCAGATCTTCATGAAGTTTCATGTTATCTTTTATCAATCTTTCAATAATTTTTTTCTGATTGTTCATGTTTATTGTAATGTGTACTTCATGTATCAGCATTGCAAAGATTCAACGTGTTACATGTGTTAAACTCATGATTTCTTTTGCTCATGTTTGAATCTTTTTCAGATTTGCTTGAGCATCTGAGTTAACTGCGTGAAGAAAAATGTCATTGCTACTCAGCTTGCGAAGCAACACAATTAGATTTCTTTGATCTGTCGACACATTTGTGATTCTCTGTAGAATCTGTTCAATCGACTTTTTCTGCATCTTTTTTATTTTTTTTCTGTTCATTATTTTAATCATGACTTCTCATTTTTTGCAAAGCGACGACAGATCATCTTTGAATCATTGCTTTCTTGTCGCTATTTCTTCTCTTGTCATGTTCATTCATGATGTAATTTTTATTGAAAGATGCATGCTTCTCTATGTATGCAACTGCTTGTTGAGCAGTTGAATTGATGTCTTCAGTTTCTGTACATTCTTCGCGATGAACGCGTTCTGATTCACATGATGTTTTTCTTCTGAGTCGAGTCGAAGACATCGAATCAGCTTCAATGCTATCTCTTTTCATGAATGATCTTTGCTCTTCTCTTTCTATAACGTTGATATCTTTATTAATAGATCAATATTGTTAACAACATTCTCTTCATCATTGCGTGAGTGTTTCAATCTTGCATCTTTGTTTTCTTGTGATGAATTAATGTCATTTGCAATCATCTTTGAATCAGCGCTTCTGCGATTCATGCAATTCATCGTTGTTCAATCATCTTTTAAATTCACTCTATTTTGTTTGTAATGCTTTTTTTCAAAATTTGTGATGCGTGCGTTGTGATTGTTTTTTGAATTTGAAAATAAAACATGATGAGATTGATAATGTTAATTTCAGCGTTGATATTCTTGTTACAATGAATCAGATTTGTGAAAAAGTTCAAAAATATGACGTTGAAAATGTGTTTAACATGAATGAAATCAACTATTTTTGAAAGATCAATGCTTAATGAATTTTATCAATGATTGATGCTTTGAACAAAAAGATGAAGAAGTATAAAATCACTGTCAATGTAAGTAACTTTCATCTTATTTAGTGATGAAACTAACTTATCATCATATGCAAAATTTGTATCATTTATTCATTTTTTGAAATTTATTGAGAGTTTTATCAAATTTAGTGAAAAATCTTCAAAAGTGCAAAATAAGAAACAGAATTGTAAAATCAATCTCATTGTTCTTTTTTTACATCATAGCATGTTAAATAACTTGAATGTCATTCTTTTTTTAAAATGAGTGACAGCAGAAAAAGCAATAGCAAAAGAAAAAGCAGTGAATCTTTTAGAAATCATAACAGATGAGTATAACTTCAATTTTTAATGTTATGACATAAGAAAAAGCAATGAGATTGATTTTACAATTTTGTTTCTTATTTTGCACTTTTGAAAATTTTTCACTAAATTTGATGAAACTCTCAACAAATTTTAAAAAATGATACAAATTTTGCATATGATGATATTTAACTATGTTGCAATGTTACTCAAAGTTGAAAGTTTATATCATGATTCATTGAATCAGCTCAATGATCTCAATGCTTCAAAATCATTAATATTCATGATTTTAAAACTTTTGAAACTCATTGTTATGAATGTATCAAAGATTAAACTTTAATCAATTCACAATGAATGTTAATGAGTTCACTGCATATTGATTAAAACTAATCAATGATTTAATCAAGATCTGATTTAGATCTGACTCAATTTCTTTTCTCTTTCTCAACATCTTCTTCATTTACATCACATTCTTTCTGTATTACAACATGTTCTCTTCAAGTTTAATACAGATTTTAAACATTATATAAATAAAAGTTCTTGTATCATTCTTCTTCTGTATTTTTAATGTTCAGTTATAATTATTTTTAAAGATTAAACATTATCAACTTAATTCTTCATTGATTGAATCATTTAAACATGATTTCAACATTCATTGATAAGTTAATTTAAAAGTTTAAATGATAAATAAAATAATGATGCAATATCTTTAATGATTTGATAATCAAATTAGAAAATTTACATTTTTACTTATTGATGATTTCAATGCTCATAAATTGACTGTATCAACATTGAAAGTTAATGAGAAGTGAAATTTTCTTCATCACATGAAGATTATGTGATTATCTTCAAATGTTATTTTAATGCATCAATTATTAAATTAAAATATATTTCAAAATTAAAAGTTTTATGTTGAAAGACAACAAATTCAATAAATGATTGAATGCTTCAATTCAAATTGAAATTCAATTAACAAAATGAATATTCTTAAAATAATTTAATGAAAAATCTTTATTTGAAAGCATCTTGTTAAAATCTCTATCATACAAAATTGTTGAGTTCAAGCTTAAGCATATGATTGAGAGTGAAAGATGTTACTCAAAGATTTATAAATAATGAGTGAGTTGAATTTAAATGCATTGTTCAGAAAATTGTTCATTAAGTTCAATCTATGCGAAATTTTGATCAAATTAATGAAACAATAATTATCAAAAACTTCATTAATTTGTTTGAAGAAAATATACAATAATAATAATAATAATAATTCATACATTCTTGTGACATTGATTAGATCGACTCATGAGAGAGATTTATGCTATGTCGAGTGAACAAAACTTTCTGAGATATAAAATCGCTCGCTGTCTATATGATTGTTACACACAGTCGAGATGATAAAACTAAGACTTTATATCAAATTTGTTCACGATGATTGCATGTTAAAAAATGAGTGTTCTTGTCATTCTAAACTGCTTCAGCAGCTTCGTTTTCATCATCATTCTCGCTGTTGTCTTGAGACTCTTCGTGATTGAGATGATGATTCAATAGTTCATGAAGTCGACGTCTCATAGCATATTCAATCGAAGATGCGTTCAATTCGAACAATGCATCAGAATATGCTTGACTGTCTGATAATTTCATTCGCAGTCGCATCAAAGACTATTCACGCTCGATACATTTTTCAAGTGCAAATAAACATTCAGCTTTATGCGTTCAATTTTGATGTGAATTGCAAGAATGCTTTCAATCTTTTGAAGATCATCACGCATTCTTATTGACTTCTTGAATAAATGAAATCTTTGAGCGAAAGATGCATTAATGTCTGCAATGCATTTCTTGTAGTTTTCTCATCGAAGATCTCATTGACTTTTATGAAACTGTGCAATTGCACATTCACTTGTTTAAATCAACATTAAAAGATCGAGTCATCTGCATTTAGATTATATCTTTGCTTTCTTGCGAATTGAAACGTTTAGAAACGTCATTTTTTTGAAGATTGAAGAGCGAGAAATGAGTTTATTAATTTCTATCAAATGAGCATGTATGATTTTGCATGCTCGTTGAGTCTTCTGTATTCTGTCGTCGATTCAACTGTGTAATGTGACTTGATTCTGCAGCTTGTTTAAATGAACATGTAGCGAAAATGTATATATTTCAACTTTCAGCATTTCAATGTTCACTTTCTTGAAGATGTTGATCACATGACACAGCGCTTGATTCTGAAGAGTTTCTAGTCTTCATTTCATACTCAACAATTTTTCTTCTTTATCGCGTTGATATCATATTGATGCTTTGAACGTCATTTCTGATCTTATCATCGCTGAGTATATCTGTCTTGCTTTTGCGAATGTGATCTCTCAGATGAAGACTTCAAGTCGATTAAACATGAGTATCTTGATGACATGATTTGCTTCTATTTGACGAAGATGCAAATCTCATTGTAGTTTCATGTTCAGTTGAACTTTGAGAATTCATACATTTGATTTCGACTTTATTACTGAGTTTTTTATGTGTAGATTGACTGTCATGTCGAATCTTTTTGACTTGCAAATGAAGTATGTGAGTTTGTATTTCTCTGAAGCGAACGTAGCATCATGAGTTTGAATTCACTTCGCACAGACGTCGTGTGCTCGACTCAGCATTTTACAAATTGATTCTGTGATTTTGTCATAGATCAGAATATTGATGTCATTTATGAAGTCAAGCACTTCGATTTTGATTTTTAAAGCTTCACATTTTTCGATTAAGTTTGCGTTAAAGAATAGAAAGAGAATCGATGATATGAGAGATTTTTGTGATATGTCAGTGTTTACTCATTGCATCGCGCTGATTTGTTCATTGAACATCAGCGATGACTCTCTGTCTTTCAGAAAGCTGCGAGTTCATTCAACTATGTAATTTGATGTTTTTCTCATTCTCAGAGTGTGCAGAAATCTGATGTGCAAGACATGATTAAACGTTTCAGTGATGTTTAAATTAAGCATGAAGATCACGTACTTGATTTCACAGCTTCATACTGCGTGTACTTGATTTACTAGTAGATTCAGCGCTGAGATCATGAATTACTTGCATCTCGTTCTCATTTGAGCGTTCGAGAGCATGTGATGAATCTCAGCAATGTCACTTAATCTTTTGATCTATTGAAAATATGTTGTATACGTTGCATGCAACATACATAGAGCACAATCTCTATGCTGATTTTCTTTTTAGACTCAAGAGATTACTCAAAGAGTTTTCTTGCAACAGATTCACAGTTTAAGATGAATGAGATCTTTCACTGCTCAAATTTCGACAGTTTACTTTTTAAGCATGAGTCACAGATGTTTCGTCTGCAATATGCATGCATATTGCAGTTAATTTCTTCTTTAATCACATCAACATATATTACTGTTCTCTTGAACTATACAGATGATGTTTTTGACTAGAAATTGACTTTATCATCAAGACATTCAAGAGTCAGAACTCAGTGAAGAAATGAGATTCTCAAGATCAACAGTCATCGTCATTGTATATCATGCTTCACAGATGCTCGCTTCACTTGTAAAGTGTGCAACTCATCTGTTTCATGTTATCTGTAAAGATCTTTCTTGTGCAGATCGATTGTGTCTTGCAAAAATGTTCATATGCTACACTTTTAATCAGACAGCGTAGTTCAATCATTCTTTACTAACTCGCTTGTGTTTCTCTTCTTTTAACAAAGTCTTCTCATCAGCGTATCATTTATATATAGAATGTCTGTATCTGAACATCTGTTAAATGATATTAACGAGATTCTCGAGTTTGCTCATGTCGAACTTAACGAGACTCGTGAGTTGCTTGTATCGTAGTAACAGGCACGCAGTCTTAACAAGATTTATACGTAGTTAGCACGTAGATTTAAAGAATGTTCATGATTTAAGTTCTTTCTGCTAATCACTCTCAACAGATTAAACACAAGAATGTTCTGTTTCAGTTCTTGTCATCATGATGATGAGATGCTGAATTGAATGATTTTCATAAGCGATTTTTCTTGTAGTTCTGCATTCTATTTGACTTTCTCATCTGCATGCAGATTGCTTTGTAGCATGCGCATTGAGATTATCAAAGTCTGCGCAATCGCGAAAACTCTGCATGCGATCAACGCACAGCATTTCATCATCATACAGCATTTCAATGTCATTCAAACTCTTGATAATTTTTAAACTTTACTGTAGCTAGACAGTAGATTTGTAGTCAGCATCGCGTACAGATGAGTTTCATTGCTGATCATTATTATTATTATTATTATTATTATTATCATGATGAAAAATCATGAAAATTGTTCAATTAAGTTATTTACATTTATTTATTTACTTCTTGTTGAGTTATGTTGAATTGTTGAATTGAGTTGTTGAATTCAACTTTTCAACTTGATTCAAATTCTTGAGTTCAACTTTTCAACTTGACGTGACTTAAATTCAAAAATCTTTCAACTTAATTCAACTAAATCAGTTTAATCATTAAACAGTTTAACAACATCTTCATTCTTCGCATTTTACATGCTCATTAATTTACATGTTCATCATTTTACTCATCATTTTACATACTCATCACTTTACTCATCATTTTATTTACTCGTTAATATACTTATTAATCTACTCATCAGTTTGCTCACTTTAAAACATGCTTCATGCAACATGTTTAAACACATATCATTTGCTTCATGATTTACTTCATAATTTACTTCATAATATGCTTTATACATGCTTCATAAAACATGTTAATTAATTCAATAAAATACATTCTTCATGACTTGATGTTGAACTTTCTATCAAATTTTTTATCAAACTTTCTATCAAACTTTCTGTTACGAGCGTATCAAGGCTGAACAAGGCTGAAGCTCTAATCAATTCGCAGTGAACGCTAGCGAGTTCCCTGCGTAATGATTAGGGCTAATCAGCGAGCTAGTCAGGTTTGGCCCAGATATGGCCCAGATATGACCCAACACCCTTTTCCTTCCCCAACACTCTTTTCTTTCATCAACACCTTGTTCATCTACATCACATTCTTCCCGTGTCACAAACACATTCCTTTCGGGCCTAGCGCAGCCTCTGAACATTACATAAATAGAAGCTTTTGTATCAATCTTCTTCTGTATTCTTAATATTTAGTTATAGCTATCTCTAAAGATCAAGCACTATCAATCCTGACCTTCATTGGTTGTATCATCTAGGCACGGTCCTGACAGCATTTATGATCTGAAGTGTGTGCATTTCATTTGTTGAATGATCTTGTTTTTATGATCATTGTGCTTCAAATATTCATTTCACGCTTTTAATGTATCTTGCATTTTTCATATGATTTGCAGTCGTCTTGATTTCATTACTACTTTGAAGCAGCTTTGATTTCAAAAGTTTCTTGCTCAGTTTGATGACTTTGTCAAGAAAGTAAATTTCTTGATGATCTTCTGTAGCACTCTGATAATCTTGCTATTCAAAGTATATAATGATAAATGATTGAGATCAGTTTAAATTACATGACTATGTAAATTATAAAGATTTGATTACATAAAGTTATAAAGTAATTGTTGATCATTTCAAATTGAGATGATCTTGTTCTTGTAAAATTATATAGTGAAGATGATTGCAATAGAAAAGTGAAAAGATTACTTGAAATAAAATAAAGTATCGTTTGATCTCACATGTTATAACTTCATGAAGTGCA